>Ga0209210_1002281_pt1 | contig 14235 bp, 7 predicted proteins | sample RifGroA1_FD_183991 | JGI IMG/M metagenome (GOLD analysis project Ga0209210, IMG submission 183991) | Contaminated groundwater microbial communities from Rifle, Colorado, USA - Rifle Groundwater A1 (SPAdes) (version 2) | ecosystem: Environmental > Aquatic > Deep subsurface > Groundwater >...
GCCTACCGAAAGATGTTCGGACTTACTTTAGTCAACTAAAACAAGACGAAATACTTTTCTACCAACAATCCTATGCTAGTCTTTAGATAGAAATTCTTTTAACTTCTCAACGTATTGTCGTTTTTCTTCTTTTTCAACAAATCTTTTCTTGTCATGATTTTGGTATAGCTTGTCATTCTTGTATCTTGGAAATACATGCACATGAAAATGCCAGACATCTTGTTCACCGTCTGGCTCGTTATGCTGTCTCATAGAAGTTCCGTCACTTGGATATGATTCTTTTATGGCAATTGCAATCTTTTTAGCTGACTTATAGACATCAGCAAGAACGTCATCAGGTATTTCATATATGTTTTCATAATGCTTTTTTGGGATTACAAGGACGTTGGCTGGATTATTAATCCACCACTTGGGAGAAACAAAGGCTATTGAGTTCTCGTCTTGATAAACAATATCATTCTGAGAGTTATATTCTGTCTCTCCACCTTTACTTAAGATACAAAAGGGACATTCGTAATTTTCGGGTGCATGATTATGCATAAACTGATTATACCAGAGGTTCGAGTACGGTTTTGGGTAATAATAGTTCGATATATTTACCTGAGGCTAAATTTCTTGGGGTGACTGACGGGGCTCGAACCCGCTACCTTCTCCTCCACAGGGAGACGCTCTGCCAGATGAGCTACAGCCACCAAATTAATGAACTTGCCCTCCTTCATTCACGTTCGACTTCCCGCCGTCGGCGGGAAGTCGAATTGTTCATTACGGACGGGCATTGCCATTTCTAAACTCATTACTTCGTTCTTCGTTAACAAATGTAAATGTGGCAAGGAGCAGAGTCGAACTGCTATCTCATGTTTTTCAGACACGCGCCGTGACCACCTTGGCTACCTTGCCATTGGTTGATTATATCAAATTACCTCTTGTTACCGCAGCTGCGGTATAAGAGGTTGTAGGTTATGTGCTAGACAACCCATCATAACCTATAATGTTGCTTCCGTTCCTCGTTTTTGATATAATTGCTCCACTGAATACATAAGAACAGGAAATTAATGCTTCCTGTTTTTTGTGTTATTTGGGAATATTTATTCAACCCGCCATTATTCGCACCTCGAGCCGTGTTCGAATAGAACAGAAAGGCGAGAGGTAAGAATCAGGTGGGTCACTGGATACTTTACTTTGAGTCTTTATCACTGTCTAACGGCAGACAGTGCCCAAGATTTTTGCTTGGCATGATGAAGATTGAGAACTAAAGTGTTGCAGATGAATCTTGCACGTTAACCCGCTGTCGCTCATGTTCGACTCAAGGCTTACAGCCATGCAGTCGAAATATTCGCTATAGACGGGTCTGCAGAGCTATTTGCTTTGCAAATTGCTCTTTGACATTTCGCGGGAAGAAAAAAATTTTTCCTTCACGGCTGAACTAGCCATATTTGGTGAAAACAGATGTTCTCATTGAATATGGTTAGTTCAGTTGTGTTTGTTTTGTATTTTATGAAAGGAGAAGAATGGCAAAGTCTAAGATTGTTTGTCCGCAAGGACACATCGCAAGGACCGGTGCTAATTACTGTTACAGATGCAAGTCGAAGCTTGTGGAAGTTGAAGTCCAAGAGTTCAAGAGTGTACGAGTTTCTACGAAGCCGTTGAATGTCGTGGCACAATGTCCACACTGTTTTACCGATGTTGCTCAGGGCGATAACTTTTGTACTGGTTGTAGTCGAGATGTGAGTAAACTAAGTAGAAAGGACTGATGATGGAAGAGCTATTTGATTGTAGCGAGTGTGAAAACAAGACTAGGTTCAAGTGCGGATGCGGGAAACCGCTTTGTTCGAAGCATATTGTCTTCGTTGAGATCGATGCTGGGCACGGAAAGAAGCAGAGACTATCTGTCTGTAGTTCCTGCAAGAAGAAGTTCCAGAGCGGGTCCCTGAAGACCGGCCCGAAGCCGATCTGATCTGGAACCGCTATATACCCAAGGTTTTGTCAATCGTTCACATGTGAAAGGAACACACTATGAGTAGGTTTCGTTTTTTGAAGGTCCACCAAGAGAGGTCCTCGCTTCGTAGATGGTGTTATAGGGCTTGCCCCAACCCAGCCTGTCAGGGCACCTGCAACAAATCCGAGAGCCACACTGGTCATCACCGCTGTTCGGCTTGCGGCCTGTCTTACCGCTGATTTCGAAAGGGAATCTAGCATGAAACTTGTTGTCGGTGCGGTCCATACTCACCGCTTCTTCGGAAGGGTCCGTATTATTAGGCAAGAGGGAAACCTCTTTGTCTTCAAGGCTTTCCGAGACGGCCATGAGTTCAAAATGGACGCCTACGAAGCAGAGATCCAACTCACATAACATTTTTCTTCACAAAGTCGTGAAGAAACGGCTGACCCCGACAGCCAACTAAGTCACGCAGCCGACGGCTGGGTGACATCAGTGAGCACAACGCTCACGCTTTCCCGCGAGGAACGTGCAAGGCCCCCAATAGGGAGTCGTTTGATTTATGAGATTGATACGCATGAAGCGCATCACTTTTCATCAGTCAGATGATTTTTTAACGGGGGTTTTGTTTTGGAAAGCATCTTCATCATTGCATTCTATTTCTACATATGATTTACTCAATAGACGCACGTCTCGTGTGATTTTTATATGTCTACCAAAGGTATTTTTTCTATAAAGGCATACGAAATACTAGATTCCCGAGGTAATCCCACCCTTTATTGCCGTGTCTCAACCCGTGATGGTATATCGGGATGGGCAACTGTCCCATCGGGAGCCTCAACCGGTCAGTACGAAGCACATGAACTCCGAGACCATGACCTGCAGCGCTATCAGGGCATGGGGGTACAACATGCCGTGTATACCATAGAGCGTCAGATTTATCACGCCTTGAAAGATAGAAATGTCTTAGACCAAGGGGAAATTGATCAAACCATGATTGCACTCGATGGTACCGAACATAAATCATCTCTCGGTGCAAATGCTATGTTGGCGGTGTCCATGGCAGTTTCACGCTGCGCCGCCGCGTATTTACATAAGCCGCTCTATAAATATTTGCGTACCGTATATTGGTCGAGCGAATCTGAGTGGACCGTACCCATCCCCCTTATGAACATTTTTAATGGTGGCAAACATGCGTATGGTTCGGTAGACATGCAGGAATTTATGATCGTACCCCATGGTTCGGTACGTTTTTCTGAAGCACTCAGATGGGGAGTTGGCGTCTATCAATCGCTCAAAAAGATTTTACTCTCCCAAAATTATTCGGTCGGTATAGGAGATGAGGGAGGATTTATGTCAAAACTCACTTCGCATAGGGCGGTACTAGATCTGATAACTCAAGCCATTGAGCACGCGGGATATAAACCGGGAGTGCACGTCAGTATTGCCCTCGATCCAGCCGCTTCAGAATTTTATAAAAATGGTTCCTATTATTTGTCAGTTGAACATGAACACTTGTCGAGCGATGAACTGATCGCTCTCTATACGGCATGGAAGACGAAATATCCTATTGTCTCAATTGAAGATGGTCTGGCAGACGATGATTGGAATGGATTTCAAAAAATGACAAAGCTGCTGGGAAACCATATGCAAATAGTCGGCGATGATATTTATGCAACCAATCCTCAGCGGATAAAAAAGGGCATTGACATGAAAGTGACCAACGCCACGATCATAAAACCCAATCAAATCGGTACGCTGACCGAAACCGTTGAAGCAATTAACGTAGCCCAACAGCATGGACTGAAAATGGTTATCTCCCATCGATCCGGCGACACCGAAGATTCATTTATATCAGATTTGGCAGTAGCGTGTAATGCCGGACAAATAAAGGCAGGAGCTCCCGCGCGGACCGAACGGGTAGCAAAATATAACCGTCTGTTATTGATCGAACAAGAACTTGAGAAATACGCCCACTTTCCCTCAAATGTATTCTAAGCTCATGCTATAATCTACTGATTAGAAGCTATGGTACTTTCAAAACTGACACACGCACTTGTTTTTGCCCTCAAGCATGCACAACAGAAAAAAAATACGCCCGCCGGCGACACGATAGCTATTTCACGAACTGTGTCCGAACTTGCGGTTTTGTACGAAAAAATCAGAACCGCTATAGAGTATCGAGAAGAACATTTGCTTCGACGGGCTGCAATTGAAAGGATTATTAAACGCCGCCTCATACTCAATGAAAATGGCCGCGGCATCGCTGAATATTTAGTACGCGAAATTTTATGGGCAAAGTACCTTCCTGAAAATTCCATAAATACCTCACAGATTGAAGATGTACAAAAAACAATCGACAAGTATTTGTTCATACGAAACGAAATAGTTTCAGGAAGATCTTCTGTTGACCGAACAAATGTTTTTGAATGGCTTATTTCATGTGCGGCCGCTGAAGTAGAAGAAAAATTAGCTCCCAATCCGGAGCGTGAAGCGTTTATCAATTTTATTTTCCAATATTATAAAGACAAAGTATTTTTACGTGATGAGAAAGATGACCTGCGCGAAATCCAGGTATATATTGCCGTTCATCGAGCGTTTGCCAATAGCAATGACGATTATATTCGTTTTTGCCTATTGAAACTCTCCTTTTCAAATCTTGTTGAAAAGACATGGAAATCGTTCCAAAATGACACCCGTGAAATGTATCAAAGTTTAATGGATATCGATCATCACCTCAAGCATCCGATTGGACAAAAAATGGCGCGCGCATTAAAGAAAGAAATGGCTCCATTTCTTATTTTACGGGACGTCTATGAGGAAAGCCCGGATAAATTTGAAACGGTAATTAATGATAAAGAAGAAATGGAAAAAAACGTTGAGAGGACTTGTCACAGAAGATATGACGAAATAAAAAAGAGACTTGCTCGAGCAGGGACGCGAAGCATTATATATATTTTTATAACCAAAATGGTTTTTGCACTTGGCTTGGAGTATCCGTATGAACGATATATTATTGGTAATCTCAACGAAATGGCCTTAGGTATTAATACATTATTTCCACCATTTCTTATGTTTCTTGCGCTCCTAGGAAATGCTCCTCCGGGAGAAGACAATACAAAAAGGATTATTAACCGTATAAACGAAATTGCGTATAATAATGATAGTACGGGACACAAGATTATCTTGACACTACATGCCAGTAAGCGGCGTCCTCTTTTGATGTTTGCTTTCAGCTTGCTGTATGTGACTGCATTTGTGGTCGTATTTGGCGGTATTGTCTGGGGACTGACGCTTCTTCATTTTAGTCTTGTCAGCCAGATGATATTTGTATTCTTTATTACCGTTGTTTTGTTTTTTGCGTATCGTATTCGTCAGACGGGCATGGAATATACGATTGCCCGCCGTGAATCATTCTTAAGCCCGGTAGCCGACTTTTTCTTGCTGCCCATACTCAATGTCGGTAAATGGCTTTCGAATGAAGTGGCGCGCTTTAATTTCTTCATCGCCATATTCGATTATTTAATAGAAGCTCCCTTTAAAACTATTTTTGAAGTGTTTGAAGAGTGGTTCTCATTTATGAGAAGGCAAAAAGAGGAAATATTGTAAATTCGATTTTCGTATCCGTATTTAATACGTGAAAATTCCCACAAAAATTGGATGAATTCCTGAAATGCATCCATGCGTAACGTCTTCTGAAAGTTGCAAGCTGCGATGACCGGGACTCGTATCCCACCCCCATTCTATAATCTGCGTCGCATTGGTATATCCGGGAGTGTATGCCAAATTTTCTCCAACAGTGTTGTACCCCGTCGTCTTAAATACATGTCCTGAGTCTGCATCACGTGAAAACCCTGCATGACCATCAAGCGGATCATCGGGGTTCGTCTGGAGGCGGTCAAATAACTCCTGTGCACGAAATCGTCCATATGAACACAAAGATTCTGATTTTTCTATAGCAGATTTTCCGTGTGTGGTACGGTAGGTCGTCAGTGCCTGCCACAACTCCTCTTCCGAAATGGAAATTCCTGATGACGTAGTTGTTACATGTTTTTCACGTTCCGCAACGCTCGGTTCTGGAGTATTTGATGGTATTTCGGTGGGAGAAATCTGATCCATATTTGTGGTATAACCAGATTCTTCGACAGAACTAAACCGTTGAGAGTATGGCATAATCATCTCCCGCTCAATTTTTTTGGCAAAAGACTCAAGATGGGTATTGTTGGTAATATAGAGTACCAACATAAAAATAGAAAAGCCGATAGTAAGTATTGCCTTGATTTTATGTCTCATATTTCCTATTATTATACCTTGCTTTGGAAAGATAGTACTCTTTGTTATAATAAGCAGTAATTAAGATACCAAAAGCGCCTGTAGCTTAACCGGATAGAGCGTGTGGCTTCGGACCACAAGGTTGCGGGTTCGAGTCCTGCCAGGCGCACATTTGGTCCCGTAGCTCAATGGTAGAGCATCCGGCTCTTAACCGGCAGGTTGGTGGTTCGAATCCACCCGGGATCACCATTCAAACACGAATTTGTAGTATAGTAGACATATGGATCAGGAATTGAATCAAAGGATGAAGCAACTGGAAGAAAAAATCGATGAGTTATATGTATCGTCCAAACGGATACAGATGTATTTTAAGTGGACATTTATTGTCACCATCGTCTTTTTTGTAGTACCTCTTATTTTATCCCTCTTTGCTATTCCTTATTTTATTAGTACCTATTCCTCAATGTACACTGGGCTCTATTAAGTACCTGCACATATATTTCTCTTCGTCATAAACTGTCTGATCCTCCGTTTATATAAGTAACCACCGACAACTCATGTGAGATCATTTAACCGATAGTAGTTGGTATTAACTATAATACAACTCACTTGTCCATACTTAGCATGTCTTTAACTATCGGTATATATATTCATACTATCTCCAATTAACAAAACCCTATAAACGTAATTTGATATTGTCCTATAGTTGATCTTATACCTTATTTATGGTATAAACGCCATCTCATGCCCATATACTATGAGTTATAAGCAAACAGAAGAGTACCTAACGGTCCTTGATATCACAAAGATTTTACGATTGAGCGCTCTTACCATATACAAATACATTAAAGAAGGAAAGCTCATCGCTATTGAATTTGGTGGACACTATAGAGTCTCCAAAACTTCTCTTCAATCATTTATTGATGATCATAAAGTGTTTAGCAGAAAGGAAATATCATGAGAAATAAACGTATTCAATTAAGTGTGATCATACCTATATACAATGAGGGGATTTTGATAACGGAATTAATAGAACGGCTCGAAAAGTCAGTCTCCTCATTGGGAATACCCTATGAGCTTATATTTATAGATGATCATTCTAACGATGATACAGATCTTATTTTTAACAAAATTAATAAATCTTCTGTTATTTTTCAGAAAAAAATAGGAAAAATAGGAAAAGCATATTCTCTCGTGCAAGGCTTTAAAGCCGCTTCGGGAAACATCATTTGTATGATTGATGGAGATCTCCAATATCCGCCGGAAGAAATCCCGAATATGGTAAAGCTCATTGAGAAGGCAGATATCATCGTAGCAAATAGGAAAGAATATAAGGGTTCTCCGGTCAGACGGATTATGAGTCGGGGATTTCGCTATCTTTTTGGAAACTTTCTATTCAACTTACCTTTCGATGTCCAGTCCGGTTTGAAAGTGTTTACCAGAGAAGTGTTAAAAACCATAAAGATCAATCCTTCCAGTCCGTGGACATTTGATCTTGAATTTCTTTATCGGGCAAAAGAAGCTGGCTTTCAGATTATAAATCACGATATTGATTTTACCATTAGAAAAAACGGCAATTCAAAAGTTTCGTTTATTAAAACTGCTCTTGAAATAGGAGGCAATGCGCTTCTCTTAAAATTTAAGAATATTGGGCCACAACATATCCCTCCAAAAGAAATAACTTCAATGGCAGGTGCTGGAGTGGGGTATAAAAAGAGGAAATATATTACCCATACGACATTGCCTCACCACACAACGGCCATACGTACTGTACAGGCGGGACAAAAAGCATTTATTGGTTTTCTTTTACTATCTATTCTCGGGGGAATCATATTCAATCCCTTTTTGACGGTGGTCACAATAGTCGGTGTATTAAGTTTTATATATTTCGTAGATGTACTTTTTAATCTATATCTCGTATTAAAAAGCCTTCATCTTCCTCAGGAAATCTCGTTTACTCAGGGGGAAATTGAAAATCTTGATGAAAAGAAATTACTTATCTATTCAATTCTTTGCCCGCTTTACAAAGAGGGTCATATTGTCCCCCAGTTTTTAAGCGCGATTGAAAAGATAGATTGGCCCAAGAACAAACTTGATATCTTACTTCTTCTTGAAGAAGATGACGTTGAAACTATAGAAGCTATCTCTCACATGGATCTACCAACATATGTAAGAAGCATCATTGTGCCTCATTCTCTTCCTAAAACAAAACCTAAAGCATGTAACTACGGGCTTGCACATGCAAAGGGCGAGTATTTGGTCGTGTACGATGCAGAGGACGTTCCCGACGTGCTTCAGCTTAAAAAAGCATATATAGCCTTTCAGAAAATCCCGCGTGATGTTATTTGCCTGCAGGCAAAGCTAAACTATTACAATCCTTATCACAATCTGTTGACTCGCTTTTTTACGGCAGAGTATTCACTCTGGTTTGATATTACTCTCATGGGACTTCAGTCCATAAATACGGCTATCCCTCTGGGAGGAACAAGTAATCACTTTAGAACGAGAGATTTGGTATTTTTGCGGGGATGGGATCCATTTAACGTGACTGAAGATGCGGATTTAGGAATACGGTTATTTAAAAAAGGCTATAAGACGTCCATATTTGACTCTACAACATTTGAAGAGGCGAACAGCAACTTTTTTAATTGGATGAGACAGAGATCACGATGGCTTAAGGGATATATGCAAACTTACTTGGTACATACCAGAGAAATCTTTAGTTTTACACGAAAACAAAAAGGACATGCATTTATATTCCAGCTCATTATCGGAGGAAAAATTGCATTTGCTCTTATTAATCCCATTTTATGGATAGCCACGTTTTCATATTTTGCATTGTATTCCTATGTTGGACCTACTATTGAATCGCTCTACCCAACTACAATTTTTTATATGGCGGCTTTTTCGCTTGTTTTCGGTAATTTTCTATTCATGTATTACTACATGATCGGATGTATTAAGCGTGAGCAGTATAGCCTCATTAAATTCATATTTCTTATTCCAATCTATTGGCTCATGATTAGTATTGCCTGTGCCATCGCGCTTTACCAATTGATATTTAAACCACATTATTGGGAAAAGACAGTCCATGGACTTCATTTGAAAAAGAATTTTAATAAAATGATTCCTGAGGTAACAATACAAACTATTGAGAAAGAAGAAACAGCACTATTCCCAAACCGTTTCAGAGCAAATTTCATTAATTTGTTTTTTGATAAAAAGCCATATATAACGGGAAGCCTTCTCATAGGAGCATCGGTGATTGCAAATTTTCTTAATTTTGTGTTTAACGCATACTTAGGAAGAGTATTAGATTTAGGAAATTTTGCTCTGTTAAGTCTTGTTTCCAGCTTTTTATATATGGCTCAAATTCCCTTTAGTGCTGTTGGATCCGCAGTAAATTATCGCACCGGCTTTTTAGAAGGACGCCATGGGAAAAACACGGCACTTATTTTTAAACAATGGATACGAAAAAGAGCTTTGTATGTATCTCTCGTACTGTGTGCGCTTTGGTTACTTGCCACGCCGATTCTTTTGAGCTATTTTTCAACTGAAAAAATAAACCCTTTTATCATGTTTGCACCAGTTTGGGTTTTAGGGATGCTTCTATCTGTTGATCGTGGATTTATGTCGGGAAAGCTCTTGTTTGGATCACTCGCTGTCGTTGCTCTTGTTGAGCCACTCGGCAAACTTATCTCAGCGTATGTATTGATTGAAATGAATCTGGAGTCATATGTATATGCCGCCGTTCCCGTTTCAATTCTCATTTCATTTATAACAAGCATCATACTGCTTCGTAATACAAATCAGATAACGGCACCTGCTACAAAAGAATTTTATCTATTTCCGAAAAAGTTTTTCTTCTCTTCTCTTTTTTCAGGACTTGCCACAGTAACCTTTTTAAGTCTTGATATTGTCTTGGCTTCTCACTATTTGAGCTCTGAAGATACGGGACGGTACGCACTCATCTCACTCGTTGGAAAAATGATCTTCTTTTTAGCAGGCTTGTCGCAACAGTTCACAACATCTCTAGTGAGTAGACGTGAGGGTGCAAAAAAGAGTTCTCAGGATATGTTCTATGCCATTTTTCTTTCTTCCCTGTGTCTGGCAGGAGTGGGATTTGTCCTCTTTGGCATGTTCGGGTTTCTTACGGTTCCGATACTTTTTGGCGATCGCGCAGATTCCATTATCGGATACCTTCCCTCATTTTCTCTGGCCATGCTGTTATTTAGCACTTCACGTGTTTTTGTAGCCTACCATCAAGCACGAAATCTTCATAGCTTTTCGGTCATCTCGTTTATGCTCGCTATTGTACAGATAGTTCTTATAGAGCGATATCACGATTCTATACAACAAATTGTTCTCGCAATGCTTATGACCGCAGAGCTAAATCTACTTACCATGACAATACTGCATTATAGGGCAGACTGGGTAAAAGTATTTGAGGATAACGTTGCTGATTTATTTTCTCTTCTATTCGAAAAACGTACATTTTCTACAAGTTCGAAGAAGAATCTCAGAATACTCATAGTAAATTGGCGCGATACGCGGCATGTATGGGCAGGCGGCGCAGAAGTATATGTCCATGAAATAGCTAAGAAATGGATAGAAGATGGTCACTTGGTAACTATTTTGTGTGGAAATGATGCGCATAATAAAAGAAATGAAGTACTCGATGGAGTACAAATTGTTCGGCGTGGTGGCTCGTACACGGTTTATATATGGGCATTTTTATATTATATAGTTAGATTCAGGGGAAATTTTGATATCATAGTAGATTCTGAAAACGGCATTCCCTTTTTCACGCCTATCTACGCACGAATTCCTGTTTTTCTCCTAATTCATCATGTTCACCAGGACAATGAAATATTTAAGGGGCGCCTTATATTTCCTTTTACGTATCTTGCCCGCTTTCTGGAAGCAAAAATTATGCCGCTCGTGTATCGAAATAGTACCGTGGTCACCGTTTCAAACTCTACGAGAAAACAAATTATTAAACTAGGGCTTGCCAAATCAGGAAATATAGAAATAGTGAATCCTGGGGTTGTCATATCACCTATTCTAAAAACCCGTAAAACAAAATATCCCTCATTTCTCTATTTAGGAAGACTAAAGCCCTATAAAAATATAGATGTTGCTATTAGAGCCTTCGCCCTTGTTGTCAAATCTTATCCAAATACTGAATTATTTGTTGTCGGTGAAGGCGAAATGATGAACTCTCTTATTCGATTAGCTACGCATCTGAGGATACAAGACAAGGTAACTTTCTACGGGAAAGTTACGGAACATGAGAAAACACTTTTGTTATCACAGAGTTGGGCCGCAGTTCAACCGTCGCAACTTGAAGGATGGGGAATTACCGTCATAGAAGCAAATGCCAGCGGGACACCGGTTATCGCATCAAATGTACCGGGACTGAGAGATTCTATTGTTGATGATCAGACAGGTATTCTCGTAGAACTTCGGGATGTAGACGGATTTGCCACTGCCATGATCACATTAATTTCAAAAAATCAGTTTCGTCGATCCTTATCTGAATCCGCCTATGCCTGGTCTCAAAATTTTACGTGGGAGACCAGCGCTAACAAATTTTTAAACATTATTGAATCAGAAATTGAAAAAAGATACCAGTACAAAACGTCAGGCAGATTTATGTTTGAGAAAAACAATATATAACAACTTATGAAAATTTGCTTATTCGGGACCTATAATTATAACTATTCACGCAACAGCTCTATAAGAGACAGTCTCAAGAGGGCGGGATTGACCGTTATTGAAGTGCATCGGGAAATTCCTAACGAAAGAATGGAGCTTCCGGAAGATTTCACGCTGAAAAAAACGGTGTACCGGATTGCCAGAAAAATAAAACTGTATAGTGAACTGGTATCTGAATACAAAAAAGTACTGGCGTGTGACTATGTGTTTGTTCTCCATCCGGGACATCTCGACCTTCCTCTCGCGTGGGTGCTCTGTAAGCTGGGAGGCATGAAATTGTTTTTCGATACGAGTATTTCTCCCTACGACACCATGTTTGTCGGGAGAACAATTGCCGGAAGAACAACTATTAAAGCAAGAGCAGTAAAGCTGATAGAGGGATTACTTTTAAGGCTGCCGGACAAACTCTTTACTGACACCGCCGGGATGAAAGATTTTATCGTATCCACATTCGGCATACATCGTGGTAAACTGTTTGTACTGCCCCTTGGTGCAAACGAACGGGTCTATACCCCTGCCCCCGGAAGAACTGAAAAAAATAAGAAGATCAGAGTTCTTTTCTTCGGATTATACAGCCCACTTCACGGCGCACACCATATCATGGAAGCTGTCAAAAGGTTACAGGATGAAAAAGACCTTGAGTTTATTATGCTGGGTGACGGCTATTTAAAAGACAGTCTTATTGAATTTAAGAATAAAAATAAGCTCAAAAATGTACAGTTTATCGGATTTATGCCTGAACCGGAATTGGTTAAACAAATTCAAAAGGCGGACATATTACTAGGCACTTTTTCTAATAATCCTGTTTTCCAAAGAGTAGTTCCTAATAAAGTATTTGCGGCGCTGGCATGTAAAAAACCGTTGGTTACTGCTAAAATGCCGCCGCTTCTTGAGTTTTTCACCCACCGGAAAAACATATTCTTTTGCAATCCAGAAGATGCAAAGAGCCTAGCTGATGCCATACGGACTGTCGCACACAACCAGCCGCTCCGGAAGCGTTTGGCAGAAACAGGATACAACTTGTTCCGCGCACAGTTCACTACCGAACAGACGGGAAAGATATTGATGCACGAAATAGAAAGAATATGAAACTATTTTTTTCCATGAGAGCTTTACTACTAACGATTGCATATAAAATCGGAACCTTTTCGTGTTTGAATGATACTTCCATTAGTATTCTCTGTTACCATAGCTTTTCCAATAAAAATGATCGTTACTCCATACCAGTATCATTTGTTAAAAAACAGCTCGCAAAAATTGGTCATCAGCAAAGATTCATTTCATTGGATAATGCAGTTAGTATGCTCTATAGCCGTAATGTTTATAAAAACGCCGTTGTATTTACCGTAGATGACGGTTACAAAGATGTCTTATCTATCCTTCCATTTACAAAAAAATACCATATACCAGTAGCTATTTTTGTACTATCCGACCCATACCATGCTGACCGCAAAGAACTTGATCACAACGGAAAACTGTTAACAACGAAAGAATTAAAATTCCTCCTTTCGCAGGGTTGGACTATCGGATGTCATAGCGCAACCCATGCAAATTTTAAGACGTTAGACCCCGAACAGATGCAAAAGGAAATCTTATCTGCAAAACAACAGTTAGAAAAACGCTTAGGAGTAACTGTACATTATTTTGCTTACCCTAAAGGGACTTATAACAAATCAATACAAACATACGTAAAACGTGCTGGATACCGGGCAGCTTTTTCTATTGAACCAGGTGGAATAACGATTAAAACTCCCCGATTTAGTATGCCGAGAGTCACGGTAGACAAAACACACCAGTTACGTGAATTTCCTGCTCTCTACCATGATTCGACGTTCTTTCTCAGAAAAATAACGAATCCATTGAGACTTTGGAATTTATTACTACGTGTATGAAACCAAAAAAACTAACAATCTCAGTCGGTACCAGCGCATATAACGAAGAAAGCAATATAAAACATATGCTGCAGTCTGTTCTAAGACAACAGGGGGATTCTTTCATTCTCAAAGAGATTATGGTGATATCCGATGGTAGTTCTGATACGACGGTTCAACAGACAAAGATCATCGATGACAAGCGGATAACAATGTATGACGATGGAAAAAGGTTAGGAAAACCCTCACGAATACGTCAGTTGTTGGAAGACTTTACCGCTGATGTGTTTGTTTTTATTGATGCGGATACGGTCATGAAAGACTCTCATGTTTTAGAAGCCATTGCGAAGGCCTTTCTAAGCAATCTGTCGCTTTCATTGATCATGGGAAATACTGAACCCTTACCAGGCAAGACATTTATAGAAAAAGCAGTTAACAATT
>Ga0209210_1002282_pt1 | contig 14232 bp, 17 predicted proteins | sample RifGroA1_FD_183991 | JGI IMG/M metagenome (GOLD analysis project Ga0209210, IMG submission 183991) | Contaminated groundwater microbial communities from Rifle, Colorado, USA - Rifle Groundwater A1 (SPAdes) (version 2) | ecosystem: Environmental > Aquatic > Deep subsurface > Groundwater >...
CACCAGTCTCAACAGTTTTAGGTTCGTCGGCAAGTGCCGGAGTATCTACCGGTGAAGGATTTTTATCTTCACCCGCATTAATTGACTGAGTAATTTCTTCGGCGGCTTTTTCGTCCGCTTTTTCCTGCTCATCTGCTACAAGTGGCTCTTTGTCATCTGCGGGTACATCGTCCGTTTGCTGTTGGTTTGAAGCAGGTTGAGCTGCAGCATTCTGCGTATCAGTGTCACGGGCTTCGGCGGGTTTTTCTTCTTTTGCAACGGGCTCGTTTGTTTCTTCTGTTACGCCAAGCGCGCGTTTTGCCTCGTCTTGCAGAGCTTTTTCCTTTGCTTCAACTTCTTTGGGTGTTCCGCTTTTCCCGCGAATATCAATTCTATAACCTGTAAGTTTAGCTGCCAGCCTTACATTTTGGCCTTCTTTACCAATTGCAAGTGAAAGCTGATCGTCGGGAGTAGTTACCTCGGCTGTTTTTTCTTTTTCGTTGATTTTAACCTGCAGGTCTTTGGCTGGCGACAGGGCTGACTTTATAAACTCAACCGGATCCTCCTGATAGGCAATGATGTCTATTTTCTCATCACCAAGCTCGTTTATTACCGCCTGGACCCTCACCCCTTTTTGGCCTACACATGAACCGACCGGATCTACCCCAAGTTGGCTGGAAGAAACAGCGATTTTTGACCTTGATCCTGCTTCCCTTGCAATCGCTTTTATTTCCACAGTCCCTTGGCTAATTTCCGGAACTTCCTGTTTAAAAAGACCCTCAAGAAGGCCGTTGGTGCTTCTGGAAACAATAATCTCCTCGCCCCTTGCTCCTTCTTTAATACCGATGACGTAAAACTTTAGCCTTTGGTTTACAAAATATTTTTCGTTATGGGCTTGTTCTGCCGGAGGCATAATACCTTCCGCTTTACCAAGATTAACTGTAACAACGGGACCTGAAATTCGCTGGACTAAGCCTGAGACGATAGTGTTCACTTTAGAGGAATATTCTTCCAGGATTGCGTTTTTTTCAGCTTCACGAATCCGCTGCAAGATCACTTGCTTGGCGGTTTGGGCGGCAATACGGCCAAAGCCGGGAGGAGTAATAATTTTCTTGTCTTTTGAAAGGGAAACCTCCCCAGTTTGTACATTTAAGTCGACATCAATCCCTTCCACTTCACCGTAATCTTTACGGTAGGCGGCGATTATGGCCTGCTTGATTGAATCGATGACGACTTCAGGTTCGAGACCACGTTCCGAGCAAACTTGGTTTAGTGCCGATGCAAATTCGGTTCTTGCTTGTATTGCCATTTTTAAAGAATCTCCTTAAATTACTTAAATATTATTAATTTTTTAAAAATATCAGAGGAGCGCTATTGGCATGACTGAAACCGCGTCTGTCGCGGTGAAAGGTACCAAGGCGACCTGCTGATATAAATTAAAATTCATTTTATTCAAAAAAAGGCGCAGTTGCGCCTTATCACATTTCAAAACCCAAAGATAATCTTGTGGAATTTTAACAGAAAGTATTCGGCTAGTCAAACATAATTGGCGGTTTTAGGCTTTGTGGATGTACTTTTCCCAAAGTTTTTTAAAGACTTGTAAGGTTAATGTAGAAAGCAAGAAACCAATTGAGGGAACAATGGCGTTTAGCCAAGGATTTAAAACGCCAATTGCGCTAAGATAAAAACCAATTGCTAGGTATGTAAACAAAACCAAAAGCCCCCGCCTGGTAATACTCGTTTCCCAAGTTTTATCGAGTTCGACCTTTTTGTTTCTATTTTCGATTCTTAAAATTCTTTCTTCCAGATTTTCTAAAGATGCCATTTGTAAAAATTATATCAATATTGGTGAAAAGAGATTAATTTAACCTTCAATAGATTTAAAGATTGTTGTTGTCAATTGGTCTATTTGTAGTGCCAATGTCTTTTGCCAATCTCTTTTTTCTATTTGAAATAAGACTAAAACCTAAACTTTCGTAATACCTAACTAATTTTTTATTCCCTGCACCAATTATAATTTTGGTAAATCCATCCCTTTGGGCTTGATCTTGTGCTACTTTGATTAGTTCTGCTGCTATGCCTTGCCTTCTGTATTCTTTTTTTACAACTAGACTATGAAGATCAGCATCAACAATTCTTGGGTAATAATAGATACTTCCTACTATTTCGCCTGTACCGCTTCCGGCAATAAAAACCGTTTCGGTAGGTTCGGGAGTAAGGTCATCTGAATTTGAATCTTTGCCGGATTTAGGTTTTGGCCAATTTTCCCGGTGTAATCGCTCCAAGGCTTTATGATCGTCTTGGGTATAACTCCTAATGATTACAAAATCCAGCTCTTTTGGCATAAATGAAGGTGTTAGTATATACGATTATTATTTGCTAAGTTTTGTGCCCGACAGTAATGATTTTCAGTTCGTCGAAAGACACGCAAGAGCTTTTACCATTGTTCTTGTCTCCATGTCTGTTAGTACAAAACCCAAATCTTGATAAAAGCCTACAAGGTCATCATTGTCCGCGATAAGGCGCAAGTTTTCCAAACCCAGACCCGCTGCTCTTGTTTCTGCTGCTTGGATCAGGCTGGTTGCAATTTTCCGTCTTCTAAATTCAGTTCTTACAGCAAGGTTGGTTAAATGCATGTCCCTGTGGACTTCGTCGCAGAGAATTGCACCTACAATTTGCCCCGCATTTTTCGCAACAACATATTTAAGGGCACGATTAGGATTAAGGTCTTGCTGGGGCCAGATGCTTTTTAGTAATGCTTCAAGGTCAGTAAAATCGCTTCTGACATATGGGCGAATTGCTACATCCGGGTCACTGCCTATTGGTGCTTCTGTTCTCATAAAGGCGAAATATACTGTTTTGAAGCTTAAAAATCAATCTACGTTACTTTTTAAATTATCGACAACTTCTTGAGGTATTCGAACAGGCTTTCCGCTGCGATTAGCAAGGGCGGCATCGACGACCGCTTCCACCATAATCTGCCCTTCTCTTGTCATTGTTTGTTGAAAGCTTAAAATTGTCGGCCTGGTTTGAAAAACGCGGGAAACAACTTCTACATTGTCCCCTTTTAATACTTGGCCGGAATATTTGGCTACCAATTCCCGGACAAAACCAAAAACTCCCTGTGATTGTGCCATTTCATCAACAGGCATACCATGATCTGCAAAAATTCGCACTCTTTCTCTCTCAAAAATTTTTAGAGGGCCAGTGTGGTGAAGATGATTGGCATATGGATCGATGTCATCCGCTATGACATATGCACCTCTCGCTTCTGTAATCAATTCAAATTGCTCTATTTCTTGAGCGCGTTCTTTGTAACTCATGAGGAGGAATTATAGCAAAAAATTAAATTTAGGAATTTAATTTACGACGTTTGTCGGTTTACCCTTGAGGAAGTTTTCGATATTGGAAACAAACATTTCTTGGCGGTTCACTTTCGCTTCTTCGGAAATATATGCCATTGGCGGGTAAATAATGCAGTTTGGGTATTTAGATAGCTTTTTTAAATCTGCTATGGCCATTTCGTCCGAATGATCAAGAATAAAAATAATATCTTTTTTAGCAAGCCTTGAAGTTAGGCCGTCGAGATCGATTAGCTCCATCGGGCAAGTATTAATAACTACACAGCCGGGTTTAATTTGGCTGAATCTTTTTTTGTTTAAAATTTTCTCCGTTTGCGCGTTTTGGGCAAGATTTATAGAAAGAAAATCAGCACTTTTAATAACCTCGTCAAGCTCTTGGTATTTGAAACTAGAATCTTTTTTCTTGTTTCTGGACCAATAAATTACATGTGCCCCAAAACCGTTTGCAAGTTCGCCAACCCGCCTGCCGATTTTGCCTAAACCTAGAATCCCGAAGTTTTTACCTTTTATTTCCCAAACTTTGATTCCACCTTCGTCAACATTAAGTTTCTTGCCTCTTTGTTTGCCTGTTTCCAAACCTCGAATTGCTTCTAAAATTGCGGCAATTGTAAATTCCGCAACGGATTCTGTGCTAAAACCTGCAAGGTTGGTAACCGGAATCCCTTTTTTCTTTGCGTAATCAACATCTACCCTGCCAAAAGCTGTTGAAAACTGACCGATATATTTTAATTTGGGGGCTTTGTCTATTAGGTCTTTAGTAAGCGGTGTTGCAAATGCCAAAAACAAACAATCGGCATCTTTTATTTCTTTTTCTATTTGCGGGCTTTCCTTTGCGACAAAAGCTTTTTTGGCGATGAGGTTGTCCAGTCCCTTCCAGTATTTTTTGTCTAGGGATGCTTCGGTTACTCCGATAAAAAGCGCTTTCTGAAATTTCACGAGTGAATTATATACCAAAAATCAAATCCGCGGCAGAGGATTTTATTTCTTGGTCGCTAACAATATTATTCAATACTTTCTAAAACCTTTAATCTTATCTCTCTTAATTTATATTCATTCGTAGCTGCAGCCTCAAAATCCCGTACCCAATAAACATTATCTCCCAAGTTGAATAGTAAACCAGCTCCACCGCCAACAACCTGTCCTGGATATGAAACAAATACTTTTCCTCCAATATTTTCTAGTTTTATATCTTTGATACTTAAATACGCATAGAAAGGCTTGTCATTCCAATCTAAATTCTTATCAAATTCAAGAGCCAGTGAATTTTTCTCTTTTAAATCATTAAACCATTTTATAGGTGATGTATAGTTTGAATTCCGTAATTCATCAATTGTTATCGCAATGATTATCATCGGAAGTTGAAAGGTACTGAGCTCTTTATTTTGAGTAGAATCCATCGTAATCCAGGTTTGTTTTTCAGAAACACCGATGAGAGAATTGTTAGCTGTTAAATCTTTACAATCCCACGCAAATGGACATTTATATGTAAAACCAAGGATTGAGGTCTTTTTTACCCAATTTGTTGAGTCGATGGGAAGTTTTGGTACTTCTAAAAAACGTCTGCCATTTGGTACATGGCATTCTCTCGGAAAACCGGAAACCTTGTAATTTTTAACCACACATTCCTCAAAGGTAAATGGGTCTGAAGGAGCGTCCGTATTTAATGTGACATCCTTACTTTTGCCTTTATTGAAGAAAGCAATAAAAGTGACAGCGGAAATTAGTACGAAAATTGCCGCAATAATCAATGGTTGAAAAAACCCTTTCCTCATTAATTCAGTTTAACATCAAAATTTAAGAAATTTCATCGAGTTCTTCAAGGAGATGTTTTTGGTCGCGGGAGAGTTTGTTGGGGATTTTTAAACGGATTATTACGTAGTGGTCGCCTTGGCCGTGGCCATTGACGTGTTTTACACCTTTGCCTTTGAGGCGGATTTGGGTGCCGGGTTGAGTACCTGCGGGGATTCTGATTTTAACGGGGCCTTCGACAGTTTCGATTTCGGCAACCGTACCGAGTGCGGCTTGACTGTAGGTTATTTCTTTTTCGGTGACTATGTCATATCCCCTTCTTGTAAATTTGGGGCTTTGGGAAACTTCGGTAACTATTATGAATTTTGTAAATTTAATTTCGGTACCGCTGTCGACGCCTGCCGGAATTTTGATATTTTGCTTTTTGCCCTCTATAGATATCTGTTTCTCGGTGCCATGGACCGCCTCATCAAAGGTTATACGGATAGCGTAACGGGGGAGCCGTGCTTGTCTGCCGAACGGTGACTGCCCTCCGAAAAAGGCTTCAAAAACATCAAAAGGGTCGGCAAAACCGCCGAAATCCTGTCCCTGGTTGCCATCGCCGGATGACCATGAGTAAGTTCGGAAACCGCCCTGGCCGCCAAAGGGGTTGCCGCCGGCAAACGGATTGCCGCCCTGCGCTCCACCAAAGCCGCCGCCCGGCTCAAAAGCACTATGGCCGAACTGATCGTAGGCTTGCTTCTTTTGGGGATCGGAAAGTACCTGGTAGGCTTCGTTTATTTCCTTAAATTTTTCTTCGGCATTCGGCGCTTTGTCCACATCCGGGTGGTGCTTTCTGGCCATGCTGCGGTAAGCCTTTTTTAGCTCGTCAGTTGAGGCGTTTTTGGAAACACCCAATATTTCGTAGTAGTCTTTTTTTGCCATGGCATGATTTTAAAGTAAAAAGTCAAAATTCAAAAGTCATAAATTCAAGTTTTAAGTCAAAAGTATAAAAACTTAACTGCTTATTACTTGTACTTTTAACTTTTGATTTCTGAATTTTAACTTAATTTACCTTATTCGGTTCGTAAGTTGCCGTGGTTTTATTGACTTTAAATTCCAGCTCGCCAACCAGTTCTTTACCGTCTACCAGCTGGACTTTGTAGGTACCGGCTGCAGCAAGCGGGAAGTTGACCAGCTCGGTCATAACATTTGCCTTGCCGTTTTGGCCTAAGGTGATTTTGAACTCCTTATCCGGAAAATTATTATTTTCGGTTTTTTGGGGCGTTATAAGTTTTAGTGTAAGCGGATATTCTTTGCCTGCTTCACCAGCAACTACCGCGACCAGGTACATCTTAGGCCAAGCAGTCGGAAGGTTGGCAACAAAAAACTGGTCGAAGATGCCAATTATCGAAAGCTTTTGTTCCTGGGAAACGGAAGCATAATCGCAGAGGACAAAAATGTCTGTTGAAAGTTTGGCCACAATTATTCCTTAACTACTTCGCCTTCCTCGACTTTGTCTGACGCGCCGTCTGTTTTTGCTTCTTCCCCGCCAGCTTCTGTTTGACCATCTGACCCTGGAGCTTGATCTGATGATGGAGTTTCCTGGCCTTTGTACATCGACTCGCCGATCTTGGAAAGGGTGGATGAAAGTTCTTCGGTCTTGGTTTTTACTTCTTCAACCGAACCGGTTGACTGGATTTCACGAAGGGCATTAATTTTATCTTCAACTTCACTCTTAACATCGGCCGGGACTTTGTCACCTGCATCTTTTAAGGATTTTTCGGCCTGGTAAATTAAAGCGTCGGCCTGGTTTCTGGTTTCTATTTCGCCTTTTTTCTCTTCGTCTTCCTTGGCGTGCTCTTCGGCCTCACGGGTCATGCGCTTTATCTCTTCGTCGGTTAGACCGGTTGAACCGGTGATTTTTATAGTTTGTTCTTTACCGGTTGCCTTGTCTTTGGCTTTGACGTTTAGGATGCCGGATGCGTCAAGATCAAAGGTGACTTCTACCTGTGGTACACCGCGAGGTGCGGGTGGGATACCGTCTAAAACGAAGCGGCCGAGTGATTTGTTGTCGGCCGCCATTGGCCTTTCGCCCTGAAGGACATTGATTTCAACGGAAGTCTGGTTGTCGGATGCGGTTGAAAATACTTCAGTTTTTGATGTCGGAACAGTTGTGTTTCGTGTAATGAGTGGCGTTGAAACGCTGCCTAGGGTTTCGATGCCCAATGTAAGAGGCGTTACATCCAGAAGGACCATTTCCTTCATTTCGCCGGTTAAGACTCCACCCTGGACAGCCGCGCCTATGGCTACAACTTCGTCGGGATTCAAGCCTTTGTGGGGTTCTTTGCCAAAGAATTCATGGACCTTTTTGACAACCTGCGGCATTCTGGTCATTCCGCCGACCAGAATTACTTCATCTACATCCTTGGCGGTTATCTTGGCGTCTTTTAAGCATTTCTCAACCGGACCAAAGGTTTTGTCGACCAAATCACCTACGATTGATTCTAATTTGGCACGGGAGAGCTTAAGCTGCAAATGCTTTGGGCCGGATTTGTCGGCCGTTAAGTACGGGATTGAAATTTCGGTCTCTTGGGTTGAAGAAAGTTCGATTTTGGCCTTTTCGGCTGCATCGCGAAGCCTTTGGAGCGCCGGGCGGTCATCTTTGATGTCCATGCCGGATTCTTTTTCGAATTCACCCTTTAGAAAATCAACGATTTTGGAATCGAAATCATCTCCGCCAAGGTGGGTGTCACCGTTTGTGGCTTTAACTTCGAAAACGCCTTCGCCAAGCTCCAGAATGGAGATGTCGAAAGTGCCGCCGCCTAAATCGTAAACGGCAATAGTGTGGGCGTGTGATTTATCAAGACCGTAGGCAAGAGCCGCTGCTGTCGGTTCGTTTATAATGCGCTCAACCTTGAGGCCTGCAATTTCGCCTGCCTGTTTGGTTGCCTGACGCTGGGAATCGTCAAAATAGGCGGGGACTGTTATAACTGCCTTTTCGACTTTTTCGCCGAGGTAGGCTTCGGCGTCCGCCTTGATTTTGCCAAGGACCATCGCCGAAATTTCCTGCGGGGTGTAATCTTTGCCCTCAACAGAAACAATTGCCATGCCTTCGCGGCCGCTTTTGACCTCATAGGGAAGCCACTTGGCATCCTTCTGGACTTCGGCATCCTTGAACTTGCGGCCCATTAAGCGCTTGACCGAGAAAATTGTGGTTTTGGGGTTTACCACCATTTGGCGCTTGGCAACATCACCGACGATGTGTTTGGTCGGGTCAACAACGGAAGGGATTGTGTTGCGGCCCTCGGCGCTGTGAATTACCTTCGGCTTGCCGGCTTCAACGACTGCGACTGCCGAATTAGTTGTTCCTAAATCTATACCAATTACTTTACTCATTCCACTACCTCCGTATTATATTTTTTGAGTAAAGAAATATCAGAGGAGCGCCATTGGCATGACTGAAACCCCGTCTGCGGGGTGAAGGTGCCAAGGCGAACTGCTGATATTACTTTAGACATATGTTTCCTCCTGTTTTTGATCCTGCGTGGCTGCTTTTTTGGTTACGACAACTTTGGCGGGACGAATGACCTTATCTTCTATTTTATAACCTTTTGCCACAACGCGGGCAACGGTGTTTTCGTTTTCCCCCGCTTGGGCTTCGACTGCCTCGTGTTGGTTGGGGTCAAACTGTTGGCCGATTGCTTCAATTTCCTCTACACCTTCCTGGTTCAGAATTTCCTTAAACTGCCTGATTACCATTTCCAAGCCTTGGTCTTTTAGATGGCTTTGGGCATTTTCCAGATTGTCCAAAACCGGCAAAAGCTTTTCTACAAGAAGCATTGCCGAAAGTTTTGATAAAAGTTTTCTTTCTTCTTCGATTCGCCTTTCCAGGTTTTGGTAATCGGCCATTGTCCTTTTAAGCCTTTCTTCAAGCTCCTGGTGTTTTTGGTCTTTTTTAATTAAGTCGTGTTTTTTCTTAGGCATACTGTTCCTTTTTTATCTGGTTAACTCGGAAAGTAACTGCGAAAAATACCTGATTGTTGGAATAACAGTTGGATAATTTTGACGAGATGGGCCAATTATCCCCAAAATGCCCCTATGGTTTCCCATTTGGTAACGGGTAACAACAAAACCGCATGGTTCAAGGTAAGGAATACCAAGTTCGTCGCCGAAAAGAATCCTAATTTGTTCCTCACCGCGCATCTGGTCGATAACCTGTTTTAACGTTTCAAACCTGTCGACCATTGAAAGGACTGTTCTGGTAATGTCGATATCGTAGAATTCGGGCATATCCAGAATATTGGCCATGCCGGAAGCGTAAATGTCGCCATCTTCGTCGGTTGCGACAGCAAGAGAGCGGGTTTGGTTTGCAAGACTTTGGGAAATATGTTTGAGAAGACGGTTGAAAGGTTCGGACTGATCCCGAAATTCTTCTTTGATTGCAACCTCGTCTTTTAGGGAAAGTGATTTTTCTTCCATCAGCTGGTCGACATAAAACTTCATACCCATTGAGGTTGGAATCCTGCCTGCTGACGTGTGCGGCTGGCGCAAATAGCCAAGGCCTGTCAGCCTGACCATTTCGTTTCTGATGGTTGCAGGCGAAACGCCAAGACGGGCTTCTTTTTCGATAGTTTCGGAACCGATTGGTTCGGCCGTTTCGATGTATTTTTCAATAACAGCCCTAAGTAGGTTTTTTTGTCTTTCGGTTAGATCAATCATAACTAAGTTTAAGGACAAACCTAATACGGTTTTTCCTTAATATTCCTTTTCCCTTTATTGTGTAAATTTTCCTGGCAAAGCCAGATAAAATTTACGGGTTAGGTTTAGATTAGCAATAGATTATCACGAGTGCTAATTGTTGTCAAGGGTGAATTTTTTAGAAAAATTTACCTGTATTGGTAAGCAGGGGGCATCTGGTTTTGATACTGCCGCATGTAAGGAGAGTAGTTTTTTAGATAATCATCTTGGACTTTTGGTTTGTTATTAGCCTTCCACTGCGAAAGCAGCATTAAGGTGCCAATTATGATAAGGGCAATTTTAATGGTCTGGCGGTTCATATCTATTTTAAAGCTTGGGTATTTGTCGGAAATTCCGGCAAAGTAAGCCATCTGGGAAAGTGTAAGCCTGGTGGAATCGCGTGCCAGTTCAAAAGTGCTGTCCGGATAGCGGCCATTGAAAAAGACCGGGATAGACGAGGCGACAACTCCGACTTTGGCACCGTTTCCGATTACCTGGCTGTAGATTGCATAAGGGATAATCAAAATTCCTCTGGCTATTACACCAAGGATTGGAACAGCAAAAAAGACGCCGGGGGTTTTAGGGATTTCGTATTTTAGGCTGAAATCGCCGTTTAACTTAAGGTCAAATCCCGGATATTTATCGGAAAGGCCGTAGAAGAAAAAGGTCGTTTTGGCAACCAAATTGTAAACTCCAACCGTCATTTCAAAACAATACGGCCAGTATTTTTTTGAAAAAAGGACATTGAAGGAATTTATTATTTGCAGGATAAATACATATAAAAATAAAATGGCGATTTCAATAAAAACGGGAATCAGGATTATGATTTTGGCAAGTCCGCCAAGAACGGGTATAGCCCACCCGCGACTGGGGTTTTTAATTTTAGTGATTGTAAGTTCGGGGTAAATAGGGTTTTCGGCGGCCATTTAAGAATTACTAGGTTCTGATAAGGGTTGCGAACTTGGAGCAGGTTTCCCTGTTTCACGATCAACCGGAACTTTATCGTACCTAACTTTAATTTCTCTCTGTTGAACATCTTCCGTTTTTGCTTGCACTTGCGGCTTGCCCGGATGTCTAAGAAATGAGAGGAACTTTCTCAGTCTTCCGATACTTTCTGTTCGTGGCTGCTCATTAATTGGCCGGTCAAGATGAATATGAGAGGGCTCCCCTTCCTTAACTCGTTGCGGCAGACCTGAACCTTCTGTCTCGTTGACTGTCATGACTTTTTTATTATTCCATGAACGAATTGTTAATTCAACTTTGCTTAGATTTTAGATATGACTCCAGTATGTAGTAATGGTCGAAGGCAAAGTATTCCTTGGGTGGTAAACCGGTAAGTTCAAACCAGTGTACCGAATCAATTTCATCGTCGTGCTTGCCGGTTTTCTCACCCACCTCCACCAAATAGATAAAAGAGACGTTTTGTCTGTCCTCGTTTATTCTATTGGGGTCGTCGAGGACTTTTATAAGTTTGGTGATTTTTCCGCTATAGCCTGTTTCCTCTTTAAGCTCGCGAATAACTGCGTTATCTGCCGTTTCGTCCCTGTTGAGAAAGCCGCCAGGGAGGGCGTACTTTCCCGGGTTTGAGTATTTTGGGCCACGTTTTACAAGAAGAATTTTATTGTCTTTTAGGCAAATTGCGTCGACTACAACATGCCTGAGATTTGCTTTATTGCCGTTTTCAAAAGTGCATTTGATCATTTTCCAAAGTATTCTAAAGAGTAAATTTTACTGTTTTTGTGAACATGAGATTTATGAACTGTGAGACTTTTTTTGTTTTTTATAAAAAATTCGTTGATCATGGCATAATCACTTGGAATCATATTTTTTGGATTTTTAATAAGTTCTTCTTTTGTAAACCATTTTGGTTTTCCTTCAGCAAATTCTTTTATTTGGTCACTTTTGGCCAGAGTTTCACAGACCCAGATAACAAATTGTGTCTCGGCTTTGTTATTGTTATATAAAATTTCGCTCACAATGCCACGAAAACTTATAAACTTCACATCCAGCCCTGTTTCCTCTTTAATTTCCCTAACTATTGTGTCTTGTGGATGCTCACCAATTTCCAGCTTTCCGCCCGGCAAACTCCAAAGCCCAGGGTAAGGCAGTTTAATTCTTTTAATCAGTAAAAATTTGTCTTTGTAAATGACCGGAGAGATTACTGCATTTATAATCTGGTATTTTTTCTTCATTTGAATAGTTTTGGGTGGATAAATCTTGTTAAAGCGGAAATTACCCCATGCTGGTATGCTTCTTCTCTTAAAAGCGCGCCTTTTGACATTAAGCCGAAGTGCCCCTGTTTGTGTTTTGTATTTTTCTTGCCAAAAAGCATGTCGTCAATGTCGCCCAACTCCATCCCCTTTTTAACATATTTCATCATTGCAGGCGGGCTTTGCATGCGAATTGATGTGCCAATCCCAAGGGTGCCTTTTTTGTCGACGACAACTGCCCAGCCTGTATCAAACCACATACCATTTGTTTTATGAATTCCGCCCTCAAGGCCTACGCCGAAATCGGCACTTGTGGTTTTTAACGCGCGTTTTGCCCGGTTTGTTGCACCTTTTATGGATTCTTCGTCGGACATGGGTTGATTGGAAACGCCGGATTCAACCTCAACACCAACTATTTCCCAAATTTTCTTTGGCCAAACTTTTTTGAAAGCCTGTTTAGCGGCGTTGATTTTTACCGGATTTGTGGAACCAACCGCGACTTTCATTATTTTACTTTAGAAACTAAATCGAGATTTGATCCTTTTACTACCTTTGATAAATAAGCCAAGACTTTTTCTTTGTAATTATTGAATGTATCTTCATCTTTTTTTAAATTTTTCTGATCGGTTGTAACTTCGATTTCGAATATTTTACCAACTTTTTCGACTGTATCTAAGTTAAAAACTGCATTTCCTTTTTTCCATTGTTCACGTTTCTTGACAACAATTGCTCTGACTCCCAGCGTATTTGAAAGAAACATAAGAAATTTATTATCTTTAATTGGGTAAAGTATGATTTTTGCAGGATTTGCTTTGTCTTCTTTGAAATCTTCCCTCCCATAATAGATTAAGGTCTGTTTTTGGTTTTCGATCCTTAATTTTAGCCGGGCATTTTGTTTAAAATTTGGTAAATTGAAAAAATAATCTTTTTGTCTCGTTGTTCTATATTTCTTGGCACCTATTTCCAGTAAAACTTGTCTGATTGGCAAAAAATCCGGACAAAAATATTTAAGTTCCAGATTCAGCTTATTTTGCATTTTTTCAATTTTAGCATTTTATATCTTTTGGCCATCGATTAATATAAACTAATGTTGCAAATGCCGAAAAAATATTTTTTCAAAAAGGAATTTTTGCTTCTTGCCCTAATTCTCGCACTTGCCGTTTTTTTCAGGCTTTACAGGGCACAGGAATTGTATACTTTTGAACTTGACCAGGACCTATTTTCCTGGATCGTTAAAGACATATTGATTAACCATCATATAAGGCTTATCGGGCAACTGACCAGTATCGACGGGGTTTTTATCGGCCCACTTTATTATTACCTTTTAGCCATATTTTTCTTCATTTTTAAAATGAATCCCGTAGGCGGATTGTTTTTGGCAACCGGGATTTCTGTGGCAACAATATTAAGTGTATATTATGTTTTTTCTAAATTTTTTGGAAAGAATGTGGGGATTATTGGGTCTTTGCTGTATTCTTTTTCCTTACCAATTATCCTAATCGACCGATGGATAGTCCCAACGCAAACAACGCTCCTTTGGTCTATTTGGTATTTGTGGTGTTTGATCGCGATAAAAAATGGCAATAAAAAAGCATTTTTAGTAGCCGGCATATTGGTTGCCCTTATTTGGCAAGTGCATATTGCGCTGTTGCCGCTCGTCTTTCTGTTGCCGGCCGCATTTTTTTATAGTCGGAAAAAAATTGCTTTGAAAATTTATATTTATTCGGCAATTTTATTTCTGGTTTTCAGTTCACCATTCTGGCTGTTTGAATTAAGGCATAATTTCCAGCAAATAAAAGGGGTTATTACAGCAACAACTGTTACAAGAGACGGTACAAACATTTTCTGGCGTCTATATTTGGTTATTGGGAGTATTTCAATTGAAATTAACAAGATTTTCCTTTATCTTATTACAACTCCTTGGTTTGTTGGTATTCCTGTTTTTGGGTGGATAATATTTTATTTAAAAAGAAAGAAATTATTAAAAACCGGCGATATTAATTTAGTCGGATTTTGGATTTTGGCGATAGCTTTCTCACAGTTTATGAGCAAAAGACCAATAAGCGATTATTATTTCAATAGCCTTATAATACCGGTACTTCTCGTTTTTTCGCTTTTTTTTGCAAAACTTTCTGAGCGTTATTTTGCCAAGTTTATATTGGTTATATTATTCATTTCAATATTAGTGTCCAGTTTTGTTTCCCTATCTAAAA
>Ga0209210_1002286_pt1 | contig 14214 bp, 14 predicted proteins | sample RifGroA1_FD_183991 | JGI IMG/M metagenome (GOLD analysis project Ga0209210, IMG submission 183991) | Contaminated groundwater microbial communities from Rifle, Colorado, USA - Rifle Groundwater A1 (SPAdes) (version 2) | ecosystem: Environmental > Aquatic > Deep subsurface > Groundwater >...
AAAGAAAAACCCGATATTTCCAAAAAAATCGTGGATGAGATTTTGAAAAGAAACAAAGCCGGCGCCACCCCTGTTGAAGTCGGAATAGAAGAGAAATAAATCCACAAATGGGAGATTTTGAGAAGTTTTATAATTTTGCACTTCGGTTTTTGTCATATCGACCTCGGTCGGAGAAAGAAGTCCGGGACAAGTTAAAAGTTCAAAGTGAAAAATTAAAAGTTAAGGATTCAACGGCGATTATAGATAAAATTATTGTAAAACTTAAAGAAAAGAAGTTTGTTAATGATGAAGAGTTTGCGAGAATGTTTTTGGAAAATAGATTAAGGTTTAAGCCACGCAGTTCGCGCTTGATCCAAATGGAATTAAAGCAAAAAGGGATTGATCCGGATTTTATTGAAAAGCTGATCAATGATTTGAAAACAATAAATCCAGATAGCGATTTAGAGCAAGCGAAGAAATTGGTGGAGAAAAGAATTGAAAGGCTTAAAAATTTAAAAAAGCAGGAAATCTACGAAAAGCTTGGTAGATATCTGGTTTCAAAAGGGTTTAATTGGGATATAATTAAAAAAAGTATTGACGCGGTATTAGACAAAGGAGTATAATCATTTTACGTAGACAAAGGAAATATCTATGAAGAAAAGTATTCTTATTTCCTCTTTTGGGATATAAATCTCCTTTTTTGGGTAGATTTTTCTTTTGCGTCTGCGGATTGTTATGAATTCACAAAATCAAGATATCATTGGCCTTGAAAAGAAACTTCTTGAAAGAGAGGAAAAACTTGATTCAGAAAGACAGCGAATTGAGAGAGAGAAGGAAGAACTTTCTAAGAAAAAAGAAGAATATTCCGAAAAACTTCAAAAAGTTTCAGGCTTAACTGCTGAGGAAGCAAAAACAGAATTAATCCGTGAAACAGAAGCAAAAGAAACCCAAATAATTGCCAGGATTATTAAAGAAAAAGAAGAGGATGCTAAGAGAACGGCTGCCAAAAAATCTCAGGAAATTTTATTGGACAGCATGAAGCATGGGGCATTGGATTTTATCGCAGAATATACTGTTTCAACAGTTAAGATAGAGGATGAAGAAATAAAAGGAAGGATTATCGGTAAGGAAGGACGCAATATCCGGGTTTTTGAGCAAGCAACAGGAGTAGACGTTGATTTGGATGAGGAGGGAATAATCAGGCTTTCCTGTTTTGATTCGGTGAGACGTGAAATTGCGAAAAGAGCGCTGGAAAAACTTCTCAAAGATACCAGAATCCAGCCGTTTCGAATAGAGGAAATTGTTAATCAGACCAAGCAGGAAGTGGAAAAAGTCATGCTTGAGGAGGGCGAAAAAATTGCGCATACAGCCGGAGTCTTCAATCTGCCGGTAGAGCTCATGGCTATTTTGGGCCGTTTCAAATTCAGGACTTCATACGGACAAAATTTAATCGTTCATACCTTGGAAGAAACAAAAATCGGAATGCATATTGCATCGGAAATCGGAGCAGATGTGAATATCGTAAGGCTTGGCTGCCTTTTCCATGATATTGGGAAAGTTGTTGAGGGGGAAGGAAGTCATGTTAAATTGGGAGTAGAGCTTTTGAAAAAGTTTAACATTCCTGAGAAAATTATTAATTGCGTTGCCGAACATCATGAAGATAAGCCCTTTTCCTCAATGGAATCGGTGATAGTTTCCATAGCGGATCAAATTTCCGGAGCCCGTCCGGGAGCGAGATTTGAAGATATCGAAGGATATACTAAGAGGCTTAGGGATATGGAAGGAATTGCCAAAAAATATGAAGGCGTTGATGATGCATATGCATTTGAAGCAGGCCGCGAACTAAGGGTCATTATAAATCCGGGAAGATTAGATGATGCTCAGACCACAATAACCGCAAATAAAATAAGGGAAGAAGTAAGCCATTCCTTGGCAGTTCCGGGAGAAGTTAAGGTTACAGCAATTCGCGAATTCCGCGCCGTCTCTTCGGAAACCTCAGTTTAATTTTCAATAAAAATTTGATATATTGACATAATGTTGTTTTCATTGTATTTTTAAGCTAAACATAGAAAAAAGTGAGTTTAGTTTGAAAATACGAGCGAAACCCTCCTTCGCTTAAAGCTTCGGAGGGCGAAGGGTGGTGAAAAAAGAATGACAAAAAGAGAATTAATAGAAGTTGTTGCTAAAAAAGCAAATTTAACTAACAAAGCAGCCAGAGATGCTGTTCAAGCGGTTATAAACTCTATTCGAGATTCTTTGAAACGGGGAGAGAAAGTAGTGATTACAGGATTTGGAACTTTTTCTGTTCGCCAAAGAGTTCAGAGGATCGGTCGCAATCCAAAGACCGGGGAGAAAATAACTATAGCAGCACGAAAAGCGCCTGGATTTACTCCGGGCAAGACGCTTAAAAAGGCAGTTAGATAAAACTTGGTACAATCAGCTGCATGATTGTGCCTTGGTACGTTCATGCAAACTGAACGTACCTTGTTTTTAAGTTGTAGATGTAATAAAATACACCTGCTCTAGGAAGAAGATCCGTTAGTCCGCCAACAGCTACGCAGTTGCGGGCGGACAGGAAAGTCCAGACAGGTGTAAGGACGGGGATGGAGCGTAAGCTCCGACTGGTAACAGCTGGTGGTTTGTAAAGAAATTTAACAAACACCCTGCGAGAATTGACTCAAAGGGAGAGCCACAGAGACGAGCGTTAACCTAAGATCGCAAGATTATGGTTGATGAGTGAAACGACCCGCACCATACGGTGCAGGTTTAAGGTAATCCCACCTGCTGCAACTTTCGAACGATGCGTTTGACCATCTTTACGGGAGTCCCGCTTGGCGGGACGCGCATCAAAGAAAGGCATCACCTAAAAAGTGGCGTATGCGATATAGATCGCAAACGAGATAGATTCGGATTAAAACAGAATCTGGCTTACATCCTTCCTAGAGCATTTTTAATTTTCCAAACTTCGAAATTTAGGTAAAAATTCTATGTCCAACAAATATGGTATTCCTGAGGATGAATTGAAAAAGATTAGGGCAAGAGATAAAGCTTGCGTATATTGTCATAAGGCAATGGAAGAATATTCTCATGCGAAAGGTGTTTCCAAGGATAAGGCGACAATAGAACATTTAAATAAAGATGGGCCATTTTATTGGAATAAATCAATTATTTTTGACTCATCAACAGTAGCTATCTGTTGTGGTAGTTGCAACTCAAGCAGGGGCAAAAAAGAATTATTAGACTGGTTTAAAACACAATATTGCATCAATAGAAATAGAGCTATAAATGAAAATACAGTGACTGAATTAGTTAGGGAATATATCTGTACGAAGAAATATTTAAAAACGTTTACAATTGATCAACTTTCAAATCAGTTAAGACAACTTATCGAAAATTCTAAATGGACATTTGCAAAAACTATGCCCGGTATTCCCCATTGCTATATTGTGAAGGACAATTTATCAGAGGCTGACAAAGAGCAATTTGATGAACTAAAATGGTTTATAAGAAAGAACGGTTATGCTGAAAATTTTTACCCTAAGCAATACAAATATTTCAATATAAATAATTATAAATATTGGTTAGTAGGGAATATTTTAAACAGAGCCACGACTTAAAATAAGTAATCATAACCTTCATAAAGGGACTAGCTAGAAGTATTTTATTTGAGGTTGGGGGCTAATACTCATGCTTTTCTGAACAAATTTTTCCGCTGCTTTTTCAGCTTTTTCAACAAGTTTTACAATTTTCTCATATTGTTCTTTTGTATCTTTATGCTTCGTAGATTTCATATTAATTTTATATTACACTTTGTCAATATGGTTAGTCAATAGATATTTTATAGTTTTTGCGTAGGCATTCTTTTAACGCATTTAAACCATAGGCATTTTCAATCTGAGAATTAGTTTTTATCGCTTTTACGATTTGTGTCAACTGATTAGGGGATAAATCATTACATTTACACAAAATTTGAATTGTTGCATTTGCAACTTCAAAAGACATGCTTTCACAAAAAGCGTAGACAATAGAATTAAGAGCTTTTTGGTGATAAGAAGATTTAGGCTCATAAATTAGCCCAATTTGAGCAATTGTCAAAGCAAGATTATTTACGTCATTTTTATATTGAAGCGCCTGATATTTCTCAATAAAACCATAGGGATTTATTTCGCTAAGCTTAATAGGTATTATTTTTTTCTTAAGGCAGACCGCTATTCCGGTTTCCTGGTCTGTGAAGGGAGATTCCTTGAACTCCTTTGAGATAAGGGGCATAAAGAAGTCGGCATTTTTTATAGATTTAATAATTTCATCTTCCCATATTGTAGATCCGAGTATGTCATCGTGGGCTATAAACGCTTCATATCCGCAGAAATTTTCTAGACATGATTTAAATTTTCCACCTATAACTTTTTCTTTTGAGGAATAACTGATAAAAGCAGAAATTCTATACATAAAAGCTAAAAGTATTATACTAAAAAAAGAGTTGCTTTTGCAAAAGATTAATTGGTATTGCAGAGGATTTTATATTCGCAATTAACACACAAAACATTTTTACTGCATTTAAAGTCACTTTTTTCAATTTCCGTAATTTTTTCAATCAGCTCCTGTTCTAATTTGTCTAAATCTTCCTGCTTAAAATTCATAGTTTTTTTAGTATTTCCTTCCAGAAAATGAAGCGATAAGGTAATATCTTCGGGACGGCGGTTTAAAAGATTATCCTTTATCCGTGTTGCCGCCAGGGCATACATGGCTAATTGTAGTTTATGCGCTTTTTCTGCTTTCGGATTATCCGCGCCGGTTTTGTAATCAATTATTTCAATGCCCGATCCTTTTTTATCTATTCTATCAATCTTGCCAAAAACTTTTACACCATTTTTTAGAACAAAAGAAAAAGGCATTTCAATCCCCAACGGTTTTATCGGAGTTATAAATTCCGTTCTGTAAAATTCTTCCAAAATTTTAACTCCCTGAGAAAAACGTTCTTGTTCATGCTTCTTGTTCGAATATCCTTCGCTTATCCATTCTTTCTTAAGTATTTCAAGTAGTTTTTCAAGTGATGGCTTGTTTCCTTCATTAATTTGTTTGTAAAAATTGTATAAAGCATTGTGGATAGAGATACCAAAGCTTTGGACGGATGCAGTTGGGGTCGGGAGATTGAAAATTACTTTTGCTTTGTAGTGTAGCGGGCAAATATCAAACATCTGAAGATTTGAAAAAGTAATGTAGCTTAATTTGAGAGGAACTTTTTCTTCTTGTTTTTCTTCCTGATTTTGATAAACAGAGAGAATTTCAGGAAGAAATAATTGTTGAGTGATATTTTTTGTTTCCTTTTTTAGTAGTTTTGGAAGGGCATCATAGACAAAAGGAGATGTTTTTCTTGGACGTTTTCCGGTTCCATAATAAGAAGCTAGCGTAAAATATAATCTTTCTTTTGCACGAGTCATTCCGACATAGAAAAGTCTTCGTTCTTCCTCCAAATGAAAATCGCTATCGCCTGATACATTTTCCTTAAGAATTTCATCGGGGAGCGGAATTTTTTCACTTCTTTCCCGCGACGGAAAACGGTCTGCTACCAGATTTACCAGGAATACAACTTTAAATTCCAAACCCTTTGACGAATGCACGGTTAAAATATTTACCACGTTTCTGTCTTTCACGTCTACATCCGCAGCTGTGGGACTGTCTCCCATTTGCAGCATGAGATTAAGCCATTCATAAAGGGTAAAGATATTGCTGTCAGGCCGTTCGGTTTCAAAACTCTTAATCCTGTCAAAAAACTTGGCAATATTCTGGATCCTGCGTTCTTCTCTAATTGAATCTGTGGAATTAAGCGTTTCAAAAAGCCTTGAGTCAACTAGAAAATAATAAAGAATTTGTCCGGCTGTTTCTTTCTTGCTTTTTCCCAAATGTCTTACGGCCATTTCCCTGAACTTGATCAGCTTTTCCTGAGTTTTAGGTTTTAAAAATGATTGTTCAGCATTAAAAAGCGCCTCAAACAGAGTAAGATTTTTTCTTTTGGCAAAATTAAGAAGATAGTTAAGTTCAATATAGGGAATGTTAAAAACATCCATTGAAAGAATTCTGAAAAGAGAAACAGAATCCGAAAGATTGGTAAGAAAAGCAAGGTAGGCAATCAAATCTTTTATTTCTTCTTGTTGGAATAGGTAGCCGGGTCCTAAGAATTGAAAGGGAATTCTATGTCTCTGCAATGCGGTTGCAATAAGGGAAGCGTAGTTATTTGCTCTGACCAGAATTGCAATATCTCTATATTGATATTTTTTTTCAGTTAATTCTTTGATGATTCTCGCGATTTTATCCGCTTCATCCTCGCTTCTTATTTCATGAATTACTTCAATATCTCTTTTGGTTGCGGTGGAATGGCTTTTGAGTTTTTTGTCAATGCCCTCAACTATCTCGAGCCTATTGGGATTATTATGCTGAATTAATGCATAAGCGGCATCCAGAATCGGCTGGGTGGATCGATAATTATTATTAAGAGTCACAACTTTTGCTTTTGGAAAACTTTTTTTGAATTGTAAAACATTTGAAACAGCCGCGCCTCTAAATCTGTAAATTGATTGGTCGTCGTCCGCAACTACGGTAATATTTTTGTCGTCTCCAGCTAAAAGTATCGCCAGTTCATTTTGGGCATAATTGGTGTCTTGAAATTCATCAACCAAAATAAATTTGAATTGTTCTTGATATTTCTTTAGGATATTTTTTCTTGTTCGGAACAGCAATAAGGTGTTGGAAATGAGGTCGGAAAAATCCATCACTCCTTCTTTTATTTTTAATTCTTCATATTTTTTGTACGCATTTGCCAGCTCCAAATATTGTTCTGTTTCTCCTGTTATTTTTTGCTGTTTAATCCATTTAAGATAGTCAGTTGGCGAGACGTCTTCGTCTTTTAATCTTGAGAAGTGGATTAAAAGGGCGTCTAAAAATTTGGTTGGATTTCCCAGAGGTCTGAAAATATTTAATTCCATTTCGAAAATATTTTTCTTAAGAAGAAGAATAGATTCGGCTTCGGAGATTAATCTGTATCCAGGATCAAGTCCGATCGCATGAGCGTCATTACGCAGAATTCTGTCGCAGAAAGCATGAAAGGTAGAGATCCACATTTGAGTGTATCCGTAAGGCATGGCCACATCAACGCGCTCTTCCATTTCATGGCTTGCTTTATCCGTGAAAGTTAATGCCAAAATTTGAGTAGGGAGCACATTTTTTTCAAGAATTAGATATTTTATGCGCTCGGTAATTACGGTAGTTTTGCCTGTTCCGGCGCCTGCAATGATTAAAAGCGGACCCGTAAGATGCTTGATTGCTGCAATCTGTTGAGGATTTAAAGTTTTATTTTCTGCCATGCGGCTATTTTATCACAAAGCTATGCATCTAAGCTTTTGGTCGAATTGATTTTCTGGCCGATTTGAGAAAAACCCGTATTTACATTATTAAATTGCGAAGAAGTATTATTAATATGTTTTCCCAAAACAACCATGTTTTCCTCAACTTTATGAAAATCCACTTGCAATGCCCGAAGCATTTTGAAAAGATCACGGGACCTGCTTTCTATTTTTTTACCCTCAAAAGCAAGTAAAATTGTCTGAAGATGAGCGTACAAAGTGGTTGGGGAAACAAGGTAGACTCGGGATTGTTTGGCAAAATCCATGATCTCCAGCATCTGAACCAATTCGTAATATACGGATTCGCTTGGTACATACATTAGGGCAAAGTCCATGGTTCCTTCTTCGGGTAAAATATATTTTTTTGCAATGTCAGAGATATGCCTTTTAACATCTTTACAAAATTCTTTTTCGAACAAGTTTTTGTCAAGTTTACTTTCTGCCTTAACCATTTTTTGGAAATTTTCCATTGGAAATTTTGAATCAATCGGCAAAATTCCCGCATCTGTTTGGATTGCCGCGTCTACTCTTTCTCCGGATTTAAATTGATATTGAATATGAAAACTGTTTTTGGGGAACATTTGAGAAATAAGGTCTTTCAAAACCTGTTCTCCTATATTTCCTCTGAGTTTCGGACTTTTCAAAAAATCCTGAAGTTCTTTCATGCTGCGTCCAATCTCGCTCATTTGCCCAACTTCTTTACCTACGTCACGGATTACAGTTGCTGCCGTATCCAGGCGTTGATTTAGTTGCTTGGAATTCTCCTGTAAAGTTTTGACCATGTGGGTTGAAGAAGAATCGATGGTTGACTGCATGGTTTTCAGCCATTCCAGAAGTGAGGCATCAGCTTTATTATTTTGAAGATTTGAAATCCTATTGCTTAGGAAATAAGCAGTTATTAAAAATCCTAGAAAAATTAAAATTCCAATAACCAAAAACTCTATTTGCACATTTTTATTCTACCACAAAATATTTAATCTCCTGGGTTGATTTTGGAAAAAAGCTATGTTATTTTATTTATCCATTTTTCTCCCAATTTGACATTTTGATAATTACTATAAATTAGTCAAAGTATATTTCGGGGTTGGCGATAATTTGGTCATGTGTGAATCGCTATAATGATAAGTATCATTATAGTGCAAGCTGAGGAAGTTGTTTTTAAAAGTTCTTGATCAAAATACAGTGTTTAGGCAAATACTTTAATAATATATATTATTAAAGTAATAATTCGAGAATCGTAGCTATAGCGTTGTCTTTTTTTAAGACTAATCTTGCGAAATTAGGAAAAATTAAAATTTCCTGATATAATGTCGCTAATATGAACGAGAGTAAGAGGAATGTTGATAATTCTCGGCAATGGGAAAAATGGAGAGTTTCAGGTGCGATTGGCAGCGGGGCGACTAAACTTCCTAAGTTTTACGGCTTTACTACGGAATCGATAAAAGCCGACGTGGCAAAGCTTGAGGCAAAAAAACACAGGGGAATAGGGGCAGGCGCTGCTAATAGGCGTTTTGAAAGATTTATGATGGGAATTAATCCCAGCTTTAGACTTGATGCTCTTAGGCCAGACCAAAAGGGAAGTTACTATCCTCATGAACAAGAACAATTTCGCCAGGAAGATGAGCCTCTCGAAGTAGGGCCAGGAGATAAATTGATAGCGACGATTACGTTTAAGCCTGATGAGGGAAAAGTTGTTATCCAGCGGTTAGACGAACCTCCTGTCGAAGAGTAAAATTTATCAGTCATTCAAAATAAAGCTCGGGGTTGGCTGTGATCTTATTCCACGACATTTCTTCGGGGTGGAAAGCGGCGTAGGCGCCGATCATCGCGGCGTTGTCAGTACAAAGAAATTTTTTTGGAAAAAAAATTTCGGTATCAGGTATTAAGTATTTTGTATTATGTATAAGTTCGTCGCGGAGTTTTTGATTTGCGGTAACTCCTCCTCCGAGCAAAATTGATTTTACATTATATTTTTTCGCAGCTTTCACAGCTTTTCGGACAAGAACTTCAATAATTGATTTTTGAACAGAAGCGCAAATATCAACAATAACCTCTTTTTTTAATTGGGGTCCTGTCAAAAGTAATCCCTCCCGCCAATGCTCTCTTCGTTGCGCGTTGTCGGGACGCCCTTCCTCTTTTGCCACCCCTTTTTTTAATTTGATAACTTCTCTCATTGCTGCTGCTTTAAGACCTGAAAAAGAAAAATCAAAATCTTTTGATCCGATCATTGGACGAGGGAACGTAAAAGCTTTAGAATTCCCATTTTTTGCAAGAGCTTCCATGGTCGGACCTGCGGGATAAGGCAGATTTAAAAGTCTTCCGATTTTATCAAATGCTTCTCCTGCAGCATCATCCAAAGTTCCGCCCAGCCACTTAAAATTATTATGATTTTCCATCAACAAAAGATCTGTATGTCCGCCGGAGACAAGAAGGGTAATGGCAGGAAACAATATTCGGTTATCAGTTTTCTGTTGTCGGTTTTCGGATTCCAGTTTGTCCGTTTTCAGTTTACCGGTTAACTGATGAACTGATTGACTAGAGTCCGACAACTGAGAACCAAGAACTGACGACTGAGGGTAAATCCAGTTTGCATAGATGTGGCCAAGTAAATGGTTTACGGGTATTATTGGTTTGTTCCACAAATAGGCCAGGGTTTTGGCAGTTTCAACCCCGATTAAAAGTGACCCGATTAGACCAGGCCCACATGTGACTGCGATTGCATCGACGTCTTTTATAGCAACTTTGGAATCATTAATTGCCTTTTCTATTACGGGAATAATGAATTTTAGTTGTTCGCGGGCTGCAATGTCGGGAATAATTCCTCCTGTTTTCGAGTGGAGGATTAGCGATGAGGCGACAACATTGGATAAAACTTTAACATAATTTTCTTTGGAGTTTTTCGTAACAACAGCAGCTGCAGTCTCGTCACAACTCGTTTCAATTGCCAAGATTTTCATATTGCACCTTGTCACCTTTTTTAAAATTATATTTTTCAGAAAGTCCGGCTTGAATTTCCAAAACTTTATTTGCCGGTTGAGTCGAAGAATATATTATTGGATTTTCCTTATCTTTTATTAATTGAACATTATTTTTAATGGTAACTATAGTGTCGTTATTGATGTAAATTATGTCAATTGGAAATTTCATATTCTTCATCCAGAAGGAATAATAGTCGGACTTATCGAACAAAAAAATCATTCCTTGATCCTTTTGAAGTGATTTGGTTTCTGATAGTCCTATTTCCCATTTTCTCTGCGAATCCGCCACAGCTACCTTAAAACTTTGATTATTTATTGTTATGATTGAGGTTTTTTTAAAAAAAGATACGCCTCCTTCTTTTAGATAGTTTTGGACAAGAACTAGACCGCCAATAATAATAAGCAAAAGCGCAAATAGCAATAATACTTTTTTCATTTGTTAATATCGATTTCTCTCATATATTTAGTTGTTGAGTGATTGTTAATTCTCTTAATTGCATAAATAACTTTGGCCTGAATTAATTTTGCCTGCCTCTTTTTATGTCCAACATACGGATCATCAGATGTAGTTGCAATTACACTTGGCTGCATTTCGACCATGAGTTTATCATAACGTTTATTATTTGTCATATTTTTAAGCATGATTACATAGTTAACGCTTTGAAAAGAGGATAAGATTTCCGCGCGGTCTTTTTGGGAATTTATTGGTCGATCTTCGCCTTTTTCTTTTGTGGCTTTGCTGTCTTCTTCCAGTAATACAAAAAGATAATCGCCATATCTTTTTGATTTTTCCAGAAATTTGATGTGGCCAAGATGCAATATATCGAAAAAACCGCCAACAACAACAATAGTTTTGTTTTGTTTTCTAAGTTTATTTGTAATCCTAATGGCTTCGCTTATCTTTACAATCTTATTCATAATTTTCAGTGACAAAATTATTCCTTCGTTCCTCGAAGAAATACTGATTGCCAGGGAGCATAATTCGAAACAAAAGTTTCAGATATAATTTTTTTACCATTCTTAGTTACTTCTCTTCCGAAAGAAACTTTTGATCCTTCTGCCTTAAAATCTATTTGTTTAACAACCCCTTTTGGCAAAGTGGGATCGTCTTGGTATAAATCCGGCGGGGGTGGGATTCTATTGGTAATAATAGGCTGAGTCAGAGTAACCGACCTTCCATCGTTAGTGCCATAGAGAAAAACAGAAAGTTTTTGCATGTCTGGATCGATTAGGGTTTGTACGAGTATGTAATTGCCTGTATCATTTTTAAATTTTAGATCAATTGTCGGAACATAAACAGTAGCATCTAATCCAGGTAGACTATCTTGCTCATAATATCCAACTCTATACGCATGAGCATATCTTTCCGTAATTGGGAGACCTGCGTTAAGAAGGGCCCTGAAGAAGGTAGTTGATACCTGACAAACTCCGCCTCCATCCCCAAGGACCGTTTTGCCGTTTTGTATGATATAGGCTTGTTGATAGCCTGTAAAGCTAGACACATCTCCCAAAGCCTTGTCAAAAGAAAATTCTTCATTTGGAGCAATTAGTACTCCGTTAATTCTCTCTGCGGCAAGATTTATGTTAAAAATACGGCTCTGTATTGAATGTTGGAAAAGGGAAGTTCCTGTTCCAATCAGCTCTTTTATGCCTAAATTATTTGCTTTATCTGTAGGTATTTTGGGTGATAGAGTCTTAACACTAATCGGAATAGCAATTTCTTGAGGTTTTTGTTTGAACAATACTTTTTCGAATTGAGCTTTCAAATCTTCCTTAACTTTTTCTATGTCAATTGCCTTACCTTCCTCAGATGGCTTAAACACCAGGACTTTTCCATTCTGAAAGTTAAAAAGCGCATCAACGGGTTCCTTATTTACGGTTTCCGTAAACGGAATCAGAATTTTGTTAAGCGCGTCTTCGGAGTAATGATATGCGGGTTGTAAGCTCAATCCATAGAAATATGCTTGGGAAACTATGCTAATATTTGAAAGAAAGATGTCGGATCTTCCCAAACTTATTGCTTGTTTTGCGATAAGATTCTGATCATAACCAAACTTTAAATCTTTAGCCGAAATTGTTGCGGCGTTGTCTTCTAATGAGAATGTGAATTGAGTCTTCTCTATAGCCTCGTTTTTTTTAATAAACAATCCTTCAACTTCCTTGGGAGTATATTTTCCTACGTCAATATCGTTGATTGTTATTCCCGGATAAACAACTCCTTTATTTATTTTTTCAAAAATGATAAATGTAAAGCTTGTAAATAAGAACGTTGCAAATACTGCTCCCGTAGTAAACCAAAAAAAAGCTTTTGATACATGAGCAATAAATTTTCTCCGAGTGAGTAATTTTTTTATTTGCTTCATTTGATATACTATAACTGACATATTATACTAGATACTGAATATGGATGAAAATATGATCTTCAAGCCGATTGATGCCGTTCGGCAGGAGCCCGTTATTTCGCCGGAAATTCCGGAAAAAAATCCCATTGTTCTTCCGCCTCCGCCTGAATTACCCAGCGAACCTCCTTCTTCGGTGTTTTTAAAGATCCTGAAAATTATACTGGGAATAGCTATTATTTTAGGTATTGTTTTCTTTGTTTACAATGTAATTTTACCTAAGTTTTTCCCGGAAAAAATTAACCAAGCAAAACTAATCTATTGGGGAACACAGGAAGACGCTACAATAATTGCTCCAATTATCGCAGACTTTGAAAGAGAACATCCGAATATCGAAATAGAATATCTCAAACAAGAAAGAGAGCAATATATAGACAGATTAGTAACAAGATCTAATAATGGTAATGGTCCGGACATTTTTCAGTTTCACAACACTTGGGTGCCTCAGCTTTCAAATTTGCTTTTACCCTTTCCCAACAGCGTCCTGACCAAAGAAGATTTTTCTAAAAATTATTATGCTGTTGTCAGATCGGATCTGATAAGAAATGGCGCTATTTACGGCGTGCCTTTACAAATAGACACTCTGAATCTTTATGTAAATAGAGATCTTTTTCAATCAGCCGGCCTTAGGTCTCCGGCTACGTGGATCGAATTTGGAAATTATGCGAGACAGCTGACTGTCAAGGATGGAAGCGGCAACATTAAAACAGCCGGAGCGGCAATGGGGACATTCAGCAATATTACTCATGCGCCCAATATAATATCAATGCTTTTTGTCCAAAATGGCGTGAATCTTAATGATCTGGGCTCTAACCTTCAGGCTGTAGGTGATGCCTTAAATTTCTATTCCTCTTTCGCCTTGCCAACGGGTAACGTCTGGGATGATACTCTCGATGAATCAATCAAAGTTTTCGCATCGGGAGCTCTGGCCATGTATTTTGGCTATTCATGGGATTTTTTTACAATAAAATCTATGAATCCAAGTCTTTCATTCGATATCTATCCTGTGCCGAATTTGCCCGGGCAAAATGCAACTATCGCCAGCTATTGGGTTGAGGGAGTTTCCAGTAAAACCAAGCATCAAAAAGAAGCGTTTCTTTTCATGCAATATCTGGCCCGTAAAGAAACGGCGCAGAAATTATTTACGGAGGAATCAAAAGTAAGAAATTTTGGTGAGCCATATTCTAGAGTGGATTTGGCAGAAAGTTTAAATAATTCCATTGCTTATCCTTTTGTGAGGGCAGCATCCAATGCGGTTTCTTCTTTTTTTGTCGATGGGACATATGATAATGGAATAAATTCCAAGATGAACAGTTATTTAAATACTGCAGTTGATTCCATACTGAAAGGAACATCTCCGGAGGCAGCAGCCGAAACCCTTTCCCAGGGAGCTTCAGAAGTCCTAAAACAATATGACCAATAATTTAATTGTTTGCGGAGGGACGTTTGACCATTTCC
>Ga0209210_1002288_pt1 | contig 14203 bp, 18 predicted proteins | sample RifGroA1_FD_183991 | JGI IMG/M metagenome (GOLD analysis project Ga0209210, IMG submission 183991) | Contaminated groundwater microbial communities from Rifle, Colorado, USA - Rifle Groundwater A1 (SPAdes) (version 2) | ecosystem: Environmental > Aquatic > Deep subsurface > Groundwater >...
TCGGTCTTCCGCAAGAACAGCGCGGCCCCGGCTCTCAAGAAAGAGCCGGCGCAACAGCCGTGGGAATTCCGCAAATACGCCCCAATCGGGGAGTCCACCGGCATCATGCAGGCATGATCCAGTTTTTGGGCGGTGCGAGCAATCGCGCTGCCCCTCTTTTTTATGTATAGTGCCGGCACATGCAAAAGTTTTGGAGCTATCGCGCATATATTTTTTTCGGGTTTCTTTCGCTTGTTACAGCGGCTATATGGGTTGCGGTGTTTGCCGCAACCCCAAGCGGCGTTCTCACCGTCGCGGTACTCGACGTCGGGCAGGGCGACTCTATATATATAGAGTCACCGACCGGCCAGCAGCTTGTGATAGACGGCGGGCCGGGGAGCGCGCTTTTGCAGGCGCTCCCAGACGTGATGCCCATGGGCGACCGCTCGCTTAACGCTATTGTCGAGACGCACCCCGATGCCGACCACATTAGCGGGTTTATCGAGCTTCTTGCACGTTACTCGGTAGCGCTATTTATAAAACCGGGGATAGAAAAAGACACTGCAACCGCCCGCGCGCTTGAGCAGGAAGTGGCAGATAAAAAAATCCCGACCTACATCGCGCGGCGTGGCATGTGGCTTGAACTTGGCGGAGGAGCCGAGTTCCGCATCCTTTACCCCGACCGCGATGTTTCGCACACTACAAAAACAAATGACGGTGGCGTGGTTGCGCGCTTGGTCTATGGCAAGACCACCGTGCTGTTTATGGCTGATGTATCCAGCGCGGTAGAGAGCCGCTTGGTGTTGCTTGATGGCGCAGGGCTCAAAAGCGACATACTAAAAGTGGCTCACCACGGCTCAAAATACTCCAGCGCAAGCGCCTTTCTTTCCTCTGTCTCGCCCGCTTCCGCAATTATTTCCGTCGGCAAAAACTCATACGGCCACCCCACAGACCAGGCGCTTTCTCGGCTTGCGGCGTATAGCGGCGAGATACTGCGTACCGACCAGGCCGGCACTATCGTGTTTGTCTCGGATGGAGAAAATTTTGTCCGAACCCGATAGTAGTAGTGCGAACAATCTCAAAAAAGAGAGTAAGACTTGGCCTAGCGGCCCGGAGCGCTCTCTTTTTTGAGATTGTTCGCTATTCTACTAAATAACTCCGGCTGCTTTAAGTGTTTTGTAGGTGCCGCGCTTGGTAAGCGTTCTAAACCCCTTGGTAGAAAGGGTGACAACAACAGTGCGGTTAAGCTCCGGCACAAAGATGCGTTTTTTTTGCATGTTCGGCTGTTTGCGTACCGAGCCGGTAGGGTTGTACTTGGTGGCGCGCACACGGTTGCTGTAACCGCCGCCGACACGCGACCCTTTTTTGGTGACTGGACAAATTTTCGCCATAGAGATACGCATGGTACCATACCAAAACACCTATGCAAATAGACGTCATATTTGGAATATTAGTCCTGCTGTTTTCGGTGATACTCCACGAGGTGGCGCACGGTTACATGGCCGACTACCTTGGCGACCCGACCGCGCGCCTCTCCGGGCGGCTCACTCTAAATCCTGTCTCTCATATAGATCCTTTCGGTTCTATCATCTTGCCGGCGCTTTTGGTTCTAACACACTCGCCGTTTCTCATCGGCTACGCTAAGCCGGTACCCTACAACCCATACAACCTGCGCGGTTTTTATGGAGAGGCACTGGTGGCTTTTGCCGGGCCGGCAACCAACATTGCCTTGGCACTGCTGTTTGGACTTACAATACGCTTTTTTGGCGTGCTCTTTACCCCGGCGCTCATAGGCGCTTTTGCGGTTGTGGTTTATATCAACATACTCCTGGCGCTTTTTAACCTAATGCCACTGCCGCCTCTGGACGGCTCGAAAGTGCTCTCCTCGCTTTTGCCGCCGCGGCTAGCGCTTGGCTACAACAACTTCCGCGCCTACTTCGAGCGGCTCGGTATGTTCTCCGGTCTTCTGCTTATTCTTATTATCTTCTATCTTTTTTCTCCATTCTTCTTTGTTTTTTTGAAATGGCTATTTGTACTTTTGACAGGGGTCCCACTTTAATATATAGTGTTTTGGTCCCGCAGTGGCGGGATTTTAATTACCACATGGCACGCATAAACCAACTCATACGCAAGGGGCGCAGGGTGCGCCCTACCAAGTCCAAGTCGCCAGCTTTGGCGCGCGGCTTCAACGTGCTTGAAAACCGCCCGGTTTTTTACCCGTCGCCTTTTAAGCGCGGCGTGTGCACCAAAGTAACCACAACAACTCCGCGCAAGCCAAACTCCGCTATCCGCAAAATCGCTCGCGTGCGGCTAACAAACGGGCAGGAAATAACCGCATACATACCCGGCGAGGGCCACAACTTGCAGGAGCACTCGGTTGTGTTGGTGCGCGCTGGGCGCGTCAAAGACATCAACGTGCGCTACCAGGTTGTGCGCGGCAAGCTCGACGCCGCCGGAGTGGAGAAGCGCGGCGTCTCCCGTAGCCGCTACGGGGTGAAGCGTGCAAAAAAGTAAATTAAGAAATTTATGCGCAGACCAGTAAAAAATAGAAACATAGTCGGTCCGGACCTTAAGTACCACTCGGTCAAAGTTGAGAAATTCATAAACTCAGTGATGTGGGACGGCAAAAAGTCGACCGCGCGCAAGGTGGTATACGGTGCACTCGACCGCGTCAAAGAGCTTACCAAAACAGAAACGCCTCTTGAGGTGTTTGAAACGGCTATACGCAATGTGGGCCCCACGATGGAGATACGCTCACGGCGTGTCGGCGGCGCCAATTATCAAGTGCCGCGCGAGGTAACGCCGGAACGCCGCCAGGCGCTGGCGTTCCACTGGATTTTGCTCGCCGCCCGCGGGGGCCGTGGCAAGCCCATGGCAGAGAAATTGGCGGCCGAATTAATATCAGCAGCCAACAACGAGGGCAGTGCAATAAAAAAGAGAGACGACACGCACCGCATGGCCGAGGCCAACAAAGCATTTGCCCATTTTGCCTGGTAATTGCAACGCATTTCCATATGCACCGCATTTTTGTTTTGCCATCCTTGTTAAAATCCTTAATCATAACGGTCGTGTATAATAAGGAATATGATTATAGAGGAAAGGGTACGTAGACGAGCGCGCCGTAAAAAGATTCAAAACATTGTTCTTGGTTCACTTTATGTAGTGGGAGTGTTAGGAATGGTTGCTATTGCACCAAATTCGTCACAGCTCCTAAAACACACTGGGAGACTTGTTGGTCCCAGACCAAATTTGAATCGACGGATTGGCCAAGCGATTACGCGACTGTGCCAAAAAGGATTGATTAAGAGGGTCGGGACCACAAATGGGACATCCTTGCGTCTTACAGAGAAGGGTAGATATCTCGCACAATCATTAGAGATAGAAAACACTATTCGTGTTCAAAAGCAAAGGCGGTGGGATGGAAAGTGGCGCATAGTAATATTTGATATTTGGGAAAGTAGGCGTGGAGTCCGCGACCGACTTAGGATTCTTTTGCAGAGAAATGGGTTCGTCAAAATACAAAATAGCGTATGGGTATACCCTTACGACTGTGAGGAGCTACTTGTATTTTTAAGAACAGACCTTCGGCTTGGTAAAGGGATACTCTACATTGTCGCGGAAGAGGTCGAACATGACAAAACGCTTCGGAAACATTTCCGACTACATTCATTAACTTAGTGGCAAAAGGATGTTCCTTAAATATAACGACCGCGGAGGTTAAGGAATGTGTTTGGGGGCTATATGGTCGTTTCTTTAATACAATTTGACAGTAGGCGCTGCAGTCGCTAAGGTGGTCACAGCGTTCTTGTTAAGTAATGGAGACCGACGATGAAACATCTAACGCTCTGGTGTGCAGGACGGAATTGCTGCACATTGGAGAAGTTATTTTGCCCCAAACCTGTGGAAGTGGTGGACACCCAGTGCGGACCGCTGAGAATCTACAGCCAAACAAAAGCTCATTATCTGCGGCTGCAATACGGCAACCAGCCGCGCAAGGTGGAGTGGTACCTTGCGGGTGAGCTCAATGGCAAAAAGGTCGAGGTCACTTTAGTGTGTTCCAGAGTGGTCCGCGCCAAGCCGCCCACCCATGCAAGAATGGGCGAGGCGGGTTCCCAACCTATCCGTACTGAAGAAGACGATTAGCCCGCCGCGCCGTAGTACGCGTGGCGGGCTTTGCTTTTTTTTGGATTTCGGGTATTCTATACGCATGCGCAAGGCGCTTATTTTTTTGAATCACTATGGCAGAGACAAGAGACTACCCGCTAGAGAAAATACGTAACTTCGGCATTATCGCGCACATCGATGCGGGCAAAACAACCACGTCCGAGCGCGTGCTCTTCTACACCGGCAGCCAACACAAGATAGGCGAGGTGCACGAGGGCGAAACCACCACCGACTGGATGGAGCAGGAGCGCGAGCGCGGCATCACTATAACCGCCGCGGCCATCACCTGTTTTTGGGCCAAAACGGACGAGCCCGACAAAGTAGACAAGAGCAAAAAGTACCGTTTTAACATCATAGACACGCCGGGGCACATCGACTTTACCGCAGAGGTCAAGCGCTCGATGCGGGTTTTAGACGGCGCCATTGTTGTGTTTGACGGCGTCGCAGGTGTGGAGCCCCAGAGCGAGACAAACTGGCGCTACGCCGACGAAGCACAGGTGCCGCGCATTTGCTTTATCAACAAACTCGACCGCATGGGCGCCTCTTTTGAAAAATCATTTCAGTCAATCCTCGACCGTTTGAGCAAAAGCGCCGTGCGCATGCAGCTCCCCATTGGCACCGAGGAAAAGTTTGAAGGCGTCATTGACCTGCTTTTGATGAAGGCGTATCGGTTTGAGGGTGACATGGGCGAGCAGGTTGTCGCAATTGATATACCGGCAGAATATGCAGGCGATGCCGCCAAATACCGCGCAGAGCTGGTAGAGAAAATAGTCGAGCACGACGACTCGCTTATGGCTAGCTACTTGGACGGCAAAGAGCCGTCGCTAAAGGACCTCAAAAAGACCCTGCGCCACGCTGTCATCAACAACAAAATTTTCCCCGTCTACACGGGCTCGGCGCTCAAAAACAAGGGCGTACAGCTGGTATTGGACGCCGTGGTGGACTACTTGCCCTCGCCGCTTGAGCTTGTGGCGGTCAAAGGTATCAACCCGAAAACAGGCGAGGAGGTAGAGCGCCATGCCTCCGACGAAGAGCCGTTTTGCGCGCTTGCCTTCAAGCTCCAATCGGACCCGTTCGTGGGGCAGCTTACCTTCTTCCGCGTATACTCCGGCACCATAGAGGCGGGCTCATATTTGTATAACTCAACCACCGGTTCTCGCGAGCGCCTGGGGCGCATTGTGCGGCTCCAAGCCGACAAGCGCGAAGAGGTAAAAAAAGTGTTCGCCGGCGAAATCGCTGCGGCCGTGGGGCTTAAAGACACTCGCACATCGCACACGCTGTGCGACGAGGCAAACCCTATTGTGCTGGAGCAAATAAAGTTCCCCGAGCCGGTTATCTCCATGCGCATCGAGCCCAAAACAAAACAAGACCAGGAAAAAATGGGTATAGCGCTTAAAAAACTCTCCGACGAGGACCCTACCTTTAAAGTGACCACCGACCCGGAGACCATGGAGACCTTGATAGCCGGCATGGGCGAGCTCCATCTCGAAATTCTTGTCGACCGGATGAAGCGCGAGTTTAGCGTCGAGGCAAACGTAGGGCGGCCGCAGGTTGCCTACCGCGAGACCATACAAAAGCAGTCCGAGGCGGAAGGAAAGTACATCAAGCAAACCGGCGGCCGCGGCCAGTACGGCCATGTGCGCTTGCGCATGAAGCCCTTGGAGCCGGTAGTTGAGGGCAAGAAAGTTTCTAAAAACACCACTCGCGAGGAGCACTTCGAGTTTATAAACAACATCAAGGGCGGGGTGGTACCGCAGGAGTTTATCCACGCTGTGGAAAAAGGCGTGCGCGAGGCGATGGAGCGCGGCATTGTCGCGGGCTACAAAATGGTGGACATCTCTGTAGAGCTCTACGACGGCTCCTACCACGATGTCGACTCTTCGGAAATCGCTTTCAAAATCGCGGCATCCATGGGCTTTCAAGACGCGGCCAAGGCGGCCGGCCCGGTGTTGCTCGAGCCCATTATGAAGGTAGAGGTAGTGGTGCCGGAGAAGTTTATGGGCGACATCACGGGCTCCTTAAACGGCAAGCGGGGCGCTATAGAGGGTATAGACGAGCGTGGGCTTGCGCGCGCGATACGCGCCACCGTGCCGCTTTCGGAAATGTTTGGATACACTACGCAATTGCGCTCGATGACAGAGGGCCGCGCATCTTTTACCATGGAGTTTGACCACTACCAGGTAGTGCCGCCGCAGGTGGCGCAAACTATCATCGCCGCGAGAAAATAGTTTTGTTGATAACGCGCTGCACGCCGACTTTCGGCTGTATACTGGAGCCATGGAGTTTGATGCTACCAAGTACGCGGCGCTTGCCTTCGCGGGGGTGCTGTTTGTGGCGGTTGGTTTTTTTGGATTTACCTTTTTATACAACTACAACACCCCGGCACCGGAAGAAAAACAGCCGGTTTCAACCCAAAAAGAATTTACTCCTGAAGAAAAGCAGGCGATACTCGAGGACTTAAAAAACAGCTCCGACACGGCCCCGATTTCTGCCGCAGAAAAAGCAAGCATCCTAAACGACCTTAAGGCAAACTCAAACTCAAGCAACACCCTTACCGCAGAGGAAAAGGCGCAGATATTGCAGGACCTTAAAACACAATAACTATGGAGCAAGCACTTAAACCGCGCAGTCTCGCATTCGCTATATTGTTGGGAGCGCTTTTGCTTGTGTTGGCGGGGAGCGCGTGGTTTTCAGCGCCGCAAACTACCTCCGCCGCCGTCGGAAGCGGGCCCATAACCGGCTGGGCCTGGAGCGACAACATAGGGTGGATATCGCTAAATTGTACCACTGGCAGTGCAACCGGTGGCAGTGTATGTAGCACTTCCGACTACAAACTCACGCTCAACACAAATGGCACTGTAACCGGCTATGCGTGGAGTGCAAATATCGGGTGGATACAGTTTGGCGGCCTTTCAAGCCTTCCGGGCTCAACTGGCGGGCAGGCTCGCATCAACCCGGCGGGGGACCAGCTATATGGCTGGGCACGGGCGTGTGCTGGGACTACCAGCGGCGACTGTTCAAGTATGACCAGCCGGACCGACGGTTGGGACGGGTGGATTTCACTAAACTGCACCACCACGGCGGGTGGGTGTACAGAATCCAGTTATGGAGTACAAATACTAAATGATGCTTTTAGAGTGTGCAATGCAACAACGGGAAGCTGCGCTTGGGGGAGCGACGTAGTGGGGTGGATAGATTTTAGCGGTGTCACAATTCCTACACAAACCACCTACACCCTTACTGTTAGCAAAGCAGGTACGGGCTCGGGCACTGTAACTGGAACAGGTATTAACTGCGGCTCTGACTGTAGTGAGACAGTAGCCGACGGAACTTCCATTACTCTTACCACCACTCCCTCTGCTGGCTCCACCTTTACCGGTTGGTCGGGCGGCGGATGCTCGGGCACTGGTTCTTGCGCAGTGACGCTCGATGCCAACAAGACAGTAACGGCGACATTCAATACCACCACCTCGCCGCCAACCGGCTGTTTGAGCACTGCCGCATCGCCCAACTGCGTACATACTACGACCGTGCGGAAGGGGAATACTGCCACGCTATACTGGTGGACTACCGACACCACCGGATGCTCAACCCTAACAGGGAACCCAAGTGGTAGTATAAGTACAGGTGGCAACTCCAGCGGCTCCGGGGCAACCAGTGCCGTTAACCAAAAAACGATATATACGCTCACCTGCCAAGGCGACGACGGCTCAACCTTTACCGACACCGCAACCATCAACCTGGTACCGACGTTCCAGGAAATTTAAAGCAGATATACTAAATAGTAATAATTATTAACCCTTACCTATAACATATCCATGACCACTACTAAAACCTACATAGCCCAGTTTCTCGTACTCTCCATAGCACTCACTCTGGCGCTGGGCGCCAACTACCTCTACGCGGCGTGGAGCGGTCCCACAGCAACTCCACCGGGAGGCAACGTCGCCCCGCCAATAAACACCAGCTCAACCGCACAGACCAAAACGGGCGACCTTACCGTCTCTGGCCTCACATCAGACGTGCTGTCCGTGCTGGGAAATTCTTCTATCGTAGGTAAGTTACGCATTGGAACAAGTGGAACCCCGGCACAACTTCTTGACCTTCGGGGGACTGCAGGGACTGACGGCATCCGCTTCCCTAATGGGAGCGTGCAGACAGTGGCGTATGATCCAGCAAATCCAAATGTAGTATTTCCGCAAACGGTTACCTTTGAGTGTTTTATGATAGCCAGCGACACGGGTTGTACAGGTGTTGCTTATTGCCCTGCTGGGTCTAAAATCTCTGGGCTGAAAGCTGTTACTAACAACAATTTTGGTTTTGTAACATCCTCTGCATACAGCGCGGGAGCTTGGAACACCCTTACCGCGGCAAATGCAACAGGAAACGGCATAGCCACAGTTAGTGCCATCCCTAGTATGAATCAATTAAACGCTACCCAGAGCAATAAACCCGACATGTATGTTGTTAAAAATGGAGTAGCCACAAGAGATATTTCATCCGCAATCGGCTACCCATCACTCTACTACCACTGCCACGGGAACGATGGCGGCGGCAATGGTGAGTGTCATATCCGAGGAGAAATTGTGTGCAATATATGAGACACAGTATCCGACAACGACGCAGAACTCTCCAGAGTCGAGTTTAGGTAGAACTAGAATAACTTTAGCATTGAGGAGTTGACTCTTGTCCGGGATTTGTTGGCGTAGTAGTTTGAATTGTTTTTCAATATTTTTACTAAATGAATTAACACCACCCACCATGCACACCACCCGCACCTACCTAGCCCAGTTTCTCGTACTCTCCATAGCACTCACTCTGGCGCTGGGCGCCAACTACCTCTACGCTGCGTGGAGCGGTCCGCCATCAGGAACCCCACCGACCTGCCCAGCAGGATATGCAGGCTGTGACGCACCAGTCAACGTAGGCGCAAACGCACAAACCAAAACGGGCGACCTTACCGTCTCTGGCCTCTCCACTAATGCGCTGTCGGTGTTTGGCAACCAGGTTGTTACGGGAAAACTGGGGGTGGGTGCAACAAGCGTGCCACTGAACCAAATTGACTTGACAGGCGGCTCAGGGTCTTCCGAAGGCATCCGCTTTGCTGACAATACGGTGCAGAAAACGGCGGCTAAAGATCTTATAATCGGCAGTGGAATCTCCACTTTTATTAATGATGTTGGCACAATAATCTATAACCTTAGTGGCTATACGCTGGTAGCAAAAAACTTCGGGACAGACTGGTCTCTTATCATACTTAGTGGTTTTTTAAATCGATCTGATGACTCGACTGCAGGTGGTTTTATTTATAGAAAATCAAACGGCGTTCAAACTGCTCGAATTTTTATTGGCTCTGACTATAAAAATTTTGTAATCACCACATGGCAATCATACGATTACAACTGTGTTAAGAGCGGTGGTACAGATTTTGTATGTGTGTATTTAGACACTTCGGGTGACTTATTGTTCCGTATCCAAGATGACCGTGTAACATTTCACTACGTCGAGTTTTGGTAGGGTAATGGTGCTTGAGGAGTTGACTCTTGGCCTGGGTTTGCTAGTATGGGCAATAACGCAATGGGGCGTGCTTTCCCTGCGCCCTTCGTAGCCTTGGCGAAGAAGGGTATGCGAAAATATAGATTATAAAATTATTGTTTTTGTTATTTAATTTATGGCAAATTTTGACAGGGCTAAGCCGCACATGAACGTCGGCACCATTGGGCACGTTGACCACGGCAAGACCACCTTGACCGCTGGTATCCTCAACGTGCTCAACATTGCGGGAGAGGGCTATGGCGCCCGCGTGGAGGGGGTAGACAAGATAGACAACGCGCCAGAGGAAAAGGCGCGCGGTATCACGATTGCGCTCCACCACTCCGAGTACTGGACGCCAGAGCGCCACTATGCGCACATCGACGCGCCCGGCCACGCCGACTACATTAAAAACATGATCACTGGCGCCGCGCAGATGGACGGCGCGATTTTGGTGGTTGCCGCAACCGACGGCGTGATGCCGCAGACCCGCGAGCACATTCTACTTGCCAAACAAGTGGGCGTGCCTAAGATAGTCGCTTTTCTCAACAAGGTAGACATGGTAGACGACCAAGAGCTAGTTGACCTTGTAGAGGCCGAGGTAACAGAGCTTTTGGAAAAGCACGGTTACACCGGCTCGCCGGTTATCCGCGGCTCTGGGCTCAAGGCCTTGGAGGCGAAAGACATCAAAGACGAGTACGCGCAGAAAGTATTGGAGCTGGTAAAAACTTTGGACTCCTACATCCCGATGCCCAAGCGCGAGGTGGATAAACCGTTCCTTATGCCGGTTGAAGACATTTTCTCCATCGAGGGCCGCGGCACTGTGGTGACCGGCCGCATCGAGCGCGGCAAGGTAAAGGTTGGCGAAGATATTGAAATAGTCGGTCTCCATCCTACCGCCAAAACCACAGTTACAGGCATCGAAATGTTCAACAAACAACTTGACGAGGGTATCGCGGGCGACAATGCCGGCATCCTCTTGCGCGGCACCAAAAAAGAAGACATCCATCGCGGCCAGGTGCTGTCCAAGCCGGGCTCGGTAACCCCGCACACCGAGTTTGAGTCGGAAGTCTACATTCTTACCAAGGACGAGGGCGGGCGGCACACACCATTCTTCTCCGGATACAAGCCGCAATTTTACGTCCGCACCACCGACGTCACCGGCGAGGTGACTCTACCGCAGGGGACAGAGATGGTTATGCCTGGCGACACCGTAACCTTTAAGGTCAAACTAGTAGCGCCTGTTGCGCTAGAGGACCAGACACGCTTTGCGGTCCGCGAGGGCGGCAAAACAGTGGGAGCAGGAGTGGTCACGAAGATAATTGCATAATGGCTGAAGTTACTATTAAAGAAAAAAAGGCAACTCCACGCCGCACTAAAAAAAAGAGTGCGGCCGCGGCCGCTCCGGTGCAGCGCCTGCGCATCAAAGTGCGCGCGTACGAGCACAAGGTGCTGGATGCATCGGTTAAGCAGATACTCGACACGGCGCTACGCTACGATGCCAAGGTGGCAGGCCCCATACCGCTCCCGACCGAAATAAAAAAGTATACGGTCAACCGCTCTACATTTGTGTACAAAAACGCGCGCGAGCAGTTTGAGATGCGCGTCCACAAACGCCTCATCGACATCCTCGACCCCAGTCCAAAAGTCATCGACGCCTTGACCAACCTCTCACTCCCATCGGGCGTCACCATAGACGTCAAAATGGCGTAAACATTAAGCATTGGGAAAAATGCAGCGGGTTCGGCGCGACTTTAGTCGCGCCGAACTTTCCGTTTTAATATTTTTTATATGCGATAGATATATGTATATGTACAATTTAGCTATAGCTTAATTAAAAATATGATCGTATAGTATGGGCGATGGGAAAACTTGAAGAAGAGGTGCGCAAAGAAATACGCCGCACACGGATTAACTCGGCCATTGTCACCACCCTTGCGGTAAGCGGCGGTCTTGCTGTTGCTGTTATTGCCCCCAATGTGTTTGGAGCACTCGGCCGTCTTGGTCTCACGTCACAGCAAAGACAAAATGTTAAAAAATCCTTCAGTAAGCTGATCGAACGGGGATATATTTCGGTCGAACACGGCAGAGCCAGACTCACCACAAAAGGAGAAAAATTTGCCGCGCTTTTGGGCGAAGGGAGACTTGCACCAAAAAAGCCGAAGCGGTGGGATGGTAAATGGCGCGTACTTATTTTTGATATTCCGGAACGACGCAGGGGAACGCGCGAACAAATCAGAAGAACTCTTTTAAACCTTGGTTTTAAACGCTTGCAGGATAGCGTGTGGGTGTACCCGTATGATTGCGAGGATCTGATTACCCTATTTAAAATCGATTTTCGTATCGGCAAGGACCTGTTATATATGGTGGTAGACAAGATAGAGCTCGACACATCTCTCAGAAAACATTTTAATTTATAATATGTATAATTTAGCTATAGCTTATTTATAAATACTAGTTGATATGCTAATGGCCCCAGCGTGACCTTAGTCGCGCCGAGCTTTCCGTTTGCATATTTTTTTGGGGTAGGGTATAGTGCCGTGGACTCTACACAGGAGTTGATCCATGTCGGCCTTGAGGCCGACCAATAGACAACATGATCAAATTTATCCTCGGTACCAAGGGGCCTATGACCACCGTCTTTACGGAGGATGGTCGCGCCTATGCGGCAACGATAATCAGCGCCGCTCCAAACATCGTCACACAGGTAAAAACTGTTGAAAAAGAGGGTTACAATGCCGTGCAGGTTGGTGCTGTTGAAACAAAAGAAAAGAGGGTAAACAAAGCCCAGTTGAAGCATCTTCATGCCGCGTTAGGCGGCGCGGCCTATAAGGACGGCAAAGCTCTCAAACATTTCCGCGAGTTCCGCACGCGCGACGGCTCTTTGCCAGAAGGCGTTGAGGCGGGCGCCACTCTAGACCTCTCGGTGTTTGCCGTAGGGGACAAAGTGGAAGTCTCTGCTATTTCCAAGGGCAAGGGGTTCCAAGGGGTGGTAAAGCGTCATGGCTTCCACGGCGGTCCGCGCAGCCACGGCCAAAAGCACAGCGAGAGGAGCCCGGGTTCCATAGGCGGCTCCGGCGGCCGTGCGGGCGGCCGCGTGGCAAAAGGTATGAGGATGGCCGGCCGGATGGGTAGCGACCGTACAACAGTGCGCAACCTACTTGTATTGCAGGTACTGCCGGAGACAAACGAACTGGTGCTTGCGGGGGCCGTACCGGGCCGGCGTGGAACGCTGGTTGAGGTGCGCGGCAGCTCACAAGGTTCGACCTCAAAACAGGACTCCTCAAGGTCGAGAATTTAATTTCAAAACTATGGCTATCACTAAAGAAAAAAAGGTAAAGCATGCCAAAACTCCTCACTCTATGGAGGCAAAGGTTTATTCTATTGATGGCAAAGAGGCGGGGAAGATTACGCTTCCAAAAGAGCTCTTTAACCTGCCGTGGAACGCAGACCTGGTGCACCAGGTGGTGACCTCTATGCAAGCCAATGCGCGCAATCCCGTTGCGCACGCCAAAACGCGCGGCGAGGTCCGCGGGGGCGGCAAAAAGCCGTGGCAGCAAAAAGGCACCGGCCGCGCTCGGCACGGCTCTACGCGCTCTCCAATTTGGAAGGGTGGCGGAGTTACACATGGGCCGCGCAAAGACAAGTCTTATGCGAAAAAAATCAACCGCAAACAAAAACAAAAGGCGCTTTTGGTGACGCTGTCGCGTAAGTACAAAGACGGCGAGGTTATTTTTATCAACTCTCTGCCAATTAAGGAGCCAAAGGCAAAGGTCGCAAAGGAGTTTATTTCAAACATGGCACAGCTCTACAGCGGCATGAGCAAGGCAAAAAACGCTGCACTCATCGCTCTGCCGCGCGCCGACTATGCTGTCATAAAAAGTTTTCGCAACTTCGGCAACGTGTCTCTGGCAGAAGCGCGCAATCTAAACCCGGTGTCTGTGCTTAGTGCAAAATATTTGCTAATGGTAGAGCCAGCTGAAGTGTTTAAAACACTAATGGAGAAAAAGGTTGTAACTAGACAATTAAAGGATAAACCGCTCGAAAAGACTCTTGGTAAATAAAAAAATATGAAATCTCCTTCACACATACTCCTTACTCCCCGCATTACCGAAAAGGGCGCATACCTTTCCGAGCATGGCGCGTATGTGTTTAATGTAAGTCCGCAAGCCAACAAGCGCGAGATCGCACAGGCGATTAAGGCGATTTACAAAGTAACACCGCGCAAGGTAACAGTGGCGCGCGTCCCGGGCAAGAGCCGCATGACGCGCGGCACCAATCGCATCGGCAAAAGCACAAGCGGCAAAAAAGCATACGTCTACCTTGCAAAAGGAGAGACTATAGAATTTATATAATCCTTCGATACGCTCATGATAAATTTTAAGAAAAATTTATGAAACATTACAGGCCATACACCAAGTCGCGCCGGCACCTAACAACGATTTCCTACAGGCAGGAGCTGACCGCTAACAAGCCGCACAAAGCTCTCATTCTGGGCGGCAAGCGCCGTGCGGGCCGCAACTCTGCT
>Ga0209210_1002291_pt1 | contig 14193 bp, 13 predicted proteins | sample RifGroA1_FD_183991 | JGI IMG/M metagenome (GOLD analysis project Ga0209210, IMG submission 183991) | Contaminated groundwater microbial communities from Rifle, Colorado, USA - Rifle Groundwater A1 (SPAdes) (version 2) | ecosystem: Environmental > Aquatic > Deep subsurface > Groundwater >...
TCGGGAGGGGAAATATCGACAATCAGCCCCGCCTCAAAGCGGCTTCTCAGTCTTTCTTCTAGTTTGGCGATTTCAGAAGGCGGTCGGTCCGAGGCTAAGATTATTTGGCCGCCGGCGCCGGTGACGGCGTTAAAGGTATGGAAGAATTCCTCCTGAACCGCGTCTTTGCCGGCAATAAACTGAATGTCGTCGATTAATAACACCGAGAGTTTTCTGTATTTCTCGCGAAAAGACTGGGTGGTTTTATTTCTAATCCCTTCAACAATGTCGTTGGTAAAATCTTCCCCCGTACAAAAAAGAATTTTTGTCGACGGGGACTTTTTCAAAAGCATCACCCCCACGGCATTCATGAGGTGGGTTTTGCCGACCCCCACCCCGCCCCAGATAAAAAGGGGGTTATAGGCGCTGCCGGGGTTGGCCGAGACCGCTTCGGCCGCCGCGTGGGCCATTTGGTTGGAAGAGGAGACGGCGAAATTTTCAAAAGAAAAGCCGGGCCTTACCCTGGTTCTGGTGAAGGCGGCCAGGAGGTCCTCTTGCTCCTTTTTCTCGGTTTCAAAAAGGGGCGTTCCGGCAAGTTCTTGGCTAACCCTATCCGGATTTTGTTTGACCAGAAAAACAAGGTCACACGGCTTCCCCATGGTTTTGGCCAGGGAATCTTGAACCAGGCCGAAATACCGCCCCTCGATGGTTGTTTTGACAAAGGAAGAGGAGCAGCCGACGTGGATAGTCGCCCGACCCTCTCCTTCCTCTACTTTATCCAGGTGGGTTTGGGAAAACCAAGTCGAAAAAATAGCCGGAGAAACAGAAAGTTTAAGGACCTCGAGGGTCTCCTTCCAGGCGGCCTTTTTATCGACACTGGTCATATTAAAAGCGTAACATGGACTATTATCGAGTTATCCACAATTCGTCAACCCCCAAAAAAGGCGAAATTTTACTAAAAAGGTTTTTCTTTTTACCAAAAAGGGCTTTAAGGCAAGACTAGAAACTCCCCAAAAGAAACGATATAATGTCGAGATGGCAACCAAGAGAACCTACCAACCAAGTAAAATTAAGAGGGCGAGGGCCCACGGCTTTAGGGCCAGAAGTAAAACCGCGAAGGGTCGAGCGGTGCTTAAAAGGCGAAGGCTGAAAGGAAGAAAAAGGTTAACCCCAAGATAAATGCTATCCCGCCAATTTACCCTTAAAGGAGAAAATGAGTTTGAGAGAGTTCGGAACGAGGGCCGCCTTTTTCAATCCGACTCTTTCGGCTTGAGCGTTTTGGAAAGAGGGGACGACGAAAATCCGCTCTTTGCCTTTATCGTTTCGAACAAGGTTTCGAAAGAGGCGGTTCAAAGAAATCGGATTAAAAGGGCCTTAAGCGAGGCGGTTCGCTTTGAAATGACGCGACTGAAAAAGGGCTTTAACGCCATTTTTTTGGCCAAGCAGGTCGGCACCAAAAAACCAACCGACGAGTTAATGAGAGAAGTAAGGGAGGCCCTGGAGACAGCGGGCCTGACAAAATGAAAAAGGTATTAATTTTTGTTTTCAGTTTTTATAAAAAGGCAATTTCTGGTAGTATTAAGCTTCTTTTTGGCGGCGGCTGTCGTTTTAGCCCGACTTGCAGCGACTATGCCAAAGGTTCAGTCGAAAAGCACGGGGCTTTTTGGGGGTCGGTGCTGACCATCAAGAGAATTTCCCGATGCCACCCGCTTGGAGGTTTTGGCTATGATCCGGTTCCAGATAAATTATGAACATTTTTAACATCATCCTCATCGAACCCTTGGCCAACGGGCTGATTCTTTTTTATAAACTTCTTGGGCAAAACATGGGCCTGGCCATTATTGGTTTTTCTCTGGCGCTGAGATTTCTCCTCAATCCCTTGACCAAGCCCTACATGGAGTCGATGAAGAAAATGAAAGAGTTTGAGCCGCAGCTGGCCAAACTTAAAGAAAGACACAAGGACGATAAAAAGAAGCTGATGGAGGCCCAGACGGAATTTTACAAGCAAAAAGGTATCAATCCGGGGGCGGGGTGTCTTCCTTATTTACTTCAGATTGCCGTTTTAATTGCCCTTTTTAACGTCTTTACCAGGGTTCTTTCCCCCAACGGAGACGTCGTTGTCAAATTTAACGAACTGCTCTACTTGCCTTTAAGATTTGCCGAAGGGGCAGTCATTAATACCCGGTTTCTTTATCTCGATATCACCAGGCCCGACGCTTTCCCGGTTTCCTTCCTTCCTTTTTCGATTCCCGGCCCGATTCTTATCCTGGCGGCACTTTTACAATTTGCCTCCGCCAAAATGATGACCCCTTTTCAGAAATTGGAAGAGAAAGTGGCACAAAAGACTAAAGGAGCGACGGATAACCTTCAAGTTTCGATGCAAAAATCGATGTCTTTGACTTTCCCGCTTTTTACTTTAATTTTCGGGCTCAGTTTTCCTTCGGGTCTGGCCCTTTATTGGCTGCTCTTTTCTCTTTTTCAGCTTTTACAGCAGTATAAAACCTCGGGGTGGGGAGGACTGACGCCCCTGGCGGCAAAAATCGGTTTACTGAAATTGTCAGTCTCCAACCATAGATGAAAAAAGATTTAATTAAAGAAGTTCAAACCGACGCCAACAAACTCTTGGCACTGATGGGAACAAAAGCCGAGGCAAAGGTTGCCGAAGACAAAGAGGGCGACGTCCTTCTGGTCAACATCAAGACCGAGGAAGAGGCCGGCCTTCTTATCGGTCACCACGGCGAGACGCTCAATTCTCTGCAAACCATTTTGGGACTGATGTATAGACAAAGAACCGGGGAGTGGAAAAGAATGTCGGTCAACGTTGGCGATTGGAGAGAAAAACAAGAAGAATACCTGAAGGAAATGGCCAAAGTGACGGCCGAGCGGGCAATCCAAACGGGGGAGCCGCAGAATCTTTACAACCTTTCGGCCTCCCAAAGAAGGGTGATCCACATGGCTCTTTCGGAAAATGGTGGAGTTGAGACAGAATCGATGGGTGAGGGAGACGAGAGATACCTTGTTATTAAACCGAAAAAATAATCTGGTCCTGGCCGCCCTGATCTTTCTTATTCCGACCCAAGTAGGCTACCACTTCTGGCCGGACTTCGCCCACGTTTTCGGTATCAGGGTCGATTACCTCTCTCCGGCGATTTATTTAACCGACCTTCTCGTTCTCTTGCTTTTTTTCCTTTGGGCGAAAACCAAGCCCAAAATTAACAGAAAGACAATCGCCCGGCTTATTTTTCTGATGCTTTTTGCCTTCGTCAACATCCTTCTGGCCAAGAATACCGGCGCCGCCCTTTACAAATGGATTAAAATTTTCGAATTTGTCTTTTTTGGCTATTACCTTTTTTCCCTTAAGGGGGTTGATATCAAAAAACAAATAATGCGGCCGCTGGGGCTTTCTCTCCTCTTTTTTTCCTCAGTCGGCATCCTCCAGTTTATTAAACAAGGAACCATTGGAGGACTTCTTTATTTTTTGGGCGAAAGAAGCTTCACGGCCTCTTTGCCCGGAATTGCCCTGGTTGATATCGGCGGCAGCCAATATCTAAGGGCCTATTCAACTTTTTCTCATCCGAATTCTTTGGCCGGTTTTTTGGCGACGGGATTGATTCTGCTCGCTTTTTCTAAAGAAAACAGGCAATTCAAAATGGTCGTCTTCACCCTCGGCCTAGCCGCTCTTCTTTTTTCCTTTTCTCTCGGGGCGCTCTTGGGCCTGGTCGTTGTTCTCCTTTTTTATCTGACCGTAAGAATCTTGCCCAAAACCTTTAAGAAGGGCCTGCTGGCCATCGTTTTTTTGGCGATTGTTTTGAGTCTGGCCCAGACCGTTTATTCGAGGTCCTATTTAAAGGCCGATGATTTGGCCGAGGACGTCCATAACCGCTTGGTCTTGGCCGTGGCCGCGGGGGAACTTTCTTCTTCCTCACCGATTTGGGGAGTAGGCCTCAATAATTTTATTGTCAGGCTACCCGAAATTAAATCGGTGACCGGCTTTTCGGTGGGGCGACAGCCGGTCCACAACATTTTTCTTCTGGCTCTGGCCGAGGCGGGGATTCCCGGTCTTCTTCTTTTGACCCTTTTATTGACTAAAGCGGCGTCAACCGCCGCCAAAAATGGAAAAATCCTTTTTGGGCTGGCCATAATTTTTATGGTCGTGACGGGACTCGTTGACCATTACTGGTTGACTCTTCAGCAAAACCAACTCCTTGCTTCTTTGGTTCTTGGGCTTTCATTAAGAGAGGGGAGTTAGTTGTGTTAGACTTTAAAAATGGAAACTTTGTTAAAAATTTATTGCGACGGCGGGGCTAGGGGAAACCCCGGACCAGCCGCCGCCGCCTTTGTTGTCGAAAGGCGGGGCAAGGTCATTTTCAAAAGCGCTAGATTTTTAGGAAAGGCAACCAATAACGTTGCCGAATATTCGGCCGTTTTATTGGCCATGCGCTGGCTTTCTAAATTTGACCCAAAAGACTTGAGCGAAGTCCGTTTTATTCTGGACTCCGAATTGGTGGCAAAACAATTAGCCGGACTTTTCAAAATTAAAAACGAAAACTTAAGGGGCCTCTATTTTTCCGTCAAAGAAGAAGAGAAAAAAATTCCTTTGAGTATTTCTTTCGCCGCCGTTCCCCGAAATAAAAACAGACTGGCCGACCTTTTGGTTAATCGGACCCTCGATGAAAATCTCTAGGAGTTTCACGTTCCTCCACGTTTTTAGTCAATCGTTCACTTGAAAAGAAAATTTTTTCAAAATAAGTTGTCTTTAAAGTACAAAAAGTAAATTGCAATGCCGCGGAAATTGACTTAGGATAAGGTGGCGATGAGCCCTGATACATCATTTACTCCCGACTATCGCCCGACGGTCGCCATTTTTTCTGAGCCAGGCGGTCTAGCCGTTTCCTTGGTTGAAAAATTGCTGGCAGACTTTTGTAAAGTGGCGATTATGGCCGACGACCCCAAAAGCTGGGGAAAAGCAACCGACCACATCAGTCAAAAAAACTTTCTGGAAATTGCTCCCGCCGAAGTTTCTCCCGAATACGTCGTTTTTATCGACCTTGACCTGAAGAAGAGTGACGGCGACTACGAAAAACTGATTAAACTTTATTCAAAAAGCAACGCCAAAATTCTCGTCATTCTACCTTACTCATTTAAAGTCAAAGACTCCGCTCGCCTCGGGGCAATTCAAGAAATAATCAAGCAGGCCGGGTCTGATTTTGGCGCCATTTACCTCGGTGACCTGGTCGGCCCCAGAATCAATGGGGCAGAAAGCGACCTTGTCGGGGCGCTAACGGAGGGCCTGACAAAAAAGACTTGGCCTCTCCTGGAGGGTTCCTACTATCCCGTCAACATCTTTGCCGCGGGAAGAGAAATTGCCAAATCTCTTTTTTCCTTCGGGCCATACGGGGACTCCCTGGCAATAATCGGGCCGGAGGTCGGCGGCACCCACGTTTTTGAAAGGGCCGGGGCCCTTTTGGGACAAATCGAGCCTTCATCCGGGGCCGAAAAAAGGAGAGAGGCCGTGGCTCCCCAAAAGATAGTTGGCCAGGTAAACCTCGAGCAGGCGATGAAAGAAACGGTTGAATGGCTAAAGACCGTGCCTCAAAGAAAGCAACTCATTAAAGAAGAGAAAAAAGTCAGGGAAGAATTGAAAACCCCCGTTGTTTCAAAAAGACTAGTCCTGCGGTTTCTTCTCGTGCTTTTCGGGGTCATTCTTTTGCCCTATATTTTCCTCTCGCTGTCGGCAGCGACGTTACTGGCCGCCTCGCAATTTATGGGAAACGGAAAATTTGAAGCCGCCGGTTATTTTTTCGGCGCCGGCCGAGTTTCGGCAGACATCGCTTTCGGGCAGATTAGCCTTTACTCTAAAATTCCCTTGGCGGGCCAGGCGTTGGTTGGCTCAAAAAATCTCTCCGCCCTTTTAAAAAAGGGAAACGCCTTGGGAGAGAAGGGCATAACGGCAATCAAAGAGGGCTCGCTTCTTTTTTCAAAAGTTTTAGGTGAGGATGTCTACGATCCGCGCGCCCTGTCCCAAAATCTGGCCCTGGAATTGGACGAACTTTATCAAGAAAGCGGTTTTCTCCTGACGGAAGTTGAGGGAGGAGGCGGAATCCTGGCCAATTTCATCAAAAGCCGCCCATTTTATAAAATAATTCCCGAGGCGAGAGAAAAGCTTTTGCTGACAAAAAGAATTATTGGCGAGTTTCCAGCCCTGACCGGGGTAGAGAAGCCGACAACTTATCTGATTCTTTTTCAAAACAATATGGAGTTAAGGCCAACCGGGGGATTTATCGGTTCTTTTGCCTTGGCCAGTTTTGACGGCGGCAGACTAACCAATCTCCAGGTTTCTGATGTTTATGCGGCCGACGGGCAGCTAAAAGGTCACGTCGAGCCTCCGCTACCGATTAAGAATTATTTGGGGGAGGCGAATTGGTATTTAAGAGACTCTAATTGGGATGCTGATTTTCCAACCTCCGCCTCGCGGGCCGAGTGGTTTTTGGATAAAGAGATTGACCAGGGTGTTGACGGGGTCGTCGGGTTGGACCTGGAATTCGCCAAAAACATTTTTAAAGTCGTGGGCCCGATCGGCCTGGCCGACTTCAATGAAGTTGTCGACGACAAAAATTTATATGAGAAAACCCAAAGACAGGTCGAATCTGATTTTTTCCCTGGTTCTCAAAAAAAGACCAGCTTTTTGACGGCGGTCTCAAGACAGCTATTAACCCGGGCGGCCGAGGCGAAAGAAAAAGAGTATTTGCCTCTGGCGCTGGCAATAGTTGAAAGCCTTGAGACGAGACACATGCAGGTTTTTCTGCACAATAAATCTGCTCAAATAGCCGTTTCCTCTTTGGGCTTTGACGGGGCCGTCAACCAACCCGTCTGTTCTGGGAATTGCTACGGAGACTGGTTTGGGGTGGTCGATGCCAACGTCGGGGTCAATAAAGCTAATTATTTTTTGGAAAGAGAATTGGCTTTTAGCGCCTATTTAAGCGGTCAAGACGTCAAGGGTTTTTTGACAATTAGGCTTAAAAATTCGGCCAATTCGGCCCTCGGCGATGCCGGCCGGTATAAAACCTATTTAAGGGTGATGTTGCCCATCGGCGCCAGCGTCAACGACGTTCTCGTGACCACCGGCGGTTTTGACGAAGCTCAAACACCGGAAATAGAAGAAAAAAGCGGTAGGAAAGAGGCCGGTGTTTTAATTGAAGTAGGACCCGGGCAGACGAGAGAAGTCACTTTCTCTTGGCAAAAGGAAGCTTCTCTTGATTTTGGCAGCGAAGGTGAATATCGACTCTATGTTAGGAAACAGGCGGGGACGCTTCAGGATAAAATCGCCGTAACCCTTTACCCCCCGCCGGGGTTAAAGGCGACCTCCTGGCCATTGTCTTCCTTGACCCGGGACGGGGGATACGGCTATAATACTTATCTTACGCGAGATTTGTTCTCGCGTCTTTCTTGGTAAAAATGAATAAAACAACCCTGGAAGCAAAAGTTAGGAAAATTACAGGCAGGAAAGTCAAAACCCTCAGAAAGGAAGGTTTAATTCCCGCCAATATTTATGGGAAAAAAGTTAAGTCCCAGGCTATCCAAGTGATGGCCCTTGACTTTAAAAAAGCCTATGAGGAGGCGGGCGAGACCGGCCTCATCTCCCTTAAGGTTCAGGGTGAAAAAGGCAAGGCAGAGGATAGGGCCGTTCTTGTTTCCAACGTTCAGATTGACCCTTTGAGCGACGCGGCGGTCCACGTCGACTTCAGGCAGGTTGACCTCAAAGAAAAAGTGACTGCGTCTGTCCCGGTTGAGTTGGTGGGGGAGTCGCCGGCGGAAAAAGGAAGCCTGGGTACGGTTGTTCAATACATTGACGAGATCGAAGTTGAGGCTTTGCCTACCGACCTTCCTGAAAAATTTGAAGTTGACGCTTCGGGACTGACCGAGGTCGACCAGGCGGTTTTTGTCAGTGACTTAAAATACGATAAGGCCAAGGTCGAGATTAAAAACGACTCCGGAGAAATTATTGTTAAAGTAGAACCTCCTCAAAAAGAAGAGGTCGTGGCAGCACCGGTTACCGAGGAAGTTCCGGTAGAAGGTGAGGCCCCGAAAGAGGCAGGAGAAGAAGCCCCGGTAGAAGGAGGGGCCCAAGCCCCAGAAGAACCCCAAGAAGGGAAGACTTCTTAATTTTTGAGGACTTCTTGCAAAGCTTTAACGGAAGAAGAGTTGGGACTAATGGTTTTTGCTTTCTCCAGAGACAATTGCGCTTCTTCTGGGTTTCCCAGGGCGAGCTCGATGTTGGCTAGTTCTATCCAGCCGTCGAGGTAAGTCGGGTTTTTAGCCAAAAAATTTTCCCAGTATAATTTTTGTTCTTTTAAGAGCTGCTGTTCGTACTTTTGGTTTTGGGTTTTGAGGCCCAAGACCCTTTTACTGTCAAGAAAATTCTCAAGATTGGCTCCGGCAACAAACAAAAGAAGGACGACGGCGCAACAGGAGCAAAGAAAAATCAATTGTTTTTTAAAAGAAGTTTTTTTGACCCTCTTAGTCTGGTTGGCAGATTTAACCATTGAAATTGTCTAAGATTTGTTGTTAAACTCAATTATGGACGAGACCCCCATCCCAACGCAAGAGGGTGAGCAGATGGCCAAGCTCAAGAAGGACGTTGCCGAGTTGGAAAAGACGACCCCCGTAGCTGCCGCGACTCCCCCGCCGACCCCCGTTCCCGCGCCCCAGCCACAGGTTTCCCCGGGGCCGCCAATCAGCCAGGAGCAGGTTCCGCCGCCACTTCCCGACACTCCCGGAAAGAAAAATCCCATTCTTTGGGTTGCCATCGCCCTCTTTGTCCTCGCCCTTTTGGCGGGAGGGGCTTACGTGGTTCTCAATACGGGACTTTTAACGAAAGAAAAAGCGTGTACTCAAGAGGTCATGGTTTGTCCGGACGGAACGAGCGTTGGCAGAGTCGGCCCCAACTGCGAATTTGCACCTTGCCCGATACCCCTATTGACACCCGAGCCTACTGTTGAGGCGACTCCGGCCGAGAGCCCGAGTCCAACGCCCACCGCTACTTCCTCGGCGACACCAACAACAACACCTTCGGCAACAATGACCCCTTAACCTTTTGGCCAGGCTAGAATTTAACTGGCCGAATTTAGTATAATCACGCCGTGACAGAGAGAAGACCGGGCCGCAAGCTTGGGAGAAGGGAATTTTTGTTAATGGCCGGGATAGCCGCATCGGCCGCCGGCTTATCCCAACTTTTGAAAAAGGAAGACGAAGAACCCGCCAGAAAGGTGCGTTTTGATAGTCGGGGAGTGATGTTTGTTGAAGGTAATAAGTTTTTACCAATAGTGATGTACGGCTTGCCTGGTAACCCCATAAAATACGAGAGCTGGAAAAGGGCAAAAGAGGTAGGGATAAATACCATTACCATGTTTTTTCCGAAAGAGAAAGCCTTAGACTTTGCCGATTCTTTAGGGCTAAAGACCATTAACAGGCTTGATTATGCTTTCGGCCCCAACTTTATACCCAACAAAGATACGCTCGAGAGGATACAGCGACACAAATCAGCCGTCGCCTGGGAGGTCGATGAGCCACTGAGGTATTGGAGTCCGTACTCCCGAAAGCCCAACGGAGGTTTTCAGGGAGATGATTTAATCTCGTTTCTTGAATGGATGAAGACCCGCTCAGAGCTACCCTTGAGAGTTACCACCTATGGCCCGGCAAAAAGTTTAGAGATTCCAGAAACAAGGCTTGTTTTAGAAAAGATATATGGGGCTTACCCAAACATAATTTCGGGGCCCGACGTCTATGAGAGTGGGGCCAGGGTTAGGAAAGAAGTTTCGTCGTATGTAGACTATTGGCATGAACAGGTGAAAGCAGGGCGGAGTGAAGTCAAAACAGTCTGGCAGGTTACCAGTGCCCACAGCGAAGACGAAAAGCTTTTTGGGAGGAGCCTTTCATACGAGGATATGGTCGACCAAGCTTTATCGGGAATGGTTGCCGGAGCAAAAGGTCTTGGTTTTTATGACAGTCCGTGGGGGTGCGACCTTGATGATTGTCAAGTAGCGGAGGAGGACAATGGGAGAATCAATGCATTCGGGAAGCATCTTGGAAAGATAGAAAGGACAATTAAAACTTTAAGACCTTTAATGCATCTCTTGGCTTAAGAAAGGGGCCAGGGGGCGGAGATGAGGATGGGGGAGTCAAACCTATCAATTCCTTCTTGCCAAATCTTCTCCGTCACGAAAGGCATAAAAGGATGAAGAAGTTTAAGAGATTCTTGCAAGACGTACTCAAGGGTCTTCTGGGCCTCCGGTCTTCTTTGTTTGGTCTTCTCTAAATAAACATCGGCGAATTTATGCCAGATAAAATCATAGATTTCGTTAGCTGCCTCATTTAATCGGTATTTATCAAGAAGCCTGCTGACGCTTCTGGCTGTAGCTTTAAGTTCTTTAACTATCAAATTGTCGTCCGCGTTTCTTTTGATTCTTTTACCTTTTGGTTCCATTAAAACAAACCTGGCAATATTCCAGATTTTATTGGCAAAATTTCTCTGGCCCCTGACATTATCTTCAGAAAGAGAATTGTCATTTTCGACCAAAGAGCCCCAGATGGAAGCCATTCTCAAAGCATCGGCTCCGTATTTTTCAACCATCTCAATCGGGTCAATAACATTACCCTTAGATTTGCTTATTTTTACTCCATACTTATCTCTAACCAGGCCGTGGAGTAAGACGACTTCGAAAGGAACCTTGCCAGTGGCGTATATTCCAAGCATCATCATCCGAATAACCCAAAAAGGCAGGATATCGTAAGCAGGATTCATCACGGTCGTTGGATAAAAGTATTCAAAATCCCCGGGCTTTGCCGTCTGTAGAGTAGCGAATGGCCATTGCCCGGAAGAAAACCAAGTGTCAAAAGTATCCGGATCTTGAGTCAATTTGGCATGACCACAGCGACTACATTTTTCCGGAGGAGCGCCGTTGGTAATTGTCCATTCGAGACATTTGCCACATCTCCAGGCCGGAATCCTAATCCCCCAAATGATTTGGCGGCTGATATTCCAGTCTCTTAAGTTCTTGAGCCAGTGCTTGGCAATTTTTTCAAATCTGGGGGAGGCAAAGGAGACTTGCTTGTCCGAGATTGCCCCGATGGCCTCTTTGGCCAACGGCCCGACCCTTAAAAACCACTGTTTGGAAACAAGCGGTTCAATCAGCCCCTTGTCTTTGTAGCAGACCCCGACAACATGATGAATTGTTTCCACCTTTTTGATTTTTCCCTCTGCCTCTAAGTCTTTGATAACTTCGCCCCTGGCCATCTCGGCCGACATCCCCGTGTATCTTTCAGGGGTATTGACCATTTTTCCTTCCTCGTCGATGACGGAGATAACGGGGAGCTTGTGCTTCTGTCCGATTTCAAAGTCTAAAGCGTCGTGGCCCGGTGTAATTTTAAGGGCGCCGGTGCCGAGGCCGGCCTCAACCAGGGGATCGGCGATAATCGGAAGCTCTCTTTTTACTAGGGGGAGTATCGCCTTTTTACCGATAAGATTTTTGTATCGGGCGTCTTTGGGGTTAACGGCAACGGCCACGTCGGCAAAGATTGTCTCCGGGCGGGTGGTCGCAATGACAACTGGGCCATAGTCAAGGTAATAAAAGGCATCGTCCCGCTCGACAGAGTCAACCTCAAGCTGCGAATAGGCTGTTCCGCAACGCGGGCAATAGTTGATTATTCTTTCTCCCCGATAAAGATGTCCATCGTCGTAGAGCCTTTTAAAGGTCGCGTAGACAACTTTAATAATCTCGGGGTCGAGGGTAAACTTATTTCTGGTCCAGTCACAGGAAGCCCCGAGGGTTCTGAGTTGGCTTTCCATCTTGGATTTGTTTTCCAAAACATAATCCCAAATCATCTGGTATAGAGTTTCGTGGTCGAAATCGAAGCGACTTTTTCCTTGTTTGGCCAGTTTTTTTTCAAAGACAAATTGGGTCTCGATTCCCGCGTGGTCGGCTCCAGGCAGCCAAAGTGTGGGTTCGCCCAGCATCCGATGATAGCGCGTTAGAATATCCTGGGTGGCCACCTCTCTTGCGTGGCCAATGTGAAGAGGGTCGCTGGCATTCGGAGGGGGCATGACGATAACAAAGGGCCTTTTACCCTTTTGGATTTTGGGGGTAAAAGCTCCCGATTTTTCCCAGAGGCCGTAGATTTCTTCTTCGTGGGCCAGGTGATTGTAGGTTTTGTCCATGGCCAAATTATACTTTAAACTAGATTTGACCCACAATGGTTAGCTCGGGATTGGCTTCAAGTTGTTGCCACCCGGTCGGGGAGTTAATAAAATAGGCAGAGGAAGCGATGTAGGCGGCGTTGTCGGTGCAAAGGCTGGGCGGGGGAGCAAAAAACTTTATTTTCAGTTTCTGGTTTTTTATTTCTGACTCAAATTTCTCTCTCAGCCTTTGGTTGGCGGCAACCCCACCGGCCAAAAGGAGAGACTGGGGTTTGAATTTTTTAACGGCCCGGAGGGTTTTTTCGACCAGAACATCAACAATTGCCTCTTGGATTTCGGCCGAGAAACGAGGAACGTCTAAAGATTTTTGTTTCTCGACCGCCCGCAGGACAGCCGTTTTGAGGCCGGAAAAGCTCCAGTCGAAATTGTCCTCGTTTATCATTGGCCTGGGGAAAAGTTTCAGTCTGGCGCCTTTAAAATATTTTTTGGCTTCTCTTGATATCGAAGGCCCACCGGGATATTCGAGGCCGAGTAATCTGGCGGTCTTGTCGAAAGCCTCTCCGGCGGCATCGTCTCTTGTTCCCCCAATCCATTCTAAATTTCCGTGACTTTTCATTAAAACCAAATCGGTATGTCCTCCCGAAACCACCAAAGCAAGAGCGGGAAATTTAGGGTTTTTCCCAGAAAGCCAGTTGGCATAAATGTGGGCGACCAGATGGTTGACGGGGATAATAGGTTTTTGGTAAAGGTGAGCCAGGGTTTTGGCCGTTTCCACGCCGACGAGTAAAGAGCCGACCAGTCCCGGCCCGACGGTGACCGCCACGGCATCGATGGTTTCTAATGATTGACCCGAAACCTCTAGGGCCTGGCCGACAATAGGGATGATGCTTTTGACCTGTTGTCTGGCCGCCTGCTCGGGGATGACCCCGCCCGTCTTGGCGTGCATCTCAGAAGAGGAGGCGACGAGATTTGAGAGGATTTTTCCGCCATTTTCAACAACCGCCGCCGCGGTCTCGTCACAAGAAGTTTCAATACCCAGGATTTTCATTTAGTTCTTGATTGCCAATTATACTATGTGTCATTATGGGGTGATGGGCCTAGAAAGACTTCGAGCCATCTTTAGGCCAAAAACAAAAGAGCCCTCAGAGCTCCAGAGGTCTGAAGCTTTACTTGATCGAATCTCAAACGTTTTTTGGCTGCTTGCTAATACCCCCCGGGCTTTTAAAGTCGGCCCGAGCCGGGAGGAGATTTCGTCAGACGATTTGCAGATTTTGGGTGAAGAAGAAAGAAAATACCTAGAAAGTGGCGAAATTGATTTATGGACAAAGCCCGTGGTTTATGCCGATATTGATGGGAATGAATTTTTTGTCGCCATTGGCTTGGGGGCAAAGAGAGTTAAATTTTCGGTAAACGGAGGAACGCCCCAACTAATCCGAGAAACAAGACAGGCTGTTGGAATTTGGGAAGAAGGAGAGAAAAGGGATATTTCCTGGGAGGATGTTAAAAAGATGGTTTCTTTTGTCGAGCAAGTACCCCAAAGAAGATTATTGAACGGGTCCGGTCCCCCTCAAATAGACGGCTTGCCAGGGGCGGAAGTTTGAAACGAAAGTTTTTTGGTAAATTGTTTCCCCACCCCTTTCGACACTGTAATCAAAGGTCACTCTTGCCCCCCAAGCTTTAAAGTCCACCTGTTTTATCGTTCCCGCGGGGAGGGTTGGGTCGTCTTGATAAAGGTCCTCCGGGGGGGCAACAACATTAGTCACGACTGGCTTTGTGGTTTTGGCAATCCTTCCGTCGCTCGTGCCGTAGATTTCGAAAACCAGGCTGGCCCTCTTGGTATCGACAACCGGCTGGATGAGAATATGCCCCGGGGTATCGTTTTTAAATTTGAGGTCGGTGGTGGGAGCATAGACGGTAGCGTCAAGCCCCGGGGGAGAGTCCTGTTCATAGTAGCTCACTCGATAGGCGTGGGCGCGTCGCTCAACAATGGGAAGCCCGGCGGCAAGAGCCGCCCGAAAGAG
>Ga0209210_1002292_pt1 | contig 14184 bp, 22 predicted proteins | sample RifGroA1_FD_183991 | JGI IMG/M metagenome (GOLD analysis project Ga0209210, IMG submission 183991) | Contaminated groundwater microbial communities from Rifle, Colorado, USA - Rifle Groundwater A1 (SPAdes) (version 2) | ecosystem: Environmental > Aquatic > Deep subsurface > Groundwater >...
TTGAAAAATGGCGAAGATGGTTTAATGAAAAAAGATTTCATCGAGGAGTAAAAGCTTATCCAAATGAGATTTATGTTAAGTTATGAAGTTGACTTAACAGAACAACAAAATATATAAATAGCTTTAAACTAAAAATAAAATGAGAAAAAATTCAGAAGCAAAATGGGTTTTGGATTTATTGGTTCCTGGAAAATTTATGATGAGAATGAGTCGCGTCCTTGATTCAGACAAACCTTCTAAACAATTTCTTGAATATGGAAAAATTATTGGATTGGCAGTTGGTCAAACTATTTTATATGTTGGCGGAACAGGTTTAGTTCAAGAATATTTTAGATGAATTCTCTACGACAACATCACAGAAATATCTTATTGGTTGCAAAAAATAAAAAAATTGCTTAAAATTTTTGCATCTCAATCATAGCAAGCTGTGGAGTATTGCGAAAATTTTTTGCTATGCAACCAGCAACACAGAAAACAATCTCCAATTTATTTTCTCCGTCGATGTTTTCTGTTCTCCCCAAATCCGCGAATAAATCAAAAAGGATTTGGTGATTTTCTATCTCTCACCAAATTTCTTTATTTGTCAGTTAATTTGGCGAGGCCAGAAAATACCGACGACAAAAAAATTTTCTGTATTTCAATTTGTTTCGCAGCAATCTACGAAGTATTGCCCCAAATTAAAAATAAAAAATAAAAAGAATTATTGAAGTGTTATTTTAAAGCCCCTTGAATTTCCTCAATTGCGTTCGCAACTTCAACACCTTTTTTTGTTAATTTTATCACTTTTATTCTTCCTTGTTTTTCAAAATCCACTAACTTAAGTTCTTCCAGGGTCTGCAAAATTTTCACAGCATGGCTGTAAGTGCAGTCAACCTCTTTTGCTAAAACACTGCCGTATCTCATTCGTGTATTTTTTTTAAGACTGACCAACATCAAAGCTGGCTTTCTCCTAAAAAAGATATCAAGGTTGTCTTTCATTTTATGTGTATGTTTCAAACTATATATTCGGACAATGATATCCTTTTAAATGTTTTGTATTATATATATTCGTTTACACCCAGTAGTGAAAAAGTGCGACTGAGTAATTACGACAAATGAAAAAATAATTTTTAATTTCACGAAAATTAGTTAATCTTCAAGAGGTTTAATATTTTATGAAAAAATATTTTATCTTGCTTTGCATTATAGAATTAATCTTTTTTGGAACTCTTTTTTATTTATTGTTAAGGAAAGAACCAATTCCACCGCCCAAAATTCCTCCGAATATTTCTGAAAATAATTCAGAAGAAAATAAAACTTTTCTTGTCACCTATGTTATAGATGGGGATACATTGGAAATTAATACTGGAGAAAGAATCAGATTAATCTGTATTGACACTCCTGAAAAAGGTGAAGAATATTATTTTGAAGCAAAGGATTATTTGGAGGAATTAGTTTTAGAAAAAAATATTGAATTAGTTAAAGATATTTCTGAAACAGACAGATACGGAAGATTGCTGAGATATATTTATGTCGACGGGATTTTTGTAAATAAAAAAATAGTTCAAGAAGGATATGCAAAAGCATATTGGTATAAACCTAACACAAAATTTTGTCCAGAAATTCAAGAAGCAGAAAATTATGCGAGAAAAGAAGATAAGAGAATTTGGGAAGATGAAAATGAAGAAAAAAATTATGAGAAACCTGAAATTGAAAATGAAAATAATAGCGAAGCAAATTCTCAAGAAAATTGTCAATGCATCTCTGATTTAGATTGTCCTGATTTTTCAAGTCATAATGAAGCGCAAGAATGTTATGAATATTGTTTTAAAATTACTGGAAAAGATTTTCACAGATTAGACAGAGAAAAAGATGGATTGGCTTGTGAAACATTAAAATAAAGAAATTGCTTAAAATTTTCGCATCTCAATCACAGCAAGTTGCGGGGTCTTGCTAAAATTTTTTGTTACGCAACTGGCAACACATAAAACAATTCCCAATTTATTTTCTCCGTCGATGTTTTCTGTTCTCTCCAAATCTGAGAATGAATAAAAAAAGATTTGGTGATTTTCTTGGCCCAAAAATCCATTGGATTTTTTGGTTTCAATTTGTTTCGCAGCAAGCTGAAGAGAATATTGAAACAAATTGAAAATAAAAGAAAAAAATATTATCGTCGAGAAAGGGGTTATTCAAGATGCAGTTTTTATCGTCGCTGAGCCAGGAAAAACAAATTCAGGAATGAATCGTCGAGGACAAATGGCAAAAACATCGCGAAATCGCGACGGAAGTTGGACAAAAAAAGGAGAGAAAAGTTTTTTTGGATATAAAGTTCATACAAAAACCCGTCGTGGTTCAAAAATTGTTGAAAGTATTGCAGTCACCACGGCAAAAATTCCTGACAATGCAATTGATTTATCAAATTCCGACGACATTGTCTATCGCGACAAAGGTTATACTGGAACTCCGACGAGAGCAAAAGGAAATGGAACTATGTGTCGCGGAAATTTAACTCCGCGCGAAAGATTAAGAAACAAAAGAATTTCCAAAAAAAGAAATAAGGGCGAACATCCTTTCGGAACAATTCATCGTGCAATGAACGGAGGAAATACAAAATTGACGACGCTGTATCGAGTATTCATTCAACAATTATTTGTATTCTCCGCTTACAATATTTACAGATTAGCAACCCTGACAAGAATGCAATGACGGATTAATCCGTTAACAATAAATTATTTGAAAAATAAAATCTTAGTTTAACTAAGATTTTTCTAAATGAGGTTTTATTTTTAATTTAATCTTAAAAAAATGAATTATTCAAACTTCTCTATAGCATAAAAAAGAAATTGTTGTAGTATCTTTAGTGGGGGTTGTGGGCGGAGCGTGTCTAATAAATAATTCTAAAAATAAAGTTCACCTAATTAAGTTAGATTCCTTTTCGAGAGTGAAGCGAACTCAATGTGGGCGACTTCTGAAAAGTTGCGAGTTATTCAAATATTTGTTCGAGCAAAGTTTCGAGGAGATTTATCTACGAGAAATTGAATCTAACAGGAATTAAATGTACTCCTTATTTTTCATTTTATTTTTGTTCGCATAAATCTTTCAAAATGGTTTCAGCATCGAGAAAAAATGTTCTGATTAAAAAATTAGGAAATAAATTTTATTTTCAATTAAGAAATTTTTTGTATCTCTTTAATCTCATCTTCGGAAATTGAACAGCCCTTGAATTTCACAGCCCAGAGCATTGCGTCCAAAACTTTTTTATTTTTTGATTTTACAATTCCTTTTTTCCATGCAACATAAACCAATTCTGCTGAACGAATTATTTTTAGGTCTGAAAAATATTCAAGTCGATTTTTTTTAATTTCAATTTTGCTGTGCAATTTTTTTTGCAAAAAATCTTTTAATTCTTCAGGGGATTCAATTATATTTCTCGTGGTTCTTTCATCAATGCACAAAATATTTTCTATTTTAGATTCTTTCAGATGTTTGCTAAGTGCAACGCAAGATGCCTCGCCGTCGTCGATTAAATGAATTCCTTTTCCATTTGAAAAAAAACAATTGTTTGCTAATTCCAAAACTTCAGCGGTTTTTCTTGAAATTTCAGAACTATCAATTTTTATTTCTTCTGGAAGTTCCAGAGTTTTATCATCGAGCAATTCCTTAATTTTTATTGCTTCAAGTTCAAATCTTTTTATATTAAGGGGTTTGTCAATAATTTCTTTTTTTACTTCACGTGTGATTAAAAATTTTCCGTCAAAGATTTCTTTAAGCTGTCGCAGTTCTTCAAATAATCCGTTCATTGCTAGAGAAATCAAAGTGCTTGAATCAAAAATTAGGGCTTTCATTTGAAAGTATTTGGCAAATGAGATACATCATTCATTATTTCCAACCTCCAATTTTTAAACTTATTATTCCATTCGAGAATATTAATTCCTGTATTGTGTTGTTTAAAAAAAAGAAGCTGTTTTTTTAGAGGGATTTGCAAAAGAAAACCCAAAATAATTCTATTGGTAATTCCATGTCCGATAATTAGAATTGTTTTATTTTTTTCTTTGTCTTTTGAAATTTTTTTTAAAAAATGTTTTAGTTTTTTTAATCGATTGCTAAATAACATTTTTAATTTTGATCTTAAGTGTTTTTTGTCGTATTCATTTAATTCTTCAATACTTTTTTTAACAGGCACTTTAATAATTTTAGAAATGATCTCCGCGGTTTGTCTTGCCCTCGATAAATCACTTGTATAAATTTTGGAGATTTTTAATTTCTTTAATTTTTTCCCAAGATACTCTGCCTGTTTTTTCCCTCGTTTAGTTAAACTGGAATTTTTATTATCTGTTAATCCAAGATTATGCTCAGATTCGCCGTGTCTTACAATTATTATTTTCATTCAAAAATTCCCACCGCATTTTTAATTCTTGTTTTTACATTTACTCTGCTTAAATTCTCTTCTCCGATTTCTGTCTGTCCAGAATAATTTGCAACTTCAAACATTGTCAGCCCCAAAAGTTTTGCGGTTTTCTCAAGTGAAATTCCGTGCTCATAAATTTTTGAGGCCTTATTTATTTCTGCTTTTCTAAAAACATCTTGAATATATCGTCGGAGTTTTCCAGAAAGATTGTCAATTTCTGCGCGGATTAATTTCAGTGTCTCGCTAAAACATTCTTCGTCTTTTTGTTTCAAACAGAAAATTAATTTGTCAAAATAAACCAATGTATTTTTATAAAATCTATTCCAGCCAGAATAATTCCTGTATTGTTTTCTCTCGATAATTTTGCTCATCGCGTAAATAATTACTGCGAGAGTTATGTTGTCAGGGTCGTGGGTCTTTGCAAATGTGTTGTTCGTGCGGTCGCTCAAATTTCTTATTGTCGCACTGTCGTCCTTCTGAATTGCTTTTTTTGTTTTCTCAAGAATTTCCAGAAGATTTTCAACCTCTTGCATTTTAAATAAAGAAAAAATAACTTAATAAATGTTAAGTTTTTATAGTTAAAATTTTTAATTGAATTATGGAAAAAATTATCTTAGATACTTCGTTCATTTTAACTGCTGTAAAAAATAAAATTGACTTTTTTGAAAATTTTTTAGGTTATGAAATTTTAATTCCGATTCAAGTTATTAGAGAATTAAATGGTTTGAAGAAATCAAATCCTGTTGCAGAAACTTGTTTAAAGATTTTGGAAAAAAACAAATTTGAAAAAATAGACCTGAAAAATAAAAACACAGACAGAGGAATAATTAATTATTCAAATAAAAATCCAAAAATTCTCGTCGCGACTTTGGACAGAGAAATAAAATCAAAAATTGAAAATAAAAAAATAATTATGAGGGGAAAAATTCTTGATGTTTAGCAAAAAGCTTTTTAAACCATATTTTACTATTTTTTTAAAGTAAAATGTTCTATTTAACTGAAGTTCAGGATTATGTAAGAGTGGAGCCAAAATTATTTGGGTTGCCAACAATTGAAGCAGTTGACAAACAACTTAGAGAGACCTACAAAGAATATTACGACGAAGAACTTGGAAAAATTGTCTCTGTTATTGATGTCCTTGAAGTCGGAGAGGGAATAATAATTCCTGGAGACGGGGCTGCATATTATAATTCAAAATTTAAATTGCTCGCTTGGAAACCAGAATTGCAAGAATTGGTCTACGGAATAATCGCAGAAATAACAAATTTCGGAGCATTCATAAATATGGGCGCGATGCAAGGAATGATTCACATTAGTCAGACAATGGACGATTTCGTAAGTTTCAGCAAAGCAAATTCTTTGCTTGGAAAATCTTCAAAAAGAACTTTGAAAATTGGAGATATGTGCATCGCAAGAATTGTCGCAATAAGTCATAAGGGAGATGAACCAAAAATTGGTTTGACAATGAGACAGCCAGGACTTGGAAAAATTGAGTGGATAACTGAAGACGCAATCAGAAAAAAGAAAGAAGCTGAAAAAATTTTAAAATCAGAAGAGAAAAAAGAAAAACCAAAAAAGGAGAAGAAAAAATGAAGATATGCGATATCATCGAAGGCATAAAAAAATATCGCTTGCCTGAACAAAAGGGGAAGCTTATAAAAGCTGAGAAAATTCCTAAAATAAATTTTCTAAGCCCCAGAAATTTAAGTTGGAAAATTTCTGAGGAAACCGAGAGGTGTCTTTTAAATGCCTAAACAAAAAGCCTGCAAACTTTGCAAGATAATTACTGAATCTGAAAAATGTCCGAAGTGCGGTTCAAAAGAATTGACAGAAGGATTTAAAGGACGACTTATTGTGATTAATCCAGAAAAATCAGAAGTCGCTCAAAAAACAGGAATTAAAGAAAAAGGAAATTTTGCAATAAAAATCAGATGAAAAAATTAAAAATTTTTACCTCATTAAATTTTCAAAAATTGAAGGAGAAAATTTAAGATAAAATGGAAATAAAAATAATTTCAGAAAAAGAAAATCATTTATTCAAGAGAAAAGAATTAATCTTAGAAACTCATTCAGAGATTTCTCCAAAAAAAATAGCGGTTATAGAAAAAATCGCAGAAAAATTTTCAGCGACTCCAGAAACAATCACAGTAAAAAAAATCAGCGGAATTTATGGAACGCATTTATTTAAAATAATTTGCAACATTTACAAAACAAAAGAAGATAAAGAATTATTTGAAAAAGAAAAAAATAAAAAAGAAATAAAAAAAGAAGAAAAACAAGAGGAGAAAAAATAAAATGGCAAAAAAAGTAGAAAAAACAGGGAAGAAACCGCACAAAAATCAACCGACGAGCAAAAAATATTCTCATTACAAAGTTGAAGGAGAAAAAATAATTAGAAATTTGCAATTTTGTCCTCGATGCGGGCCAGGAATTTTTTTAATGAAAGCAAACAACAGAGTTTATTGCGGAAAGTGTCATTATTCTGAGTTTGAGAAGAGATAATTAGAAAAGAAAATTTTTAATTGAAAAACGTTTAATGATTATAATGGGCAACATAAAATAAATTAATGTTAATAAGCCCGCTTTTTTTCGTTTTTACGATGAATATTATCTCTCTAAATTTCTTTTTTCTCGACTTTCAAGGATTAAATACCGCACATAGTAAATAGGTATTGCGAGTGGACCTAAAACGCATAATAACCCTGGACAATTTCCCCCATAATTTAACGAACTTTCTTTTCCAAAAATAATTTGATTTAATTTACTTTGTTCTTGTCGCATTTTATTTTTTCTCCTTAATAATTATAAACCCTGGGAGAGTTTTCGAATCAGACAAAAAGTGCGACCCGAAGCCTCTCCTGGGTAAAAAGAGGTGATAAGAAATTGAACTCACTGAACTATTTAAACCTTTCGTTTATGTTACTCTTAAAAAATGACAGCCGATAATTAACTAAAAGTAGTGATCATAAACTACTACTGAAAAATACAACTCAACTTTTTACAAACTACCGCAATTTTATAAACAAATAACAAGTAATATTTTTATGGAAGAGTTACAAAAAAAAGAGGGAAATCCTTTTGACATGTTAAACAAGCCAGAAAAAGAAATAGAAATTTTAAAACCTTCAATAAAACAAGAACAAATTCACAACATCTTATTTAACCGCGAACTCGGATGGCAAGAAATAATTTACGATTTAATAAACACCGAACAACTTGATCCTTGGGATATTAATATAATTATTCTAACAGAAAATTTTCTTAAAAAAATTCACGAGTTAGAAGAAGCAGATTTTTTTGTTTCAAGCAAGGTTTTGCTCGCAGCCGCGCTTTTGCTGAGAATTAAATCTGAAATTTTATTAAACAAATACATAAAATCTATTGACGAAATTTTATTTGGAAAAACGCAACAAAAAAAATATTCAATGGAAAGAATTGAACTTGAAGAAGAAATTCCGTCGCTGATTCCGAGAAGTCCTATTCCACGATATAAAAAAATTACTTTGAAAGAATTAATTGAATCTTTGAACAAAGCAATTATAACTGAAAACAGAAGAATAAAAAAAGAAATAATTAATAGCAACTCTCTTCGAGAAACCGCGATTTTGCTTCCAACAAAAACAATAAATATCAAAGACAGATTAACAGCAATTTATAATAAAATAATCTCGCATTTAAAATCTCCTGAAATAAAAAAGAAAGTGGCTTTCACAGAACTCGTCGGAGAAAAAGAAAAACTTTTTGCATTTTATCCTTTGCTTCAATTAGAAAATCAGCACAAGGTCTGGCTCGAACAAGAATCGCATTTTGAAGAGATTTATGTCTGGCTCAAACATGTTTATTTTAAAGAAAATCCAAATCACTTCACAGATTTAATAAAAGATTTAGAAACAGAAATTACCGACGACAAAAATGAAAAATATGAAAAAGATTTTGAAGAATAAGAAGCACCTTTGGTTTAACTCAAACTCCCACTTCCAATTTGGATTATTCGCGTAAACTTTCGTCTTTACATTAGTCCCTGATGTCACAAAAATTTATTATTCAATTTTTTGCAATTATCTTGTTCACAGAAATTAAACTCTCTCGACGACAAAATTAAAATTGTATATCTTTGATTACAACAAAATTTTTAATCATAAATATTTAATACTTTTATGGCATTTGAATTTTCTTCAGTTATTCTATCAACTTTCGTCGGAATGTTTGGGGTGGTTATCGGAGCAGTGATAAGCAATTATTTTAATCAGAAAATTGCAAGACAATCTGCGATTAAGGATTTAATTTTTAAAAAAAGAATTGAATATTTTGAAAAACTTCTTGATTGCATTGAAAAAAACATTGCTCTTTATAAAAATTCTGTGAATGTGTTGGAAAAAAACAGCGATAAAAAAAATGTTGGAAAAATATTAAATAAGATGAAAAAAGACAGGAAAAAATTTGAAATACTTAATAGCCCGCTTTACCTTGATGTTAAACCTATTTCCATAAAAATAATGCAGTTTGTCGACGTGGAGAAAAAAATCTTTTCTCATTTTGAAAATCTAAAAATTCAAAAAATTTCTAAAGAAAAATTTGTGGCGAGTTTGAACTTACAACTTTTACAACTTAGAACGATAGCAGGAGAATTAGTTTGTGTTCTGAGAAGAAAATTGAGAACCGAAATTTAGATAAACATTTATAAATATTAAAAATTTAAAATTATTATGATAGAATGGATATTCATCGGATTGTTGGTAATTGTCATCGGAGCTTTATTTTTTTACTACAACCGGTTCGCAGTTTTGGGGAATAGAATTGATAATTCTTTGAGCCAGATTGATGTTCAGTTAAAACGAAGAGCAGATTTAATTCCTAATTTAGTTGAAACAGTCAAGGGTTTTGCCAAACACGAAAAAGAAGCTATTCAATCGGTTACTGATGCGAGAAAAGCATTGATGGGCGCGAAAGGAACTGTTGAAAAAATAAAAGCAGATAGACAATTAGAGTCAGCGTTGAAAACCATTTTTGCAATTGCAGAAAATTATCCAAACTTAAAAGCAGACACAAATTTTTTGGAACTTCAAAGAGAGTTGAGTTCAACAGAAGACAAAGTTGCTTATGCAAGGCAACATTACAATGATTCAATACTTTCTTACAACGACTTGTGCAGAACTTTGCCAGGGGCATTTTTTGCAAGACTTTACGGAAAAACTGCAAAAGAATATTTGAAAATTGCCGACGCTGAAAGAAAAAAAGTTGATGTGAAGTTTTAAAAGAGAAAAAATATTTATAAATTCTATTTACATTAATTTGTTATGAATAAACAACCAACTTTTGGAATTGTTTTAATAATTTTATCAATAATCTTTTTTTAGACGGAGCTTTTTTTATTGGATATAGTAAATGGTTATTTGGTGTTTGTTTGATTATTTTTGTACTAGGGGTTTTTTTGATATTACTCAATTCTAAGAATTAGATAAATAGTTCTATAAATTTTTTTCAAATATCGAGCCACAGCCGAGAATCGAACTCGGGACCTTTACCTTACCAAGGTAATGCTCTGCCGACTGAGCCACTGTGGCACAGAATTTTTACCCAAAAACCTTATAAATATTTTATGTATGCTTAAAACATGGAAAATTGCGAATCTTGTTTGGAAAATTTAAAAGGAAAATATAAAATATTTCAGGAAAAATATTTTCTTCCAAAATTTGAAGAATTGAATGACGACTTTTCAATTGAAAAACTTGCAGATACTGAAACTGACTTTTTGTTAAAAGAAATCAGAAGATTTATTTCTGAAAAATTTTCAAATTATTTGAGATTAATTGAATCAATAATTCATCCTGTAAATTCTCCGATTTTTATTTTTTCAATTATAAAGTCCCTAAGTCAAGAGGACTTGGAAAACCTTAAAGAAGTTTACAAAAAACTTGTTAAACAAGAAATCAAGATTTTGAAATTAGATGTTTTGTCGTCGGAAAAAGACGAGGCAGAATATATAAAAAATTCTTTTAAACTCTGGGCTGAAATTAAAAATTCTATTTTAGAACTAGCAGACAAAATAGAAAAAAACTGGGACAATAAATTTGAAGAGAATAATAAAAGTTATTTTGGATGAAAAGAAACCTAAGCGGTTTCTTTGTCGATGTTTCCCTTCCTGTTCATGTTAAGCAACATTTCTTTAAACTCAAACTTGCGTTTGCCGACGACGTCAACAAATTAATGCAATCGCAAATTTTCGGCCTCCGACGATGTCCCATAAAATGAGGGGCTCTCGTAGAGAAAAATTTTCAAAAAAATGCGATGAAGTGCTAAATTATTTCTTGTCGTGAAAATTATTTTCCCTCTTTCCCAAACACTTCTTCCAGCCCCAACTCCAATAAAACAACAGGCATTTTTATTTTCCAGTTTTTCAAAATCTTCGGATGAACCTCTCCGATAAATCCGATTGTTTTTTTATTAAAAATTATTTCTGCAACTCTTCCTTCGATAAACCACGGAATTTCTTTTTCTGACTCTTTTAATTCTAAATTAAGTTCAAGCATTTTGCTAAAGTATTCAAGAACCTGTTTTAATTCTGTAAAATTTCCAGGAGAGATTCCGATGGATAGTTTTTCTTTTTCAATAATTTTATTTTCTTTTAATTCAAAAACTTTTCCTGTCTCGAAAATTTTTTGCGGATATTCTGAATCTATGTTTTCTGAAAAAATTTTCATTAGGTAATGTGTCAAATCTTTTCTTAAAATTTTGTAATCGGTTTTTGATTCTTCTAACTCAACAAACTCTGGCAAATTTTTTTCTGAAAAACCCATTTTTATAAATTGGTCATCGGTGTTTGTTAAATGATAATTTGAAATTTCCAAGAATTCAAGTCCTGAAAGAATGTCTGAAATTTTTCGTTTAAAAGTTTCTTTTTTTGATTCTTCTCCAATTGTTGAGACATCTGGAATTTCTTCTTTAAAATTTTCATAACCATATGCGATCGCGATATCTTCAATTAAATCAACTTCATGAAGAACGTCTGTTCTCCATGCAGGAATCTCAACATTCCCTTTTTCATAATTGCAACCCATTTTTTCAACAAAATTTTTCAATTCTTTTTCATTAAGATTTAAACCTAAAAGTTTATTTGTGTTTTCCAATGATAAATTCATTTTTTCAGGATTTAAGTTTGGAGTTATTTCTTTATAGTTTCCGCTCAATTTCATTTGATAACATTTTCCTCCCATGTCAATTAAAGTTGTTGCAATTATGTTTAAACATTTTTTTAAAATTTCAAAATTAAAACCAGAACACTCAATAAAAACGTCTTTTGTTTTTTCTGTAATTTTTCCTGTTTCATGCGAATTTATTATTGGAGGCATACTCAAAATTTGATTATCCGCGTCGATAAAAATCGGAAATTTTTCTTTTCCTGCTAAAAGATGTGCGTAGTCCCTTCCAGTTGGATGTCTTTGCAAAATTTCCAAACCAGAAAATTCGCGATTCATTTCAAGAGGGATAAATTTTATTTTATCTGGCTCAAGCGCCTTGAAAGTTATTGGCAGTTTTATTTTTTCAAGAGGATAAATTCCGATTGCTAGTTTTTTTCTTTTTCTACCAACAGTTGCGTGCAATTTTTCCTGAATATCAATTATCTCTTTGATTTTGTCGTCGTCAAATTTCAAGTCCTTAACAATTGCGCAAGCAGTAAATGGTCTAATATTCTTCACAGAAGAATCAATAATAACTTCAAAGTCCTTTTCAGGGGGATTTAAAATATATTTTTCATTGCTTTTGTTTTCCCTAAAAAACTTAGAAAACTTCTTTTAAAACCTTGATAAGAAAGCAAGTCAGGACGATTTGGAGAAACTGAAATTTCTATTTCGTCGTCGGTAATCCTTTCAACTGGAGTTCCGAACATTGCAATTTTATTTTGCATTTCTTCATTTGTTTTTCCGATTTCTTTTTCAAATATTTTTTTGTTTAGTTTTGTGTTTGACATTTTAATTTAAATTTGTCTCGAAGAAATTTAATTGTCCTTTAAACTCTATTGGTTCTATTCTTGTTGGATTTTCTAATATAAACCCATGATTTCCCCAAGAACTTGATGCTAAATGAAGGTCTTTGTCTTTAGAATGTTCTTCTTCGTTTCCATAAGTTTTAACATCAACTAAGTTTGCTTTTCCAACAAGAAATCCTGAGGGAAGAGTTGTAAATCCAAATCTTTTCATAGATTCCTTGGATAAAAAACTCTCCCCTGAAGCTAGTGTTCCAATTTCTTAATTCTATTTTCTTTTTTCCCTCTAAGATTAATTCTGCAAATGGCTGTTTTAATGATAGTGCTTTCATTTTATTTTTATTATTTTAAATCCAAATTTATTAATCTCTTTATCTGACCAGTAGGGTAATTTTTTTGTGTATTCAATATATTCTGCTTTCTTTATCCTCTTATTTTTTGTGGGATTTCCTTTACTATCTCTTTGAATTATCTCAATTTTATCCCCTTCATTAATTTCTTTATTTCCTAATCTTACTTCAAATTTTTTCTCTCCTGATTTTACTTTTTCAAATATTTCTTTGTCTAGGGGGATTGTTTTTTTTATTTCCATTATTTCACCCAAAATTTTATTTTCCTTAACTGAGTTAAATTATTTTTATACATCTCGCGCAAGTCAGTGATTTTGTAGTAATCCATAATTATTCTGTCAAAGCCCTGTCCCCATGCAAGCACAGGGGTCTGTTTTCCTAAAAGCGGAATTGTAATTTCAGGACGGAAAATTCCAGCGCCTCCGAGTTCAAGCCAAACTTTTTTTTGTTCATGCCAAACATGAACTTCAACTGATGGCTCTGTGTAAGGAAAATATGAGGGGGCAAAACGAATTTTTTCAAATCCCATTTTTTTGTAAAATTGTTTTAGATAACCTAAAAGATGTCTGAAATTTACATTTTCGTCGACGACAATTCCCTCTGTTTGATAAAATTCAAAACCATGACTCCAGTCAATTGTTTCGTTTCTGAAAACTTTTCCAATTGCAAAAAATTTTCCTTTTCTTTTTTCAGCTGGAAGTTTGCTTAATTCATAAAGTGTGAAAGCAGATAAGCCAGTTGTATGAGTCCTCAAAACCGCGCGTTTTGATTCTTCTTCATTCCAAGAATATTTCCAGCCCTTGCTTCCTCCAATTCCTTTTTCATGAGTTTGCTTTACAATGTCTACAATTTTTTTTTCAGGGAGGGAAAATTTTTTGTTTATAAAAAAAGTATCTTGCATTTCGCGAACAGGGTGATCCTGCGCAGTAAACAGCGCGTCGAAAATCCAGAATGAACTTTGAACAACTGGTCCAGTCATTTCTTTGAAACCTAAGTCAGTCCAAATTTTTCTTCCATAGTCAATAGATTGATTTACAAAATGTCGCTTGCCTCCAGAAATTTCTGAAACATAGGAAGTTACATCATATCTTCTGAATTTTTTCCCCTTATATTTTCCTGAGCGAATTAAATCAGGAGTAACTTGCTCGATTAGTTCTTCTTGTTTTATTTCGGCTTTGATTAATTCTTTTCCTAATTCAGTTAAAGAAATTAAAATTCTCTTTTTTTCTACGACAGTTACAATTTCTTTTCGTTTTTCCAATGATTGAAATGCAAAATTCTGTTCAGGGGTTAGATTATTTTTTTCAAGCGGAAGGGATTCTAAAAATTGTTCTTCTAAAAATTTTTTCGCGACTTCTTTTTTTTCAGCTGTGAGAGTTACTCGCCCGTTGTTTAATTCAATCATTGCTTTTTTCTTGAGTGCACCAAGAGAAACCTTGAATTCGTCGTCGGATAATTCTGAT
>Ga0209210_1002294_pt1 | contig 14154 bp, 14 predicted proteins | sample RifGroA1_FD_183991 | JGI IMG/M metagenome (GOLD analysis project Ga0209210, IMG submission 183991) | Contaminated groundwater microbial communities from Rifle, Colorado, USA - Rifle Groundwater A1 (SPAdes) (version 2) | ecosystem: Environmental > Aquatic > Deep subsurface > Groundwater >...
CCCAGTACAAAGGACTATTCAATCTCCAACGAGGTTAGACAAAAATTTCCCGGAATTTCATTTGCATACACAATAATTAAAGGAGTGAAAATCAAAAAACAGCACGCAGAACTGGAAGAATTAAAAAAACAAGCAGTTGAATCCAAAAAAAGCGTGACCTTGGCGGAAGTTTCGGAAATAACCTCGATCAGGAATTACCGGACAATGCTCAAGACCACGGGGGTAGATACTGGAAGCCGGCGGCCTTCTCCGGAGGCGTTAATTCGCAGAATCGTCCAGGGCAAAAATCTATACAATATCAATACCGCCGTAGATGCTTACAACTTAGCAGTCATTGAAACCGGGATAGGACTGGGAGGTTTCGACTTTGCTCACATAGTTGAGCCAGTAACTTTAAGATTTGCGAATACTGGAGAAGAAATGCATTTATTGGGTGACGAAGAAAAAACCAAAACGAAAGATGGTGAATTGGTGTATGCCGATGCCGATAAATTATTAACTTTGGATCTAAATTATCGAGATATTGATGCCACCAAAATTACCGAAAAAACCAAAGACATTATTTTATTCGCCGATGGGGGGCCGGGAATAAGCGCTGCAGACGTTCAAAACGCCCTTCAAAAAGGCGCCAGTTATATCCAAAAATTCTGCGGCGGCCAAGTCGGAGAAATAATTTTAGTTCAATAGCTTATGATTACTCGCGAGCAAGCTTGGAAACTTTTAACCGAAAAAATGCAGAACCAAAATCTGCGCCGGCATTGCCTGTCTGTCGAGGTGGTTATGCGAGCTTTAGCAAAGCACTTCGAAGCCGATGCGGAGAAGTGGGGCATTGTGGGACTTTTGCACGACGGCGATTACGAATTTACTAAAACTGATCCAGCAAATCACGCTAAGCTCATGGCTAACTGGGTTCGGGAACTGGGCGAAACAGATACAGAGCTCCTTGAAGGCATTGAATCCCACGGCTGGTTTCATCAGGGTAAACTGGCCCAAACTCAAATGCAGTGGGCTCTGTTTTGCTGCGACGAGCTCACCGGCCTGATTGTCGCCAGCGCTCTGGTTTTGCCTTCTAAACGCTTATCTGACCTATCTGTCCTATCTGTCCTAAAAAAGTTTCCTCAAAAGTCCTTTGCCGCCGGCGTCAAACGGGAAGACATCGCGCAGTGCGAGGAACATCTGGGCATCAAACTTACCGATTTTGTGCAAATCGCTCTCACCGCCATGCAACCTATTGCATCTGAAATCGGCCTGTAGTACAATCCTGCCATGGAAATTACCAGATATATAGTCGAATACTGGCAGAAAGTAACTCCAGGAGAAAATGGCCGTAGCCAATTGTGGCACTTAGTTCTTCCTTATTTTAGGAATATTAAAATCGGTCAATCAGGTCGTGTGACTCACAATCGAGCTGTGGATATTGCAACAAGGGCGGTTTCAAGCGGACCTCCTGACATATTTGTCAGGGTCGTCCAGCAGATGTTATAATAATTCAAAGCGTTTGAGATAGCCTCCAACTATCGAGCTTAGGAAATCCAAATTGAGCACTCACTTCAGCTGGCACCTCTTAGGGCGGAAGTATACAATAATCATATGATAGATATTAAACTTGTTCGTGAGCAGCCGGATTTGGTGCGCCGGGGGATACTGGATAAGGGCTACGACCCAATAGCTTTGGATGAGGTAGTCAAACTAGACAAACACCACCGGCAGCTGTTAGTGGAAACGGAGAACTTGCGGGCCGCCAGAAATAAACTGACCAAGGATCAGATCGCAGAGGGGAAGAAGCTGAAACAGCAGCTCAAAGATCTGGAGCCGAAATTAAAAGAAGTGGAAGAAAAGTTAATGGAGAAATTAAACCTTATTCCCAACCCTCCGTTATCTTCAGCTCCCAAAGGCAAAAGTGAGAAGGATAATGTAGAAATCCATAAATGGGGCCAGCCCCGCAAATTTGATTTCACCCCCAAAGATCATTTGGAACTAGGTACACATTTAGGGATTTTGGATTTTCCCACTGGAGCCAAAGTTTCCGGATCCCAGTTCTATTTCTGGTACGCTGATGGCGCTCTTTTAGAATTGGCTCTGGTGCACTTTGCTTTTGGTTTACTATCTAAAGAAGGTTTTATTCCGGTTATTACCCCAGATCTGGCCAAGGCCCGTTACTATTTGGGAACCGGTTATATGCCTAAGGGCAATGAGGCCCAGACTTATAAAATCGAAAATGAGGATTTAGGTTTGATTGCCACGGCGGAAGTAACCTTGGCCGGAAAACACGCCGACGAAGTTATCGTAGACGACAAATTACCCATCAAATACATTGGTTATTCTCATTGTTTCCGCCAGGAACAAGGAGCTTACGGCAAATACTCCAAAGGCTTGTATCGTGTCCACCAGTTTACTAAGGCTGAAATGTTTATCTATTGTTTGCCCGAAGATTCAGACAAGTTTCACCAGCACATCTTAGCTATGGAGGAAAAAATTTATCAGCAACTTGGTTTGCCATACCGCGTTTTGGAAATGTGCACTGGCGATCTCGGTGCCATGGCCGCCCGTAAATTTGATATCGAGGCCTGGATGCCTACCCGCAACGAATACGGAGAAGTAACTTCCACTTCCAATTGCACCGATTACCAGGCCAGAAATCTCAATATCCGTTTCAAACGCAAAGACGGTGAAATAGATTACATTCATATGCTCAACGGCACAGCCATTGCCACTTCCCGCACTCCCCTGGCCATTCTGGAAAATTATCAAAACGCAGATGGATCGGTCACCATTCCCGAAGTTCTCCGCCCGTATATGGGTAAAGACAAGATTGATGTTCGGACCTAAAGTAATTGAAAAGTTCAAGTCCAAACATAGTGGGGACATGGAAGTTCGGCAGGGGTGGGGATATAAATACGTAGCTACGGGAAACTTAACGCAAAGTGGGGGAGTCGTGGCCGATGTTTGGAAACCGGTTATCAAAAAATACGGCCAAAAAAATAAATCCTGGCTAATTTTAGGCTTGGCTACTGGAACTGTTGCTAAACTCATTCCTCAGCCGTCTCAAATAACTGGCGTAGAAATAGATCCATTGATGCTTAACATCGGCAAAAAATATTTCGATCTTGACCAGATCCCCAATCTCAAAATATTAAGACTAAGTGCCGAGCGCTATGTGCTGCGCGCTGACGAAGTCTTTGACTTCGTCTTGGTTGACCTGTATTTAGGTGACCAAGTTCCTAGTTTTGTGTATTCGAAAAATTTTTTAGATCAATTAGGTCAATTAGGTCAATTAGTAATTATCAATCATCTTTTTTACGATGATTCCAAACGCCAAAAAGCAGAAGAGCTGCTAAAAAAATTAAAAGCAATTTTTAAAAAGATCGAACTCGTGCGGGTTCTGACTAATTTAGTTATAATAGCCAAGCATGTTTAACTTTCTTTCTAAATTTCTTGATCTCAATCAAAAAGAGATCGACCATCTTAAGACCCGGGTAAACGAAGTCAATTCGTTCACAGACAAGTACAGAAAAATCAAAAAAGACGAGGATTTTGCGGCCAAAACTGCAGATTTTAAAACTCGCTTAGCAGACGGTGCAACTCTAAACGAGCTGTTACCCGAAGCCTTTGCTCTGGTCCGCGAAGCTTCAGACCGAAGCCTAGGACTGCGCCATTTCGACGTTCAGCTCATGGCCGCAGCCGCCTTTCATGAAGGCAAAATTGCCGAGCAGAGAACCGGAGAAGGCAAGACCCTTTCCGCAGTTCCCGCTTTGTATTTAAACGCCCTCACCGGCCGAGGTGCCCACTTGGTTACAGTTAATGATTATCTGGCCCGGCGTGACGCCGGCTGGAACGGCCCCACTTTCCATCTTCTGGGCTTATCTGTAGGCGTTATCATCCACGAACAGTCATTTATTTTTGATCCCAAATATTCCGATCAAACCCACGGTGATGTCCGTCTGTCTCACCTGCGCCCAGCAACCCGTCAGCAGGCCTACGCGGCAGATATTACCTACGGAACTAACAATGAGTTTGGTTTTGATTACCTGCGGGACAACATGGTGGGCTCTCTGGCAGAGATGGTCCAGCGCAGTCATCATTTTGCCATCGTCGACGAAGTAGATTCCATCCTCATTGACGAAGCCCGCACCCCGTTGATTATTTCTGCCCCTGACACTGAACCCACTCAAAAATATTATGAATTCGCCAAACTGGTCGACAAACTTTCTCCTGATACCGACTACGTCATCGATGAAAAACACAGAACCGCCAACCTTACCGAACATGGTCTCAAAAAAACCGAAAAACTTTTAGGCATCGATAATTTGTATGAAAAAGATTTTGAGACCGTCCACCATCTGGAAAACGCTCTCAAAGCCCGGACCCTCTTTTTGCGTGACCGGCATTACGTCATCCGCGAGAACCAAGTAATCATTGTCGATGAATTTACTGGCCGGCTCATGCCCGGCCGCCGCTGGTCCGAAGGTATCCATCAGGCAGTCGAAGCCAAAGAGGGTGTCACCATTCAGCAAGAATCCAAAACTCTAGCTACCATTTCTTTCCAAAATTACTTCCGTCTCTATGAAAAACTAGCCGGTATGACCGGAACCGCCGCCACCGAAGCCGAAGAATTCAAAAAGATCTACAAACTTGATGTGGTAATTGTTCCTACTCACCGGCCGATGATCAGAATTGACAATGCCGATATTGTTTACAAAACCACCCGGGCCAAATACTCCGCCCTAGCCGAAGAAATCGCCGACTGTCACAAGCGGGGTCAGCCAGTTTTGGTGGGTACCACTTCCATTGAAAAAAACGAAGTTGTGGCCGAACTACTCAAAAGAAAAGGCATTCCCCACGAGATTTTAAACGCCAAAAATCACGAGCGGGAAGCCCAAATTATTGCCGAGGCCGGAAGAAAAGGGGCTGTCACCATTGCTACCAACATTGCCGGCCGGGGAGTAGATGTAGTTTTGGGTGGCACTGTTCCTCAATCCCACGGTAAACGGGAATTGGCCAAATGGCAAAAAGATCACGCCGAAGTTCTCAAGACCGGGGGTTTACATGTCATCGGTACCGAGCGCCACGAATCCCGGCGTATCGACAACCAGCTCCGTGGCCGCTCTGGCCGTCAGGGAGACCCTGGTTCAACCAGATTTTACCTGGCCCTAGATGACGACATTATGCGCATTTTCGGTGGAGACCAAGTGGCCAAAGTCATGACCATGCTCAAAATTCCCGAAGACGAACCCATTGAACACGGCATGGTCAGCCGGGCCATCGAGCAGGCCCAAGTCAAAGTTGAGGGTTTTAACTTTGACGCCCGAAAACACGTGGTCGAATACGACGACGTCATGAACAAACAAAGAGAAATTGTCTACGGTCTGCGTAAACGTGTCCTCTCCGGAGAAATAACGGAGTCAGAAGTAATTGCCAATGTCCAACGACTATTAGCCAATGTTGTTAAGACCTACGCTCCTCGTGGGGTAGTTGAGTCTGAAGTCTTGCCCATTGTGACCTCACTTGTAGAAATAGTGCCTTTTGATGACAACTCTCAAAAAGAAATTGCTAAACAGTTTAAAAAATCAGGTACGGCCAGCGAAATTATCGCTTCGATCAATCAAATTATTACTGATGCTGTCACCCAAAGAAAAACCCAGGTAGGTGAAGACGTCTGGAAAGAAATCATCAAATATGCATATCTCTCCTCAATTGATACTCTTTGGATTGACCATCTTGATGCTGTAGAAGATTTACGTGAAGGCATTGGCCTGCGTGGTTACGGCCAACGTGACCCCCTGGTTGAATACAAAGGCGAAGCCTTCTCTATGTTTGAAAGATTAATGGCCCAAATCGATTCCGAATTTAGTAAACGTCTCTTCAGAATTCAGGTCGGTGCCCAACCCGCAGCTCCCATAGCTAAGGCAGTTGAAGTCAAGCCCGAAGCTGCCAAACCCACTTCCCAAAACAACGATTTCCTGTCCGCCATGCAATCCCTCACCCGTGCTGGCGCCTCCAATGAGCACAAAAACTTAGGCCGCAATGATCCCTGCTGGTGCGGCAAGAAGAAGGCCGACGGCACACCCGTCAAATATAAAAACTGTCATTATCCCAATTGACATGAATAAGAAAACAACCGGAATATTTTTGCTTCTAATTTCGGCCGCAATTTATGGTCTGTTTGGTGTTTTTTCAAGGAACGTAAATATGTTTGGTTCATTTTCCCAAGGCTGGGTTAGATACTCAATTATCTTATCAGTCATTGTTTTAATGATTATTATAGGGAAGTTAAAATGGAAAAAGATAGAAAAAAGAGATGTTAAATGGTTTTTAGCCTGGATATTGCCCGCAAGTTTTCAACCGATATTAACTTTCATTGCGTTTAATCACCTCCCACTAGGACTCACATATTTTTTAATCTATTCAACTATGATTATAGGGGGAATTATTTCAGGAAAGATATTTTTTTCAGAAAAGTTCAATGGAGTGAAATTCTATCTGTAATCTTAATTTTAATCGGTCTTTTTCTCATTTATAGGTCTGATTTATCGTTAATCACCAGTATCTATGTTTTGCTTGCACTACTGTCAGGACTGATCGTTGGATTTTGGAATACTTTAACCAAAAAAGTTTCAGGAAAATACGCAGAACTTCAAATGATGTTATTAGACGGATCTTCAACTTTTACCATTGGTCTAATAGGGTCACTTATTATAAAGGAGACATTACCACCACTTTCCAATATTTCACCATGGATTTGGATTATTGCCTTTGCGGTAGCCAACCTTAGCGCCTCATTTTTGTTAATCAGAGGATTTAAATATATTGAAGCTCAAACAGGTAGTTTAATTCTCCCTATGGAAATCATTTTCGCTTCACTTTTTGGTTTTATATTCTTTAGGGAAGTATTAAGTATAAACGTTTATCTCGGTGGAATATTCATTTTCCTTGCGGCCACATTGCCTGCTTTAAAATCATCTGATAACCAATGAAAAGAATAATTTTATTTTCTATGCCAGGGCCTCATATGGTCAAAGTGACCAAGCAGTTGTTTCCACAAGAAATGAAAAACAAAATTTTGGCATATATGCCCACAAATGGCCACTTAACTAATCCGGAATACACCAAATATTGGCAGGAGCTAGCAGAGAAGAATCATACTAAATTCATTTTTATCGACAATATGCTCCTAGAAGATTCAAACGAAAAAGCAAAAATAGAGCAGGCAAATATTTTGCTGATTACTGGAGGTAACACTTTTGAACTGCTTCACAACCTCAGACAGTCAAAATTAGACCAAGCAGTTATTGAATTCTCAAAAAGAAATGATTGTATTCTGGCGGGATTCAGTGCCGGAGCCATTGTTCTTTCGCCAACTATTTTGGCAGCTAGCCAACCAACAGGAGATGATCCAAGCGATCTCGTAGATGAAAATTTAGTAGGCATAACCGATCTCACAGGATTGAAAATTATCGATTTTGAAGTGTTTCCTCATTACAATCCTCAAAAAGACAAAGAAACTCTTACAAAATACAGGCAAATTAGCTCGAATCAGGTCAGGGAAATTACAGACAGGGAATATATAGTAATAAATAGCTAATACACCATATTAACGACCGTTAAAATGATGTCTTAATCTATCAACTTGACAAAGTTTCTGAAAAATGACTTACTATATCTAGTGGCAAAAAAGAGATTTACGGTTCGCACGAAATCGGTATCCCCAATTCGGATTGTTCTATTGGTTGTGGGAATTCTGATTAGCCTCAATCTAATCACAAAGCCAGTCTTCAAAGAAAAATTAAACACCGGTATTCGGGTACTCGCAGCAGCTGCCTCAAATAGCTGTGACGATCTTTCCACCCGTCCCTGCTATGACAAAAAATCCGGAAACAGAGTTCAGTTACTCGGCAAGAACGCTGAAAATACATTCAATGGTTGTATCAACAATTCCGCTCCCAACAACTACGGTGATTTCTATCAAAAAACAGTTGTCTGCGATCAGGAAAAAGTTACCTATTGTCATGACGGCAAAAGTGCGAACTTTTTGAGGAAATTTACTGGCGATTGTAAAACTACACCTCCACCCCCACCTCCCCCAACACCCGAACCTACACCATCAGCTACCCCCAACCCCACAGATAGTCCCTTCAAGATTACTTTCCCCAACGGAGGAGAGTCTTTACCCTTTGGTTCAGAACAATCCATTACATGGACAGGGGGAGATACTGCCAACGATTGGCCAGTTTACGTTTCTTTAATTGACGCTACACGAAACGTAGCCATCAGAGAATTTCTCATCAACACATCCAACGATGGGCAAGAACCATGGATAGTAGACTTGCCCCTCGGAACCTATTACAAAATATATGGCCAAGGTTGCCGTAGTGGGGGATGCACTTCAACTACCCAGTGGGATCAAGGCGACAACACCTTTAACGTAGTTGCAGGGTCAATTCCAGTTGGAAAGATTTCCAGCGCCTATCCAGCTAACCAAAGTTTAGTTGCCCTATCTCCAAGCGGCGACGAAACATGGACCAACGGTTCTGTGCAAAACCTTAAATGGAGCGGAGGAACAGGCAGTTGGACTATCTATCTGGCGCTGATAGACAAATACACCAACACCACTTACACCCCACTTTTCAATAACACCACCAATGATGGCACAGAAACCTGGACAATTCCCTCATATATTCCTCCGGGTTCATACGTACTTTACGCGGCTTGTACCAATTGTCCTCCTCCCCCAGCAGGCTACACTGGAGGTTATTACACCTACAGCTTTAAGCCTTTTACGATAAAATTGCCATAGCATTTTAATAGATATGGTAAAGAGTAGGAAAGTTTTTTTCAGTCTTACTATTTTATTTTTATTCCTTCTCACTTCGTTAGACATTGACCGGATTAGTATCCGCCGGGGATATTACCCGTCTGCTGTGGGTAGAATTTTCCAAAACAAACTTACCGAGTCTTTTACTAAAGTTAGAAAAAGCCTATTTTCCGTCTTTTACTTTTAACCATTATTCTTGCAGCCGTCCTCCGTCTCTATGATTTAGGCGGCAATCCTCCCGGAGTTTATGTCGACGAGGCAGTCCACGGTTACAACGCTTATACGCTTCTTACTACCGGTCGGGACGAATACGGCAAGTCTTTTCCTCTTCTTCTCCGGTCGTTTGGTACCTATCCTCCAGCTCTTTACACCTATTTTACTATTCCTACAGTCAAATTATTCGGCCTTAATTCTCTGGCTATCCGGCTACCATCAGCCATTTTTGGCATTCTCTTAGTAGTACTTATTTATTTGTGGCTTGGTCCAACAGAAGGATTAATCGCCGCCATCTCTCCGGGGTTTGTACTTTGGTCCAGAACCGTTTCTGAACCAAATCTCGGCCTGATGCTTTTAGTTCTGGGTACTTATTTGTCTTCTAAGTTTTTACCCCTGTCATTTTTTATTATCGCCCTTTCAGCTTATGCATATCCTGCCGAAAGGCTCCTGGCTCCTCTGACCATTATTATTCTGGCCTTCCTTAACCGCAGACGGAAATATTGGTTAATCTCAAGTGTTGTAGCTATTTTGGTATTAATTCCTTTGGCTTTAGTTTCATCATCCCCGGGTGCCAATGCCCGGATACTTAATTTGTTTCAACCCGCCTCAGCTATCCGGCTGTACTTAAGTTATTTTTCTCCCAATAATCTTTTCAGCCGGCCCGACCCCGATTTACAAAGATCACTTCCTGAAGTAAGTGTCTTTTACTGGTGGATGGTTATTCCTTTTGTCATCAGTCTTGCTCGAATCAGGAAACTCGGCATCCCTAAAATTCTTTTGTTTTGGGCAGTTTTAGCTCCAATCCCTGGGGCTCTCTCTGGAGATTATTTCTCTACACTCCGCGCTTTGCCTCTTTTTGTTGTAGTTACTTGGATTATTTCCAAAGGTCTTCCCAAAAAGGCCATTATAATAATTCCTCTTCTTGTTATTTCTCTAGCAGAACTTTATTCAAATCTTGTTTTACTAAAGCACGAACGCGCCTCCGTCTGGAATTATGAATATAAGCAGGTATCCCAATTTATCTCCGCTCATCCCAATGCCCAAATTACCGTTGATAATTCCCGTTTCCGGCCAATCTATATTCTCTGGGCATTTCATTCTCAAGTTTCTCCTCAACTTCTTCAGTCTCGGAGCTTTGGAAATAATTATTATTCCGGTTTTGATTTTCCCGATAATTTAGTTTTGGGTAATGTGATATTTCGTCCGATTACTTGGCGGGAAGATGTATACACAACCCAATATTTAATCGCCGATTTACTGGCAGTTTCCGACTCCCAAGCCCAAGAACATTTTCTGACCCAAGTAGCCACTTTTACAGATATAAACAACAAACCCACTTTCCGCGTATTTCTTACTCATCCGGAACAAAAATGTAGTGTTCCGGTCAACCGCACCAATCCCTTATGTGGCCCGTTTGTTGTACAATAAAGATATGGACAAAGATCTGCTTAAAATTGGATTTATTTTCATCGTTGTTGTCTCTGGATTAATAGTTTTTTCTAAGTTTTCCAAATCTTCCTGGCCCACTCCTCAGCAGTTTGTAGCTTGCAACCGTATTCCCGACTTTTCTAGCTATCCGGTCTCTCAAGTCTATCCCGGGAAAATTAGATCCGTAGATTTAGAATCCAATACTATGGCCAAAGAAATGTCAGCCCAGATTCTCGCCTCTACAGGATCAGCTGTTAATTTTGGTGGCAATTATTATGTAGTTGCAGGAAATATGTGTGGCCAAAGTTGTGACCGGCACGCCATTATTGATGTTAAAACTGGCCAGATTCTTCTCTATGGACTAGATACCACTGGCGGAGTAGAAATTCGCCGCGATAGTCATCTTATCAAAACCAATCCCACCGGCCGCGACCCCACCCGCTACTACGACTTCAAAGACAACAAACTCCTTTATTTGTGTGAAGAGCCAAAATAAGACAGTAATGAAAACAGTGCTTATTACAGGAGCTACCTCTGGAATCGGTAGGGCTACAGCAGTTTTATTTGCCAAGAATAATTTCAAAGTAATCGTAAATGGCCGTGACGAAAAACGTGGGCAAGAAGTAGCCAAAGAAACCAATGGAGTTTTTATCAAGGCCGATGTGACCAATCTCCAAGAAGTAAAAAAAATGTTTTCTCAAATTAATTCTCTAGATGTGTTAGTAAATAATGCCGGGGGAGTAATGGGGGACGATAATTTTTACAAAGCAACTACAACAGACCTAGATTTGGGATTAAAATTAAACTTTTATAGCCATTTTTATTGCACTCAACAAGCAGTAAAAATTATGAAAGCAGGATCGATTATCAACGTTGGTTCAGGGTGTGGGATAGGTGACACGCCAGTTGGAGAAAGCGAAGATATTCCAATATATTCAGCTGCAAAAGCCGCATTGCATAACTTTACTCAGAATGCAGCAAAACTATTAGCACCTAAAATCAGGGTTAATGCCGTTTTACCTGGCTACACCACGACTCCAATTTGGGGAGAAAATTTTGACGAGACTAGATTATCAAAACAAACATGGATTGGTAGATTCAATAGTCCAGAAGAAATTGCTAGTGTAATTTATTTATTAGCCACAAATGAAGCCATGACAGGGTCACAAGTTGTTATTGATGGGGGATTAGTTCTAAAATAAGGTTATGGAGCAGAAAGTTTTAGATTTTTTGGCTAAAGAGAAGGTTTGTGTTCTAGCCGTTATACTTCCAGATGGATTCCCCCATACCGCCACCATGCATTTTGCCCACCAAGACGGGTCAATCTATCTTTCTACCCGCTCTACCTCCAAAAAAGCCTCCGGTCTAATTTCTGGCAACACCAAAGCCTCCATTACGGTAGGCATTTGCGAAGAAGAATGGACAACTATGCAAATGGACGGTCAATTAGAAAAAGTTGAAGACCAACCTGCTAAAAACATCATTTTAGCTAAATACCCAGACGACGCAAAGCATTTTGATGCTACCGCCGTCTTTCTTAAATTCACCCCTGTTTGGTGGCGCTATTCAGATTTCAAATCTACACCCCCAATTTTTCTGGCAAGCGAGTAGAATATATAAAGAATGTTTAACCTGCCGGAATTGTCATATTCCACCAATGCCTTAGAGCCATATATCGATACGCAAACGATGGAGATTCATCATGGCAAACATCATGCAGCTTATGTCAAAAATCTAAACGACGTTCTTCCCGATAAGACCGAGACTGATTTAGAACAAATTCTCCGTACTACCGACAACCCTAAGGTCAGAAATAATGGGGGAGGCCATTTCAACCATTCTCTTTTTTGGACTCTCGTGTGTCCGGCAGATAAATCGGGCCAACCGGAAGGCAAACTTTTAGAGCTTATCACTTCCACATTTGGCGATCTCCCTACTTTCAAAACTAAATTCGCGGGAGTCGCTCTCGGCCGTTTTGGTAGCGGTTGGGCGTGGTTGACCACTAAAGGGGGTCAACTGACTCTTGAGGACACGCCCAACCAAGACTTACCGCAAGGAAGCCCCATCTTAGGACTGGACGTTTGGGAACACGCGTATTATCTGAAGTATCAAAACCGCCGCGCCGATTATATTGAAAACTGGTGGAACTTAGTTAATTGGCGTGCTGTTTCCGAGAGGCTTTTACCCGGTCTAGGTGTGTAAGCAGTTTTTTGCGCAGTCTAATGCTTTGAGGTGTAATTTCGATTAGTTCATCGTCTTCTATAAAATCCAAGGCTTGTTCAATTGTCATTTCCACAGGTGGAGTCAACGGCGGTCTGATATTTTTAAATGATTGCCGCATATTAGTTAGCGCCATACCCTTGGTAACATTAATATCAATATCGTTTTCTCTGGTGTTAAGCCCTACCACCATGCCTGTATAAACTTCTATTCCCGGCCCCACAAACAATGTTCCCCGCTCCTGGGCAGTATTTAGCGAATAAGTGGTAGTTTTTCCGTTTTCAAAAGCCACCAGTACCCCGTTTCGCATTCTTGACAGTGCTTCTCCCATAGGTTTGTATCCCAAACCAATCGAGTTAAAAAGAATCGTGCCCTTGCTTTGAGTCAGTAGGATGTTTCTGGCCCCCATCAAATTTCTTTGCGAGATTTCGTACACAATTCTGGTACTGCCTCTGCCGTCGGCGGCCATATCTACCAGAGTCGCCCGTCTTTTACCCATTTCCGTAGTTACTACCCCCACAAATTCATTGGGAACGTCAACTGTTACTTCTTCATACGGTTCCTCTTTGTCTTTCAAAATAACTTCAGGCTTAGAGACCTGGATTTCATAGCCTTCCCGGCGCATAGTTTCCAGAAGTACAGCCAAATGCAGTTCTCCCCGGCCAATTACCGTGTATGACCCTCCGTCACCTTCAAAGATGCGTAGTCCCAAATTAATTTCTTTCTCCCGGCCCAACCGCTCGCCCACTTGCCGGCCAGTCACAAATTTTCCTTCCCGGCCTGCAAAAGGTGAGGTGTTTGGCCCCACAGTCACTTTTAGAGTTGGTTCTTCAATTATAGTTTGTGCTAACGCTTCAGGATTACTCGGATCAGTAATAGTTTGCCCGATTTCAATGTTGCTTACTCCGGCAATTCCCACGATATCTCCGGCCGGGGCTTCTTTTATTTCCTCCCGTTTAATGCCGTGGCTGGTAAACAATTTCTCAATTCTAAACGTCCCCAGTTTAGCGTCAGGTGTGACTTGAGCCACGTTTTGTCCAATTCTGATGGTTCCTCTTCTTACTCTGCCAATGCCGATTTTTCCCAAGTGATTGTCATAATCCAAAGTCGAGATCATCATTTGCATTGGTTCTTCTGTATTTTTAACCGCATTGGGCACTTCCCGAAGAATTAATTCAAATAACGGTGATAAATCATCAGCCAACTGATCAATTTTTTCTCCCGCCCGGCCCTCCCGCCCAACAGCGTATATTACCGGGAAATCTAAATGGTCATGATGGGTAGCCAGTCTTAAAAACAACTCTTCTGTCTGATTCAATACTTCTGCAGGTCTGGCATCCTTGCGGTCAATCTTGTTGATCACCACAATAATTTTTAGTCCTGCTTCCAAAGCTTTTTTCAGCACAAATCTGGTCTGGGGCAAGGGTCCTTCAGCCGCGTCTACAATCAAAAGGGCAGCGTCAGCCATATTTAAGACC
>Ga0209210_1002297_pt1 | contig 14145 bp, 17 predicted proteins | sample RifGroA1_FD_183991 | JGI IMG/M metagenome (GOLD analysis project Ga0209210, IMG submission 183991) | Contaminated groundwater microbial communities from Rifle, Colorado, USA - Rifle Groundwater A1 (SPAdes) (version 2) | ecosystem: Environmental > Aquatic > Deep subsurface > Groundwater >...
TCCTTTTCTCTATCCTTCTTATCTTCGTTGTCGCCGTAAACGTTAAGTCCCCGGAGCCCTCCGCCGAAAAGCCGGTTATTCCCGCATGAAGCATCATTTCGGGAAAACAATAGTGGTGGCGCTGGGTGGTTCCATTATTTTTCCCGAGCAGATCGACGCCCAATTCATTGGGCGATTTAGCCGTTTTATCCGGACGTTCGTAAAAAAAAGAACTAAATTTGTGATCGTGATAGGCGGGGGACGGCTCTCCCGCCTTTTTCAAACCGCGGCGAAACAGATTTCGAATATCACGGACGAAGACAAGGATTGGATAGGCATCCACGCCACGCGCCTGAACGCGCACCTTTTGCGGACAGTTTTCCGTGATATCGCGGATCCGGTGGTTGTTGATTCCCGCCATAAGCTCAAAAAACTCCGTTTTCCCGTAACCATTGCTTCCGGGTGGCGGCCCGGGTGGTCAACGGATTATGTTGCGGTTGCGCTTGCAAAAGATTTCGGCGCAGGCGAAGTGGTGGTGGCGGGCAAGCCCGATTATGTTTACCCCCACACCAAAATGAAGAGAATTGCAAACGTGCGCCGCGGGCGCGCTTCTTCGTTTGGTGTGGGGGTGTACGACAAGGATGATGGGATATTAGACAAAAAGAATCCGTATGAAAAACTCTCTTGGCGAGAATACCGGAAGCTCATTCCCGCGAAGTGGGTTCCCGGCTCTCATGCGCCGGTGGATCCCGTTGCGGCGCGCCTCGCGGAGAAAGAGGGGGTTAAGGCGATCGTTCTTAATGGAAAGGATTTGAAGAATTTTGAATGCCTCTTGAAGGGGAAGGAGTTTAAGGGAACAATAATTAGCCATTAGGTGGTAGCCACTAGGTATCAAGGAGATCAATTTGTAAAAAATCGGAAGCTTACGTAGTATGTATGGCGAGGAGAGGTCGTCCGCCAGTGGGCGGATAAACTCCGCGGTCCCCACACTAAATCGAGCACTGCGCTCTGCACACTTCCGTGCGGAGCGGATGGGTGGATGCTCGATTGGTGGCGGGGCAAGCTAGCTCGCGCGATTGTTCCCGACCCGCATGCCGTCGGGCAGGTTTGTCTAAAAATTCAAGCGAGCGTAGAATTTTTAGGAACAAATCGCAATCCCGTATATTGCGGAGGGTTCGCCTAGCGGTCTATGGCGCGCGCTTGGAAAGCGCGTTTGGCGCAAGCCATCGTGAGTTCGAATCTCACACCCTCCGCAATATACGGGAGAAAGCATCGCGAGTTCTGCGCCCAAGGCGCATCCGCCTCGGGAGGAAAATAAATTTATGACCACCAAATCAAATTCAAGCCTCAATAAAGCAGCCAAAGCAAAGAATGACGAGTTCTACACTCAACTTGCTGACATTGAAAAAGAATTAAAGCGCTACAAAGATCAGTTTCGTGAGAAGGTTGTGTATTGCAACTGCGATGACCCTTTTGAGAGCAACTTCTTTAAATATTTCGCGGCCAATTTCAACGCTCTTGGGTTGAAGAAACTCATTACTACAAGCTACACAAAATCGCCTATTGCTGGCGGTCAGTTGCCGTTGTTTGAAGTAGAGGGGTTAAAGCCATCTGGCAAAGAACCGTTCAAGATTGAGATTAATGAAGTGCCCGACACTGACGGAGATGGTGCGATAAATCTTGATGACGTGAAGTTCTTACTAAAACACAACAAAAACATCGCAACTCCTCTGCGCGGTGCCGGTGACTTTCGAAGCGACGAATGTATGGGACTTCTCAAGGAGGTAGATATAGTTTGCACCAATCCTCCATTCTCCCTCTTCCGCGAGTACGTTGCACAGCTCATGGAGCACGGGAAGAAATTTTTGATAATCGGCAACGACAATGCCATTGCGTACAAGGAATTCTTCGTGTTCATAAAAGCGAATAAGGTATGGACTGGCTACAGCAAAGTAAAAGAATTTAGACAACCGGACGGCACGATTAAGAAGTTTGGCAACGTTGGCTGGTATACGAATCTTGATACAACGAAACGGCATGAAAAACTGACTCTTTATAAGAAATTCAACCTAATCGAATATCCGAAATACGTAAACTATGACGCAATTGAGGTTTCCAAAGTCGCGGAGATACCAACGGATTATGATGGGGAAATGGGTGTGCCCATCACTTTTCTCGACAAATACAACCCCGATCAGTTTGAGATTATCGGTTCAAGTCTGTTTCTTGGAAAACCGATGAAAAATTTTGTCCCAAAAGATTCGTTCGTTCAAGGCGGCCCTAGGTTTTATTTAGCAAATGGTAACGGAACATACAGAAGACTTTATGATCGTCTTGTGATAAGCAGAAAGATGTAATAACTATGAAAATTGACCTACACAAAATTTCGATTCGTGAAGTAATCACCGGCTACAAAGACAGCCACGAAGAAGGCGTGGTGGCGTATGGCGGCGAGCTTGATGTTCGCCCGAAGTATCAGCGTGAATTCGTCTATAAAGACAAACAGCGAGATGCGGTGATCGAAACCGTCAAGCAAAATTTTCCGCTCAACGTGATGTACTGGATGGTGCGCGATGATGGTGGGTACGAAGTGCTTGATGGTCAGCAACGCACTATTAGTATTGGTCAGTACGTCAGTGGTGATTTTTCACTCAATGATCGCTACTTTCATAATCTCACTAAGGAAGAGCAGGATCAGATACTCGGTTATGAGCTGATGATTTACTTCTGCGAAGGCACGGACAAAGAACGGCTGGACTGGTTTAGAATTATCAACATCGCTGGGGAAAAATTGACTGACCAAGAAATTCGTAACGCAGTTTATACTGGGCCGTGGCTCTCCGACGCTAAACTAAAATTTAGCAAAACAAACTGTGCGGCGTATCTGTTAGCGAATGACGGCGGACAATTAGTTAGCGGCTCACCAATCCGGCAAGAATACTTAGAAACCACGCTTTCATGGATAAATGACGGTAAAATAGAAGATTATATGGCCAAACATCAGCACGACAGAAATGCTGATGAGTTGTGGCAATACTTCCAAGATGTGATTGCGTGGGTGCGAAAAACTTTTCCAAATTATCGTCGGGAGATGAACAATGTGCCGTGGGGAGCATTGTATAACCAGTTCAAGGATAAAAAGTTTGATTCAAAGAAACTGGAAAAAGAAATAACTGAGCTAATGCAGGATGAAGACGTAACTAAAAAGTCCGGCATTTACGAATATGTTTTGACCAAAAATGAAAAGTTTTTAAATATACGCTCTTTTACCGACAAGATGAAGCGGGAGGCGTATGAGCGACAGAAAGGAGTTTGTCCGTGGTGTAAAAAAGAGAAGAAAGAAAAACAGAAGTGGAATATTGAAGAAATGGAGGCCGACCACATTACCCCTTGGCGCGAAGGCGGAAAAACAACGGCTGAAAATTGTCAGATGCTCTGCAAAGACGATAATAGAAAAAAATCAGGAAAATAAATTTATGAAAACAGGTATCTGTAAACTTTGTCTCCAAGAAAAAGCGCTATGTAGGGAATCGCACATCATTCCCAGTTTCCATTATAAATTTTTATACGGCCACAATAATGAGTTGATATATCTGAATTCTCAAAAAGCAGAAGTTAGATATAACAGCGAATACGAAAGCGATATTCTCTGTAAAGAATGCGAGGAGGGTGTTATTGGTAGATTGGACGATTATGCGGCAAAACTTATTCATAATAAGTTTCCAATAAAAAGTATTTTCCGTTTAGAGCAAATTAATGGGAAAGAATGTTCAGTTCTAGAAAACTGCCCTAATTACGATTACGCGTGTTTTAAGCTATTCTTATTATCTCTGCTTTGGCGTGCCAGCATTACCTCACGGCCATTTTTTAAGGCCATAAAACTCAATTCTCAAGTAGAAGAGGACTTAAGAAAGATGGTATTAAATAATAGACCCGGAGAACCAGAGGAATTTCCCTGTTTTATAAATTTGCCACCCCTAGTGCCGGATCAAGATGGCAGACGCGGATTTCACCCGCTTCACATGCCGACAATGTCGCCGAGGTGTGTTAAAAAAGATCAGCTTGAAATTTGCGAGTTTGTCATAGAGGGTATGCATTACTATTTTCTTGTTTCAAGGCCCGAAAAATGGAATGTTATTCCTGGTGTAGAAAAAAATAAACTTATTACTGGATTTGCTTCTCTGCAAGACCAAGAACAACTATTACAGGAAGCTGTTCAGATGATGCAAGGAGAATAGCAAAGCGACCGACCCATCCACCTCACCCACCCATGAAATCAAAAAAAATAGGCATCTCGCAAAAGGCATTTGTTTTCAGAATAGTTGCGTAGTGATATTGCCCCTTGTATAATTTAGACACAGCATGACCACTCAAAAGCTTGGGAAAGAGCGTTTTTTCAGGACCTATGCCAATCTGCCCATAAATTTACGGGACGAGATAATTTTGGTATTACCGAATAAAGGTCCAATAACTTGGCAGGTAGCTTACGTAGAAATTGATGGAGATACGGAATTGGGCGATTTAATTTTAAGCAAGCTATCCGAACTAAAAATTATCTAAAATGGAACAAGAAATTGATAAAGAAATAAAAGAACTTGTTATTGCCAGATTAAAAACATTGCCGGACGACAAAGAAGTATCAATTGGTTCTGACGGCGAGTTCACCAAGGAACAACTTATTGATCACGTGAAAAAAAACGATTCTATCGGTCAGAAAATGGTGGATGTGGAGATGAATTTTTTGCGAGCGCTGAAAGAAGGTGCACTGTTTGAGCAATGAATAGAACGATTCTGGTCACGCGGCCTAGTCACGACCAGACAACTCGTTGTATTTCTGCCTGGGCGGGAGAGGTTCTGGATTTTGCGGTCAAGAGAGGAGACACGGTTATCGATTTAGCGAAAGACCGAGCCAATAGGAAAGAATTTGAGAGTGTTCTTGATAAAAAAGACCCAAGCATGGTCTTTTTTAATGGTCATGGGGATGAGTCGCGGGTTGGTGGCCAAGACAATGAAACATTGGTTGACACGCAGAATTCAAGTCGGCTTTCGGGAAAAGTGGTTTATGCGTTAGCATGTAAGTCCGGTCAACTACTTGGACCCGTGAGCATAGAGCATGGCACGGCGGCTTATGTTGGCTATAACGAGGATTTTATCTTTATGACCGAGCCGGATAAGCGAACACATCCACTTGATGACAAAACTGCGGCTTTATTCATGGGGCCATCCAATCAAGTAGTCATTTCATTATTAAAAGGTCAGACCGCTCAAGAAGCCCATATACATTCTCGAAAAGCCTTTTTCAGGAGTATTCGCAAGTTAATGACCAGCAAAACGTCTTTGGCAGATTCTTCGGCGCTCAGATTTCTATACTGGGACGCCACAGTCCAGGCGTGCTACGGCGACGGGAGGATGTAGCGTAGGCCGAGTGATATAATGCCTATAATATAAATATGAAAACTCTTTTTATCGCCATTGTTTTCATTGTAATCGTTCTCGCGGCGTTCTTGATGCCGAGGGTGATGAACTATCTTCAAGACAAGGGCCTGTCGAAGAAGGGGATCGCCGCTCCTGCGGAAATTCTCTCCGTGGAGGACACCGGCAACCGCGTGAACTATAATCCGGAGCTGAAAATGAAGCTCCGAGTTTCTCCGGAGAATCTACCGCCCTATGAAGCCGAAGTAGTTCAGGTAATCTCGACCGCGTATGTCTCCCTGTTTCAGCCCAGCGCGAAAATTACCGTAAAGTACGATCCCGAGGACCCGACGCGCGTGATCGTCATGGAGAGCGGTACTATTAAATAAAAAAAGCGGGGTGCCAGTACTAGACCAGCACCCCTTTTTCTCGCGTTGTGGATGTGCGCGTTCCCTCTACACGTGAGAGAAGCGCATGCAGTGGCCGCAGGTGACTTCCGAGTACGGCCGCATCTTGACCGCCTCCGGATTTTTCGTGAAGGCGAGAGAACATGGGGTCTCATACTGCTCGCGCCCGCGTTTCTTCGTCGGGTGCATGACAAAGTGCACCTTGCGGCCTGGGAGCGTGGCGGTGAGACACTCGCCTACCTTGGGGCGGAGGAGGCCGCCTTCCTTCCGGCAGAGCCAGCAGTTTACGTCGTCCGGGGACCCCTCCTCTATTTCTTCTTCCCATCCGCCCCCCGCTGCGTGAAGCATCCAGATGGAGCAGTGGGTATAACCGCGTTCTCCAACCGCATGGCGCAGTCGCTTCGATCCGAACTGGATCGTGGGAATGAGCTCTTTGCCCATCGGCATCCTCCTCTCGAGTGATGGAGTCCGTGGAATACTGGCTGTATTGTAGTACGCCTTAATTGATGATTCAATAAGAATGATCCTATGAACCCCAAGCCACAAGATATCTACGGCAAGATCATCACCGGCGAAAAGGAGAGCTGGGTGCTTTTTCAAAACGGCACGTGCGTTGTTTTTACCGAACCCCAAGCGGATTACAAGCAGGCGGCAGTAAAAAAATTACGCGAGGCGGGGGAAGCCCGCGGGGGCGGAGAATCCGGCGATTTTTCCGTGATGAAGCTGAAGGACCTTCCGGGCTGGATCGTAAGCTACTTCGCGCCCGGGATCTTCAATTATATAAGCCCCGAGGAATTCGAGGGCGGAAATCCGTCGGACATAGCTATTGGCATGGTGGCGCGGAAAAAGAGAAATAGCGACAGCGCCTCCGGAGTGGTTATCCATACGGAAGCGAAGGGGTAGGTCGTCCACATGCGCCGTCGCGCCTTCCATGATACGATTATCGAATGAAGCCCATAGTAATATTTGTTCTTATCGCTATCGTTTTTATTGTTGTGGCGCTTGCATGGTTTCTACGAAAAGGAGAGAATAATAAAATGATTATCACTTTAAACATTATTGAGGCAAAGAAAATAGACACGGGCTGGTCTGTCATCGCCGAATTGACGTTCAAAAACGAGGGCGACGCTGTTTTTGAGTTGGATCGCCCGACTGCCGGCGATGGCGGGGAACTTATAAACGACGTATTCGATATTCGCTCGGGTAGCGAGCGGATAGCATATACCGGAATGATAAAAAAAAGAGTTGCGCCGAGCCAAGAAGATTTTATCAAGGTTGCCTCGGGTGCGACTGTCCAGAATAAAATTCAGCTCGCCGGATATTATGCGTTTCCTGCAAGCGGGGGAACGTTCTCGGCCACATTCGAATCCTTTAATTATTTCTCCAAGGATGCGGTTACGATGAGATCGAATACCGTGAGTTTTGAACTATCGGATACTTCTCGCTGATTTTTTTGGAAATGGAAACACCCTAATCGCGGTTGTCTGCGATTAGGGTGTCATGGTGTGATTTTTCTTCTGGAGTTTCCTCCATGCGCGGGACAGAGAAAGGATCCGGCGCTGGGTACGGGTGAGCACCGCACTCCGGCGTTTTCCGCCGTAGGGCGACCAGAAGACAGACATGAACCCCTCGATCTTGTGCGGGTTCACGTCCTCTCCCTCGATGCCCGCAATGAGCATCTTTTCAAGTTCCCGCAGGCGCTCCCGCGAGACGAACATCCGCCCGCCGTACTCGAGGCCGATGCCGGTGATCGTAATGCGCGGGGTTTTCGGATTCGCGAGATCGATCACGAAATTCTTCCCGTTGTTGATCGTAAATTCCGCATTGTGCAGGAGCCTTCGGATTTGGCGCCTTGTCCCTCTTCCGATCCGCTTCTTGCTTGAAAATGTGAGATCGTCCACATAGCGGGTGTAGGTGACGTCGTTCCACCCGCACCATTTCTTGAGGTTGTACCACGTATGAATTGGCCGCTCAAGAAACGCCCATGCGTAAAGCTCGAAGAGCGCGGGCGACGAAGGAGCCCCCTGATAGAGCCCTCCTTCCGGGGCGATGCAGTAGTTCTCAAGAAAGTTCTTGAGCCCGCGCTTCCTTGGGATCCAGAAGCTGTTCATTAAGCAGAACGCCTTGACGAGTCCGTCCACCTTTACGCTCCCGAATGCATTCTCGATGTCGGTGAGGTAGAAAAATCTGTTTCCCCGGTGTGGTGCGACGTTCTCCGCGGGGCGCGGCGGCGCGTGTTTCGGGAAGCGCGGCTGGCTTCGGAGATACTCATCCAACTCTTCGTGGATCGCGCGCATCGCGTCGTTTGGCTCGTAGACGCGGCGTATCTTCCAAGCGCCGGTTTTCTGATTCTGCCTCCGGATGAGACGCGGGAAAAACAGCGGAAGCTCATCGCAGGTTTTCTCATGCGCTTTTTTAAGGAAGATCACTCGGTATCACCTCCTTCTTTCGTTGTGTAGGTGCGTTTGCTTCCGATACCATATCAAAAGACAGGTTCTTCTGCAAGAATAAAAAAACGCGCAGTGGTGGTACCACTTGCGCGTTCGTTGGTGCATGTGCGTGTGTGATTTCAAAGTGCTGGGGGCAAGCGAATCCGGGGGTCTCGGTCTCGAGCGGTCTCGCTTACTCGTGGTGCTCAACCTCGCGCTCGGCTGTTTCTCGAGCGTGAAGCTGGGAGCGCGGGAAGGAGCAGTGGTGGTGAGGCCTTCTTCGAGAAGAGCCTACTCACGCTCTGCCGCGATGCCCGAAGGGCACCTCGGGCGCGATACTCTCGCGCACTCTCTTCGCCATTTCAGCCGTTGCCCCCTTCTTTTGGCAAGGCCTCTGCCGTCTCACTGGGGCGGCAGTAGTACTTTTTAAATGCCAGCCGCACAGTTCTCAAAACCTAATTCCGACCCCCGGACGTAACCGTATTGCACGTTGGCGATTTGATTATATGGTTCTGTGGCAGGGAGCGCAAGGCATCTCCCGTTATTTGCGTCGCAACATGGTTTTGATATACTATATTTACGTCGAAAACTTAAACATATAAAAAACGAATGAATATTTTTTCAAGGCGGGGCGTAAGCACCCCGATGGTGGTAGGCATTATTGTAGTGATACTCGTGATCGTCGGAGTAGTGATGTTTCTGAAGAGTACTCCGGGAGCGGATAACGCGGGGGTGACAGTGGCGCTCGGCGCGCAGAATAATTCCAATGAGTCGGGAACGGCCAAGTTCATCGAGAAAGAGGCCGGGAAATTGAAAGTTGTTCTTGCGCTCACGGGGTCTCCGGCGGGCGTTTCCGAGCCGGCGCACATTCATGCCGGGTCCTGCGTGAACTTGGGCGGACCGAAATATACGCTTACTCCTCTTGTCGGCGGCAAATCGGAAACGATGCTTGATATAACACTCGACCAGTTGCTTTCGGAGCTTCCGCTTGCGGTGAACGTCCATAAGTCCGCGACGGAAGCGTCGGTCTATGTTTCGTGTGGTAATATTCCCGGAGGCAATACGGCGCAAGAAGGAAATGGGGGAGTCGTGCCCGTGGCACAAGGGAAAACATATGCTATCGAAATAACCGCGGCTGGCTTTAAGCCCTCAAAGCTTACCATCGCAACAGGCGATACCGTGGAATTTACGAATAAAGATACGATCCCGCACTGGCCCGCTTCCGGCCCTCATCCGGCGCATACGACTTGCCCGGGCTTTGATTCTACGCCGGGCATTAATCCAGGTGCGACGTATTCCCATACATTCACCGAGGCGAACGTTTGCCCGATGCACGACCACCTAAAGACTTCAATAACGGGAACGATCACCGTACAATAGGTCCGTACGCATATACTGAAACACAAAAAGGCCGAAAGGCCTTTTTGTGTTTGTGGGATAGATCGGTTTATCTCTCTTAAGGCAATTGTTTGTGCCCGGGGCCAGAGTCGAACTGGCACGCTCTTGCGAGCGGCAGATCTTAAGTCTGCTGCGTCTGCCTATTCCGCCACCCGGGCAATGCGCGTATTGTAGCTGATTCCCTTTTTGCTTTCAACAAAAACGCGGTTCCGGCTGGAACCGCGCGCTCGTATGTGCGGCAGCTACTCATCTTGCCAATCGCCCTTTTCGTGCGCGATCGTGCTCGTGGTCTCGTCCGGGCCCGCTATGGCCACGATGTTCATGCCCGTGACCTTTTGTATCTCGAGCGGGGCTGCGCAGATCACGCACTCTCGAGGGTCAACTCCCTTAGGGAGCCCCTCGATGATCTGGTTGCCGCGCTCGTTGAGCCTTACGGGATAGTACGACGCCGTTGAGGTATCTGCCATATCTCGGCCTCCCAAGGGTCTGCCTTTATTATATCACCTCGGACGTTCTGGACGGATAGAAGACTTGTGGGTAATATCTATTTACACGGCCACGTGGCGAAGTAGTAGGGCAGGGGTCTGTCCTCAAGAAATTTCGAGGTGTGTGGCGCCGTAGCCAAGTAGTAAGGCAAGAGTCTGCAAAACTCTTATACGTGGGTGCGATTCCCACCGGCGCCTCAAAATTTCAAGGGATTGCGATTTTTGCCCAAATCGAAGATTTGGGCAAATCGGGAACAAAACCGCTATACATGGGTGCAAATCCCATCGTGGCCTCAGCGCTGCTGTTCTTCGATTAACAGCTTTTCGATCCGAGCCGCGTTTTCCGCGCCTTCGTCGCGAACAAATTCTATTTTTGGGAGCGGCTTGATGTTCAGTTTTTTCATCAGAAGGTACTGGAGCTCCCCCTGGGTTTCCTTTAGGCGCTTCATCGCTTCCGTTTCTTTCCCCGGCGGCATTACGCTCACGCTTATCCGCGCGTGTTCCAGTTTTTTATCAACCTCAACGCCGGTTAGCGTGCAGAGAACCCCCGGTTCCTGTTCCACTTCTCTCTGGAGGATGCTTGTGAGTTCGGACCGGATGAGTTTTCCAACTCGGAGGGGGCGATAATTCATCCCTCACCTTTGTGGGATTGCGAAGCGATACGCTCCCACGTTTTATTTTTGACCATTGTGCTAATTTTACTGTCAGTGTTTTTTGTTGCAATACCGGCTTCGGAAGAATTATTTATCCCGCAAAGGTGAGGGATTCATTTCCGCATTACGATATGGTCGCCGACCTGGATCAATATTTCGGCGTTCGAGATCACCCCCGCTTCGCTTCCTTCCGCCACCTGGCCCATGTCTTTTTTCTGGGACTGGAGATTTGTAACGCGCCCTCGGCCGGCGACTTTCTCTTCGCGGACGATCTCGAATGCGCCTTTATTGCGGATGATGCCCTTTATAACGCGCCCTCCCACGAGCTGTTTTTCCTGTTTCTCCTGATTGAAGACGACGAGGACTTCCAGGTCGCCCAGGATATTCAGATCTTCGGGTTTTTTAAGTGCTTCCTCCACGGTTTTCACGAGGTCATAAATAATTTCCGACGTGATGATGATAACCCTCTGCGCATCGGAAAGGTTTTTCGCGGCGGTGTTCACGCGCGTTTTGAATCCGATGATTATCGCTCCCGTCGCGAGGGCGAGTTTTACGTCCCCGTCGTTTATGTCGCCCACGGATTCGGCAAGCACTTTCGGCTGCTTTTCGGTCTTGAGGTTCTGTACGATGAGTGAGAGTGCTTCGAGCGAACCGGAATCCGCGGCCTTCAAAATAAGGCGCAGGGGATTTTTTTCGGAAGAGGGAAGCGCTCCCGCGGGTATTTTCGCTTTGGGTTCTCCCGCCGTGACGCCCTCCTGCGTTTTCATATCCGCGCCCGTCGTAAACGCCTCACCCACCTTAGGCATAGTTTCAAAACCGATGATGAGCGCGGGAGCGGATGGCGCGAGCTCTTTTGCCGTTTTTCCCAGGAAGTTTTCCAATATCCGTACTTTTCCCTTTGCGGTTGCCGTTCCAATAGCATCTCCCGCGCGGAGCGTTCCGTCTTTTATGATGGCGGTGACTTCAAGCCCTCGCCGCTGGTCCATTCGCGTCTCGAGGATGAAGCCCGCGGCGCTTTTCTCGGGGGAATATGTCAGGTGCTCCATTTCCGCGGCGAGGAGAGTGAGGTCGAGGAGGTCGTTTACGCCCTCGCCGGTTTTCGCGGAGACGCCGTGGAAGCTCACTTGCCCGCCGTACCCCTCGAGGAGCACGCCCGCGTCGGCAAGTTCTTTTTTCGCGCGTTCGAGATTCGGCTCTTTGTCTATTTTGTTTATCGCGACGATGAAAGGCGTTTTTGTTTCGTTCAAAATTGAGATCGCTTCTTTAGTCTGGGGCTTCACGCCATCCTCCGCGGCAACTACGAGGATAGCGAGGTCGGCAACCGTAGCGCCTGCGGAGCGCATCTTGGTGAACGCTTCGTGTCCGGGCGTGTCGATGAAGGTAATCTTCCTGCCCTGCGCCACCGCTGAAGCTTTAGGCGGCACGCGGTCGGCAGGCGCGGATTTTCGCTGATTTTTATCCGCGCCGATCCGCGCTGATTGATCTGCGTTTATCTGCGGTGTATGCACTATTTCATACGCGCCGATCGACTGCGTAATGCCGCCCGCTTCCCGCGCGGCGGCGGTCGTCTTTCTGATGTAATCCAAAAGCGTGGTCTTCCCGTGATCCACGTGCCCCATTACCACCACAACCGGCGGGCGCCCCACTAGCGTGGAGCTTGGTTTTAATTGCTTTAAATTTTCCTTTGACATACTACTACAAAGTACTTGCAACGAGTGGAAAAGTAAACCCCCACACCTACTTGCGACTGCGAAGCACTAAAAAATCTATCTTCATAATATTATTACACGCCATAGAACAATCTCGATATTTGGTATTCGGCAAACGGCTTCGAAAAGACATTATCGCAAGTAGGTGTGGGGGTAAAAAAATGCTCCGCGGTGATGCGCGCGGAGCGTTGTGGTGTGGAGATGAGAAGGTTCGACTACGACGACCGACGGGATGCTTTTCTGCGCCCGCCCCGGTGCTTTCTGGTCAGCTGCCTCCGAACGACCACCACTCCGTGGTTGCCGCTCGGTGTTCGCCGCGTGTAGAACACGACACCCGTGATCTTTGCTATCACCTGTCGCTTAGTCAATCGGCACCTCCCAAAAAATCTTATGCTATTGTATGCCGGATTGATTAAACATTCAAATTTGCAATGTTCCGGTGTCCTTTTGTGATATAATAGAGGTATGGCTGAATTGTTGAGTGGAAATCGCCTAGATTTTTCCAAAAATGTCCAAAAAGAATTCCTGGAAGTGTGTCGCCTAAAGTTGGGCCTATCAAATACTGAATTCGCGTCCCTTTTGGGAATCAGTGTTAGGACCCTTACTGATTGGAAAAGAAAAAAGTTTTTATTACCGGAAAAGGCGGCTAAGTTTTTATATAGTGAGGCTGGAATAAAGATTCCTAGAGCGAAAAGACTTGTTGGTCAATTTTGGTATACAAAGAAAGGCGCGAAAAAGGGTGCCTTAAATATGCTTAAAAAATATGGTAGAGTAGGCGGCGATCCCGAAGCAAGAAAAGTGGCGTGGCTCGAGTGGTGGGAAAAAGTTGGAAAATTTCAGAAGCGGAAAATATTTGACCGTAAACCGATTTCAAAACCCAGAAAGAATATTGGGCTATCGGAATTTGTTGGAATAACGCTTGGTGACGGCGGAATTACTAAAAACCAAGTGACGATAAGTTTAAACCGGGAAACGGACCGAGAGTATATAGCTTATGTAGTAGATTTAATTGAAAAACTTTTTAAGATCGAGCCAAGCGTAAGAGAGGACCCAAAATCTTTGGCGAACAATATTGTGGTATCAAGAATTGAGTTGGTAGATTTTTGTAAAAGTATTGGGCTGAAGGTTGGTAATAAAGTTGAGCAGCAAGTGGACATACCTGAGTGGGTAAAAAAGAATGGGCGGTTTTTGAAGATTTGCGTGAGAGGATTGGTAGATACGGATGGAAGTGTTTTTGAGCACAAATATCGGGTTAGCGAAAAAGTTTACCGATACAAGAAAATAGACTTTGCCAGTTCTTCTCGGCCCTTATTAAATTCAGCTTATCGCGCTTTGAAAGATTTAGGTTTAAAACCAAGGATAACTAAGGATGGCAAGAAGCTTAGGTTAGAGAGCATTGAAGACGTTGGGAAATATTTTTCCATTATTGGGTCGAGCAACCCGAAACACTTGAATAGATATAATAGCTGAGCTATCCTACATACGCATTAGGTGAGGTCGCATAGGGGTCTAGTGCGGCGGTTTGCTAAACCGCTATACGGGTTAAACCGTATCGAGGGTTCGAATCCCTCCCTCACCGCCAAAATTGAAAATCGGAATCGGAAGCCGAAATGGGGTCGGCACGAAGTGCCGACACAAATGTATTCCCCCCAAAAAATCCTGAATCTGAAAGG
>Ga0209210_1002298_pt1 | contig 14139 bp, 17 predicted proteins | sample RifGroA1_FD_183991 | JGI IMG/M metagenome (GOLD analysis project Ga0209210, IMG submission 183991) | Contaminated groundwater microbial communities from Rifle, Colorado, USA - Rifle Groundwater A1 (SPAdes) (version 2) | ecosystem: Environmental > Aquatic > Deep subsurface > Groundwater >...
TAAGATAAGGATTGGTCGACGGTACTCAATGTTTGATCCATCCTGCTCAGACCCGATGTTCACTCCTAGTGTGCACCACCACAACTCACGCTCGTGACAGAAAGGAGATTTTTGACGGTCATCAATATTTTTCTTCTGTTCATTCCAGCGATCAAAATCTTTTTTCATTATTGATAATTTTAACACTAAATATTGTGAGAAACTAATGTGTTGCCAGTGTTCTAATAACCTCCTGGTCGGAAACCTGCGGGAAATCCTCGTACCACTCGCCAACGGCAGAAAAGAAAATAGGTGTCTCAAGAATGCGAACTTCGGCCACGCTTTTGAGGGCTCGCACAGACTCCGTGGAGGCAACTGGTACCGCAACAACCACCTTCAGAGCGCCTTCGCGCTTTGCATACGCAGTTGCGGATTGCATTGTGAGTCCTGTTGCGATACCGTCGTCCACAATGATAACTGTTTTATTTTTTAGGCTGAGCTGGCCCATTCCTTTTCTGTATGTTTCAAATCTTCGTATTGCCTCCTTCTTTTCGGATTCAATTTTGTGTTCAAGCCACTTTGGGTCTACATACGCGCGCTCTGCCTCGTTCCAAACTCCAGCACCGGTGATATCAATTGCACCTATCGCATATTCGTCGTTCCCTGGCGCGCCGATTTTTCGGGTGACTATGATGTCCAAAGGGAGACCGAGCGCTTGCGCCACTTCTTTGCCTATTACAACGCCTCCGCGGGGAAGGGCAAGGACAATAGCATCTGCATTTTTTAAATCGATCAAAATTTCCGCGAGCTTCGCGCCTGCATCAATGCGATTTTTAAAGACTGTCATGATACAATTAGTGTATCATGACAACGCCCTTCACAGCACTTCGCAATAAAAAAACCAAAACAGAAGAATTCCGAAAATCTGCCCACGAGGTCGCGCGTGCGCTTGCAAAAGAGGTTGCTCAACACACGGTAAAAAAGGGAATCGTTTTGGTACCGATTTTAAGAGCTGGTCTTGCGCTACTGCCGGCATTTATAGAAAAGTTCCCAAAAGCATTGGTGGGATTCATTGGTCTTAAACGCAACGAAAAAACTCTCAAACCAAAAGCGTACTATCAAAATATTCCAAAAATTTTAAAAAATGATGTTGTTATTGTTCTTGATCCAATGCTTGCGACAGGCGGAAGCGCAGTTGCGGGGATAAAAACACTTATGAGAGCAGGAGCGCGCGAGGAGAACATTATTTTTGTCGGCATCATTTCCGCGCCAGAAGGTATCGCAAACGTACAAGATAATTTTCCGCTCGTACGGATACTCTGCGCAGAGTACGACAAAAAATTAGACAAAAATGGATACATCGTGCCCGGTTTGGGAGACTTTGGAGACAGGTATTTTGGGAATTAGAATTGCTACCTCAACTCGTCCTTCAAATGTTTTACAAAGTCTGGTAGGTCGGCGAGTTTCACGGTTTCCTGGGAGCGGGTTTCCATATTGCGGGCGATGATAGTGTTGTCTAACGCTTCTTTTTGTCCGAAGATAATTGTGTACGGCGCGCCGCTTCTCTCCGCGATGGCGAGCTGTTGCGCGAGGCCGTCTTTTGAAAGCGATTGCGCGATAGGCACGCGCGCTTTGCGGAGGACTTCAATGATGCCAAAACTTTTTAGCTTTGCTTCGTTGCCGAGCTGAATAAAATACACTTTTGGTTTTTTCAAAATGCGCGGGTCAATTGGTTTGTGAATAGGGGACATAATGACACGATCCACACCTATTGCGCCACCAACTGCCGGCACATCTTTTTTACTGCCGAGAGACTTTGCGAGTAGGTCGTAGCGTCCGCCACCTCCGAGTGAAAGTGGCGTAGGAGCCTCCACGCCTTCAGGCAAGTTTGTATCAAGCTCAATAATTTCAAATACTGTGCGCGTGTAGTAGTCCAATCCTCGCACAAGATTTTTGTTGATGCGATATGCGATGTTCATCTCCTCCAGATATTCAATAACCTCTTTGAAGTGATGACGGCAATCGTTACAGAGCGAGTCTATCGGTGTTGGCGCGCCTCTTTTTATATCTTGACATCGCTCGTCTTTGCAGTCTAAAAGTCTAAGCGGATTTGTTCTGATTCTATCTTTGCAAGAAGGACAAAGTTCCGCAATATGCTTTTTATAATAATTTGTGAGCTCACGGATGAAACCACCGCGACATTCCTTGTCACCAATGCTGTTTATTTCAACTGAAAGATTTTTGAATCCAGCTTCATCAAGAATTAGAGTCATTGCGCGAATAATGAGAGCGTCCGCGATGCTTTTTGGAGTGCCTAAAATTTCAAGACCAAATTGGCGAAGCTCGCGAAGGCGTCCACGCTGAGGATTTTCGTGTCGGAAGTATGGGCCGTAGTTGTAGAGCATCACAGGCTGAGGAAGAGCTTGCATTCCGTTTTCAATGTATGCGCGCATTATACCAGCGGTGCCTTCGGGTCGCATTACGAGGTGGTCGCCGCCTTTGGTTTTGAGTGTGTACATTTCTTTGTCACGAATATCAGTGCCCTCGCCCAAAGATGATGTGAAAACTACCTCGCGCTCAAGTATTGGAGTTTCAATAGGGCGAAAGCCATAATACGAGGCAATCTCAGATGCCTTTTCAAAAAAACCTTGGTACGCATAATATTCTTTATCAAGAATATCGCGCATTCCCTTTGGGCTTGCGATATCCTCATCTCGTAGTTTCTTTGCCTTTGCAGGCTCTGCTTTTATTTTTTCGTTTTTCATAATTTTTTTACTCTTGTCTGTATTGCCCAGGGAGCACATCTATTTCCGTAAGAGGGAAAAGACGCAAGAATGCTTTGCCGACAATTAAGTCGCGGTTTACTGGACCCCACGCGCGCGAGTCAAAACTTCCAGAGCGATTGTCGCCCATCATAAAATATTCACCGAGTTTGAGTGTTCGCTCCACAGAGTCGTCTTTTGGAAGCTTCACATACGGTTCTTTCATAGTGAGCACTATTTTACCATCTGCGTCCTTAATGAATACTTGCCCTTGTCCGTTCACAAGCACTGTTTCTCCAGGAAGTCCGATGACGCGCTTGATGAAATATTGTTTTGGATTTTTTGGGTATTTAAAAATAGCCACGTCCCCACGTGATGGATCGCCTAGGTGATAAGATAGCTCGTCAACAATGAGGTACTGTTTGTCTTTGAATGTTGGGTCCATTGAGGCGCCAGACACAATGAATGGCTGCGCGATGAAAATACGAATTGGAACTACGATAACGAGCGCGATTAAAAGGAAACGAAAAGTCTCCCACGCTTCTTCGCGAAACGAATGACTTTTCTCAACTGCAGGTTCTACAGGAGGAACGGGAGGAGGTGTTGTAAATTCTTCACTCATTTAGTGTCATCATTTTAAAACACAATTGGACTTGATGCAAAGGCGGAATACGTGGTGTAATGTTTTGGTTTATTAACTCTCGCAGGATTTCAGTGTACGATACATACTATATGCAATATCTAATAGTCGGACTCGGAAATCCAGGAGAAGAATATGCGAGCACGCGTCACAATGCTGGGCGGATGGTTGTTGAAGCATTTCGCAAAAAGAATGATTTTCCAGAGTGGACAACTGATAAAAGTTTGAAGGCGCGCGTTTCAAAAGGAGCGTGGGGGAAAGATAAAGTTATTCTTGTGGAGCCGGACAATTTTATGAATGTTTCCGGCAAGAGTGTCGCGCCACTTGTAAAAAATGCAAAGGATGCGGAGCGTACTATAGTAGTATATGACGATTTAGATTTACCACTTGGTGGAATGAAAATTTCGTTTAACAGAAGTTCTGGCGGACACAAAGGTGTGGAGTCTATTATTAAAGCGCTGAAGACGAGAGAGTTCGCGCGCTTGCGTGTTGGTATCTGTCCGACAACACCAACAGGAAAATTAAAGAAACCAAAAGGCGAAGATGCTTTGCTAGATTTTATAGTTGGACCATTTAAAAAAACGGAACTTGATGATCTGAAAAAAACAGTAAAAAAAGGCGCCGAAGCGATCGCTCTAATTCTTGAAGAAGGACGCGAAATCGCTACAGGGAAGGTGAACTAATATACGAAATAAAAAAACAGCGAATTCTCACGATCGTGAGAATTCGCTGTTTTTTTATTTTGTGTCTTTTATCGTTAGGCTGTAGGGAAGGGCGGTGAGGAGAATGATACCAAGCACCAAGAAAAGATTTTGAAACTCCATAAAAGAAAGGAGAATAAATCCCAAAAGAGGACCAACTATTCCGGCTAGTGTGCGAACAGTGCGCATAAATGTGATGAGGTGCGTGTCGCCCGCGTTTACTTGTTTGAAGAAATAACTCTCTGTTGTCACCTCTACCATGCTTGCGCCGGTACGTGTGATGAAAAGTAGTATTGCCCAGAGCGCTACGCTCGCGGTAGTGACATACGAGATTCCGATTGTTGCTACTGCCATAATAATAAAACCAAAAGTCAAGATTTCCTTTTCCCCGAGCCTAGTATCCGCAATTTTGCCGAGGATTACTTCAAACAAAACAAAAGGCAAAAGCGCGATTGGAGTGATGACGCCCAAGATTACGTTCATTGAAATCCCAACATGCTGGTTTAGATAAAGCGGAACATAGATGACCATCCACGAGTAAAATAGGGCGAGAAGAAAATGCGCGTATATAATAGAGTGAATGTCGTGGCTTTCTGACACTATGCGAAATGTGTCTTTGAATGATGGAATAACATACGCGGGATTTACATAGTCTTTGAAATTTACCGCAATGACGATAAAACTGAATGCCATAAATACCGCGCCCGCAAGGTAAACTTTCCAGAAGTCGTGGTCTGTGAGCATAAGGCCAGCTAGAAAAGGAGCGACAACATACGCGATGTTGAGCACTGTCATAAATACACCACGAATACCACCAGTCGCTTCGTCCACAGAAAATGCTTCCACGAAGCTGTCAAAGTTTAGGAAGATTACAGATGCGAGAGTTTGGTGGAGAATGAATACTGGAATGATGATTGCTGGAGTTGTGAAAAACGCTAACACAAGGAGCGTGATGATTTCAAGCGCCATCGCAGTGAGCGTGGCGTGATAGTTCCCAAACCTGCGGAGGATTCGCGGGAAGAGGAAGGTGAAGATTGCAGAAAAAACTGCCGAGATAGAAAATAGAAGCCCAATAGTTTTTTCTGTAGAAAGAAATTGGCTAATGAATGACGACTCTATATAGATAGGTAGCGCGTAGTGAAACGAGTAAAAAAAGCTCGCCAGATAAACGAGAATGAAAAGCGGATTTTTTGCAGGGATGCGAGGCATGATTTTTAATATTGTAACACGAAATATCAAAGCATTGCAGGTATTTGGCAAAAAGGGTATTATATAAATATGAATACGTTGATGAAAAAAGCGCAAATTTTTAAACTCGGCAAAAGTCCCGTAGTGGTTTTGCCAGTTTCAGCGTGGGAAAATATTCGTGAACGATTTAGCCAGCTAGAAGAATACTATCAGATGTCCACCTCTAAAAAATACAAACAAGATATTGCTCGCGCGCGAGCCTCAAAAAAAATAGTTTCATCAAAAGACTTATACAAAAAACTCGGGCTTGCATAAACCATGAAGTACGACTTTAAGGGTAACTCCATCAAGGAATTTTCAAAACTCCCACGAAAGGCTCAGTTTCAGATAATGGAGAAACTTGAGCTATATATGTCAGCATCAAACCCACTCAGTTTCGCAGAGCACCTTACAGATTTTGAATTTGGAGAATACCGCTTCCGTATCGGGGATTACCGCGTTGTTTTTGATGTTGAAAACGATGTCGCCAAGATTCTCAAAGTTGGACACAGGAAGGATATTTACAAATAATTTTTTCTCCCAGCAATTATCCGCTATCGCGGATAATTGCTGGGAATAGAAAGTGGCTTGACTGAATGCTCTGGGCTAAACGGCTTTGCTCACAAAGCCGTTGCTGGAACATTTGTTGACAAGTGTTGTAGGGGGGGGTACAATAGAGGCATTAGTAATTAGCCACAATATTATGGAATCAATGCCACATCATCGAGAGGGAATTCAGAATGAGCTAAACAAAGCGTATGATGAGGGTCATGAGATGAATGAGGCGATTGATGTAGCCGAAGTGACAAAAGAAGAGCGGGGACATATTGACGACAAAGAAATGAGAGGAGAGCTTTCGCTTCAAGAAACCGTTGCACTTCTTAAGGATAAGGGATATCTCGATGCATCATTTGAGGGGAAGGAGGTGCACGAGCTCGCTATGCGCGCACTCTCCAAAGAAGACGCGCTCGCTGAATACAAGAAGAGCGGTGACAAAGCAGGTGCATGGGATGAATTTGAAAATATGCCCTACACCATACCAAAAGCAGAGAACCTTGATGTCATGATAATGAAGTTCAATAAAGACGTCTATGGCGACGATGCCCTCGCAGTGATGGGCGCGCTTGGTGTACGCCCACTTACCTCTGAAGAACTTATTCAGTACAGTATTGCAAATCCTTCGCACCAAGAGAAGAAAGCTCTCGTGGCACGCGTGAGTAATCCGTCCTTGGACGGTAACCCTAAAGCTCTGTACCTCAGCGCTGTGTTAGACGGGCGCAGTCAGAGAACCAAACCTTGGGGAGGTGTCTGGGTTGAGTGGACTCGTTTCCCTGTTGTTCGCAAGTAGTATTTAAAACCCAAAGCCCCACCATTTGCATAAATGGTGGGGCTTTGGGTTTCCTCAGAGCGAGGGATGCCTCTTGTGCGGGGACTTGCGAGCGTGACGACGCGAGCACGAGAGCGAATCAGCTGATTCGCTCTTGGAGCTTTTCTAGCAAAAAAATATCCGTACCCCGCGCGAGACGGCTCCAGAGCGTTTTTACACCGACAGTATCACCGGAATCACAATCGGGCGCTTGGCGGTCTCTTGGAAGAGGAGGCGGGCGACGGCGTCGGTAACGTGGTCTTTTACATAGTCAAAGTCAATTTGCTTTGAACCGCCAACCATATCCTCAACGGTTTTCTTTGTTAGGAAGCGCGCTTGGCGGAGTAGGTCCTGCGACTCGCGGAGGTACACGAACCCGCGCGAAATCACGTCAGGGGACTTGGTGACCTTTCCAGTAGAAGTATCAAGTGTCGTGATAACTACAAAAATACCATCTTGCGAAAGCATCTGGCGGTCGCGGAGGACAACTTCCTGCATATCACCGACAGAAAATCCGTCCACAAGCACGAGGCCTTTTGGCGCGCACTCTTTGAGAGAAACAATCTTCTTGCCCTCCTCTTGGATTTCAATAATCATACCGTTGTCGGGAATGAGAATGTTTTCATCGGGAAGCCCAGCTTCGCGCGCAATGTCCGCGTGGCAACGGAGCATATAGTGGTATCCGTGCACAGGGATAAAGAAACGCGACGCGAGACGTTTGTGAATCCAAAGCGACTCGTCGTGATGCGCGTGCCCGGAAGAGTGCACCTTTGCATTCTCGTAGTGGATGAGGTGCGCTCCCTGGCGAGAAAGATTGTCCTTGAGCTTTTGAACACTGCGTTCGTTGCCCGGAACAACAGACGACGATAGAAGAATCGTGTCTCGCTTGTTGATTTTTAAATATTTATGCGCCTTGTTTGCAGCGCGCATAAGAGACGCGAATTCATCGCCTTGCGCTCCTGTCACCAAAAGAATGATGCGGTCAGGCGGATACTTTTCCATATCTTCAATCGGGATGAATGTCTCAAGTTTTGCTTTAAGGAGCCCCGACTGACGCGCGATGTCTACGTTGTTTTTCATACTACGTCCGTCAAGAACAATTTTTTTGCCTAGCACTTCCGCAACATCAATAATTTTTACTAGACGTTCAAGGAGTGATGCGAATGTTGCGACAATAATACGTCCCTCAGTGTTCCTAATAATATCTTCAATATTTTTTAGCACTGTTCGCTCTGGGAATGAATACCCTGGACGCTCTACGTTTGTAGAGTCCGCCATAAGTAGAAGCGTTGGCGCGTTTTTCTTGATGTCGTCAAACTCGTCCTCTTCCTCCATTGTTGGCACGCCGTCCACGTGGTCAAGCTTTAGGTCGCCCGTATGCACAATGTTTCCGTACGGAGTTTCAATGATGATACCCATCGCGTCGGGAATTGTGTGTGTTACCGCAAAGAAACGCACTTTGAAATCGCCCATCGTGATGCGGTCGTTCTTTTCAATGATGCGCATATCAAGCGGAGGCAGGTGTGAAAATTCTTCCTGACGTTTTTGAATCATAAGCGCGGTAAGGTTTCGCGTATAAAGCGGAGGGTTGCCGATTTTGCCCATGAGGTAGGGGATACCGCCCGTGTGGTCAAGGTGCCCGTGCGTAATCATCACCGACTTCACCTTGTGCTTTCGGTCTTCAAGATATTTTGTATTGGCGAGAATATAGTCCACGCCGGGAGTGTTTTCCTCGCGAAACTGAAGTCCTGCGTCAATTATGACGATTGAATCTTTGTACTCAACCATCGTCATATTGCGACCGATTTCCTCCACACCGCCAAGCGCAATGATACGAATGTCTCCGTCCTTGAGCGGTGGAATAATTGCATTCTCGCCCTCTTTAGATGGATACGGCGCCATCATCCTTCGCGCGTCTGCTTTTTCGCGACCTGTTGAATGTTTGATGCGACTTGATGTGCGTTCTGCCATAGGTCCGCGCGAACCACGGAATCCTCCTTGTGGTCTTGCTCCGCCATGTGTTCGTGGAGCTCCGGCAGTAGCAGGTGCTCCAGCCTGCGTGCCCTGTGGACGTGTCGCGCCAGCGCGATAGTTTGCGCGGTTTGCCGAGCGGTTTACCGCGCTTCTTGGCCCACGCGCGTTGCTGTCCTTGCGTGGAAAACGGCGCGCGCTATAACCGCCACCTTTGTCGCCACTCTGAGCGCTCCCTTCTACCTTCTTAGGTTGTTCATCGTTCATTATATTTGTTGTTATTATTAATTTTGCTACTGTGAGAACTTATCTCAAAAATGAACACGAGAGCCTCAAGCTTTGTTCATCTTCATTTTTGAAACAAGTTTTATTTCTTCTATGACTCCTTCGTGAATATCCTCCACACATTATCCGTATTGATGTACCATTCATGAATATTCAAGAATCGCTCAGATGCTGTGGTGATGACTCCTAGAGAAAGCCCCCTCACATTTTTTGGAAGCACATACAAAAATTCTGGCGCGTACATAAAAATCGCAGGCGCGTCTTTTGATATTTCGTTTCCAAACGAGCTGTAAAGTTTCTCGCGGTCAAGCGTGTCGGTTTCTGTGCGAGCATCATCCAAAATTTTGTCCACTTTTGTGTTTGCATATCCGGCGATATTGAGACCAGGGTCCAATCGCTGGCTTGAATGCCAAAATGGATATGGGTCGCCACCAAGACCAAGAACCTGTCCAAAGAAAAGCGCCTCATACTTTCGCGGTCGCACGATAGTCTCCTTCAAATCACCAGTCGCAAACACACGCACTGTTACAGGAACTCCAAGCGCCTCCCATGATGTTTTTAGTTCGCCTGCGACAGTCTTTAGCTCAGTTGCTTCGGATGTTGCGAGCTCAAAGCCAAGCGTCTGAGTTTCTTTCTTCACCTTTTTAGTCCATGAGTTTGTGCTTGAAGCAAATTTCCAATCGGCTTTTTCAAGAATCGCGCGCGCTGAAGCCAAGTTTTCCTCATGAGATTTCTCTGTGTCAGCGACATCATACCCTGCTGTTCCCGGTGGAAGAGGTGAGTCAAGAGCGACTCCGTATCCAGAAAGCGCTCTTTCTATGATTCCTTTTTTGTCCACGGCAAGAGTGAGGGCTTTTCTGACTGCGGGATCTGCGAAAATTGGTTGTTCTGTTTGGTTAAAGAAAACCGCAAGAACGCGAGGTAGCGGTGTGCGTTCTATATTGTAACCAAGAGCCTCAAGTTTCTTTGCGCTCTCCGGAGAGATGGAATTTATTGCCCCGACAGATCCGGTTTTTACAGCTTGCACAAGCGCTTCTTCGCTTCTAAAGAAAACAAATTCTATTGTGCTTATGTTCGGCTTACCCAAAGCAAAACCGTTAAAGGATTTCAATGTGTACGAGACAGGAATTTTGTCGCCATCTTTTGTTACAGTTTCAAGACTGTCAAATTCATACGGACCGGAACCAACAGGCTCACGGTTGTATTTGTTTGTGTCAAAGCGGTTGTAGTCAATGGTTTTCCAAATGTGCTCCGGAAGAATTCCCATCGTCGCATTTTCAAGAAACGGAGCGTATGGCTTTTTCAAGGTGAAACGCACAGTGAGGTCGTCTACCTGCTCCACTCCCACACCGTCCCAGCTCGCGCGCTTCGGGCTTTTCATTCGGCCGTCTTGCGCGGTCTTTATTGTGAACACTATGTCGCTCGCTGTGATTTCCTTGCCATCGTGCCACTCCAGTTTTGGCTTTAACACAAATGTGTACGTGAGCCCGTCCTCAGATACTTCATAACTTTCCGCAAGGTTTGTAATGAATCCGTTGTTGCCGTCTCCGCGCAAAAGACCGGAATAAATGAGAGCAGTTAGGTCGCGGTCTGCCTCGGTGCCGACCTCAGAGGTGGCTAGGAGCGGATTGATGTGCGCTGGAGTGTTTAGCACGCCTTCAACAATAGTGCCTCCAAGCGCAGGAACTTTTATTGTGAATGAATAGTTGACTGCTATAAGAAGAACAATAGTTGTTCCGACTAGAACTCCCATCGCGGTAAAGAACACCTGGTTCTCGCGCTCAGAGAATGCTTTGAGCGCAAGAGCAAAACGCCCTTCAAGCGGAAAGGAGAAACGAGAATTCATTTTTTGAGAAAGATGTGAAAGAAATTGCTTCACGACAAAATATTGAATGTGACTTCAAGGCTACTACCTAGGCGCGGAGAATAAGCATTGCGAATGCCGAAAGAGCGAACAAAATCGCAACGATAATTGAGGTGTAAAAAAGCACCTTCTCCATTCCTCTTCGCGTGTAACGAATAGAATCGTCACCGCCACCAAACGCACCACCTACTCCTGCTCCAGTTTGCTGGAGGAGTATTGTAGCCGTGAGGATGATAGAGAGGATAATCTGCACCCAAGGCAGAACCGTAACCAGAAATTCCATAAGCTTTAATATAGCAGAAAATAAAAAATGTTGCAACGAGGGTGTGGAAAAGAAAAGTGGGCAAGCGATTACGCTTGCCCTTTTTGACGCTGGTTGTTTTAATAAACCCGCATGCGTGGATTTCTTGTACGTGCTAAGGCATCATTTTTTGCGTTTTGTAATGACCTTGCGCGTGGCTCCGGTGGACCACCAATATTTGGACCGTCCTTTTTATGTACCTTAAGTGGTTGCTCGCAGGTCATTTCCTCGGCTACTGCGCAACTGCCATTCTTGTTAAGCGGTCTGAAACATATCGGGCAATAATCATTTGGTTTGTCCCGTGAGACATGCGTGATTCCAGGGTTTCTGGAACATGTAGTTTTGTAGCGATTTACAACACAAAGATAGGTCATCATTTCCTCCCAGTTGTTTAGGTTAATGAATGGTGCAACTTTCCGGCTTTGATACTACACCAATCTTCCATATTTTAAAAGCAGATTGTGGCAGAAATGGTTAGTTGCAATTTATGAAAAATTCTGTGCTATAATATATAGCAATCAGATTAATAGTTTTTAATTTTTATCATGAACTTAACATACATTATATTAGCGGTTCTAGCGGGAGTAGTTTTGTGGGCGATTGTTGCGTACAACAGGTTTGTCACACTTGTAAATCGCGCAAAGGAAGCGTGGTCAGACATTGATGTTCAGCTCAAGCGTCGCTATGACCTTATTCCCAACCTTATGGAAACGGTAAAGGGTTATGCAAAGCACGAAAGCAGTGTTTTCACCGAGGTGACCGAGGCTCGCGCAAAAGCAACACAAGTGCATATTGATCCATCAAACATTACCCCAGCGCAGATTGCGGCAATGTCCGGCGCAGAGAGCGCTCTCTCACAGTCTCTCGGCAAACTTCTTGCAGTTGCAGAGGCGTACCCAGATGTAAAGGCAAACCAGAATTTTCTCTCGCTACAGGCGGAACTTTCTGACACAGAAAATAAAATTCAGGCATCTCGCCGTTTCTACAACGGAAATGTTCGCGATTTGAATATCGCGATAGAGTCGTTCCCATCAAACCTCATTGCAAAGATGTTCAACTTTATGAAGCAAGAATTCTTTGAAGTAGAGGAGGACACCCAGCGTGAGCCAGTAGCGGTGAAGTTCTAAATTAATTAATAATCATAAAATAATATGCAAGGATTTCTCAAAATCGTTAGCACGCTCGCAATCATTGGAATAGTAATTATTGCCCTGATGTTTGTTCTCGACATTGTTACGACAGCTGAAGTCAAGGAAACCCTCACAAAAGTTCTCCTTGTGCTTGTGGTTCTTGCTCTCGGTGGGGTGAGTGTTTCGTTCTTAACAGGAATAAAAGAATAAGAAAATTGAAATGAAAAAAGTTATTCTTATCATAGGTGGAATCATCCTTGTTGCTATCCTGGGGAGATTAGGCTGGGCGTATTATCAGGTGAAGAACGATGTATCAAAAGTTGCAGATATTCCATCACAAGTTGCTAAAACGACATCTGAGCAAGTTCAGGCAGAAACTCAACTAGTTGCTACTTCATCAGTATCTACTGTTGCAGGAACTATGGCAACGAGTGTCCAGATTTTAGACTGCAAAGGGGACCTACCATGTTTTTTAAAAGCGATGAATAATAAATGCGCTCTGGCAAGATTTACCTATTCAATTTTTACTGACACATCAATTCTTGGTGGTGAAAGAATTGATTTAAAAATTGGGAATAAAACTCTTTATGAAACACGTGGAAGCAGTGGAAGTGCTTGTATTGTTCATCAAAAACTACTAGATACATTACTTACATACGATTCTTCCAAGTTGTCTCAGCAGGATCCTTCTACAAAAAGTATGTTTCAAGGCCTAATTGATGATATGCACAAGCAGGCAACGTTACCTAAGTCAGACCAACTCTGTGAAGGAACATCAGCAGAATTAAAACAATATATAGATGATGTTACAAATATTGTTATTAGAGATAAATACCCTTATCTAAGCTCGTGCAAAGAGGTAAGTATATAAGTAGGTAGCGACTCTTTATCATGGCAACACTATATACACACCAAGATCAAAATGTGCACAAGACGTGGTTTCTAATGACTGCGTTTTTTGTGTTTGTAATTCTTGTCACATGGGTGTTCAGCCAAGTGATGCAGAATCCAGTGATTCTTTATGGCGGGGTTTTGTTTGCGGTCGGCATGAACATTTGGAGCTATTGGTATTCGGATTCACTCGTTATTAAAATGTCGGGCGCAAAGCCTGCCTCGCGCGAGCAGTATTTTGACTTATGGAATGCGGTAGAAAATCTCTCCATCACCGCTGGGCTCCCAATGCCCGCGCTCTATGTCATAGACGACCCCTCGCCAAACGCATTTGCAACAGGTCGCGACAAAGAGCATTCGGCCGTCGCAGCGACTACAGGGCTCCTTGCTATTTTAAACAAGACCGAGCTTGAGGGTGTAATAGCGCACGAGCTCTCGCACATTGGCAACCGCGACACACTTCTTGGTACTGCTGTTGTGGTGCTCGTTGGATTTGTCGCAATTATTTCGGATATGTTTCTCCGAATGTCATTTCACGGGGGAGGGAATAACCGCGACAACCGCCTTGGCGCGATACTTCTGATTGTTGGAATAGTCCTAGCGATACTTGCGCCTATTATCGCCCAGCTCATCAAACTCGCAATCTCTCGCAAGCGTGAGTTTCTTGCGGATGCTTCCGGCGCGCTCCTTACTCGCTACCCAGAGGGGCTCGCGTCTGCTCTTGAGAAAATATCTGCGTATCCAACAGGGCTACAAAGAGTCAGCACTGCCACCGCGCACCTTTATATTTCCAACCCGCTCAAAGACGGCAAAGCGATGTCGTTTATGAGCAAGCTGTTTGCAACTCATCCGGAAGCCTCAGAGCGTATTGCGGTATTGCGAGGGATGAAGTAGTGAGTAGTAAAGGATATGGTAGATATCGAGTAACCCACTATACACGTATAATATACTATAGTGAGACAAACAAATTAATTCTGTTGGTGACATATGAATAATATCCAGTACTGACAAGCTGAAATGTC
>Ga0209210_1002299_pt1 | contig 14136 bp, 26 predicted proteins | sample RifGroA1_FD_183991 | JGI IMG/M metagenome (GOLD analysis project Ga0209210, IMG submission 183991) | Contaminated groundwater microbial communities from Rifle, Colorado, USA - Rifle Groundwater A1 (SPAdes) (version 2) | ecosystem: Environmental > Aquatic > Deep subsurface > Groundwater >...
CTCTGCTGCCTTCTCTGCTGCCTGCTGGAGCCTTGCCATCTCCTTCTCCTTCCTCCTTCTCTCAATCCTTAGGATGCGCTCAACCCTTGTATTCTCCTGCTCAGTGCTCTTTGCCTCTTCGCGCGTCCTCTTCATCACAGCATTGAAATACCTGTCAGGCGTGTGACATTGCTTTGCGCTGTCCTGGGAGATGGACTCGAAGAAGATAAGCCTGCTAGGCGCGATGAGTAAGAACCATCCCTTCTTATCCTTCTCTTGAAAAACGAAGAAGTGCGTGTCTCTAAAATAAAGTGAGGTCCTGAAGCTATCATTCAACTCTATCTCAAACGCACGGGCTGCATGTTCAAGCTCTATCGTTGCGTAACGGTGCATGAGGTTTGCTTCACGCTCAAACACGCTAGCAGGCTGCTTAAACTTACCTACGTTGAAGTCACCCAGGATGCCCATGCCTCCCTCATGCAAGGGTCGCCTGATAAACTGCATGATGTCGCTCGCCTCGAGCGCGCGTAACGCGCCCTCAATTCGTCCCGAACGAGCAGCGCTATACTTCTTTCCACTCTTCGTGTTGTGATAACACTTCGCCTGCACGCCATAACATCCCTTGACCCTGGCATCCAGCTCGCTTCCTCCCTTCAACATGCTGACATCATTGAAGATGAGAGGTATGTTGGCTTCTCCCTTCCCAGTGTTCTTTCCGTCGATGATGCAGATGTCATCTAGGACGGCAGGGATGTCGATCCTGACCAACGAGTCTGAAAGAGGGAAGTCAATGCCCTTCAGGGCCTCTGACAGCGCATCTGGCTCATTTCGCATTTGAATGTCAAGAACGCTTAGGACTGCTACCTCAGTCTCATCCTGCACACCTGCATTGAGGATTATGCTCTCAGCCCGTGCTCCAAGCAGCAGCCTGAGCCTCTCATGGACGCTCTGTGGGTTAAACCTCAGCTGGGGTGACAGCCCATCCACGAACTTCCTTAGCTCATCGATGGAAGGAGCCCATCTTCCAAGCTCTCCGCAGTCAACAGACACATGCTTAATACGCATGCCACAATGCTAAACATGGCATGAACATGTGTTCTAAATCGTATTCCTAATAGACGAGACGCTTCTTGCCTGAGGCATCCCTAACGGGCCTGCCGTCAAGCGTCCTGACAATCACCATCTTCACGTCCCTTATCTTCTTTATGAGACGTGACATGGCATCAACATACTCAAGCATGTCCATCTTCTGCGGGTCGAACGTGATCAGAATGTCAAGTATCCTCTTTCCACCCGGCGTCCTATTGACAGGAGATGCCTGATTCACAGTTGAGACGCCCTTGATTATACGTATGTCTGTCAGTATCTCCTCGATCTTCATCTTCTTCGCGAGGACGAGCCTAACGTTCAAGACGTTCAGCAGCCTGAGGGCGCCTAGAGCCTCAGCCACGAGACCCTTCAGCTCATACACACGGACCCTCATCTGTCACCGATACCAGGCACATACCTGCCATGTGCAGGGGCTCCTCGACCGTAGCCTGTCCTTCCTGTATCCATCGGATCGTCAGCATCAACCAGTGAATCAACATCCCTTGGGCTTGCCTCATCCTTCTTGAGCTGCACGGGCTCAGCGTTGTTGACGCATCTGTCTCTCACCCTCTTTAGGAGTGAGCCAGTGTCAGCGATTAGCTTTCGTTCGAGCGTCCTATACTTCCAGTGCTTCTTTAGGTTCTCAAGCTCAGCTATGACTGACTCAAGGCTCTTAACATGCTCAGGACTGCCGAACTTACAGGGCTGTCCATCAGCCAGCGTCACATCATCATAGTGCGTCTGGTGCCTCTCAAGCAGCACAGACTCCCTGATCAGGGTCAACAACGCACGGGATGCATCATTCATCCAGGATAAGTATCAGGCACGAAGCTTAGAGCACAGCCAGGGTTGCATGATGTTCTTTAGCTCAGACCCAGGCGCACCCAGACCTGCTCCCCAGCTGATAATCATCCCTGGTGTGACGCTAAACTGTTCTGACAGAACCATCACACCCAGCTGACGAATAGCCTCAGACAGAAGCTGCACGAATGCGCTGTCATCCATGTCTGTGTTCCCTAGCATAGTTTCCATAGGCTCTATAGCCTATCTAAAGCTGACTTCAGCTCAAGAGCTAGGAATGAGTGAATGTGCTCAGGTGTAACAGAGGCATCTTTAGATAGGCTATAGAAGCTACGAATTTGTTCCCTCAACAACTCTGTGAACTCAACCTCTAGCTCAACACCATCCCTCAGGGGGATTTTTATCCTCTCTAGCCCTACTTCCATAGACAGATAATCTATATCAGCTCAAAGCTTGGGTGTTTTTAGTCCTGCAACAAAAGTTTTGACCTGCGCACATTCTCTACGGGTCGTTGCTTGGGCCTGATCGGAGGCTGCCTACGGGTTTGATGCTCTTCCTCATCATCCTGCGTCAGATCGCGCCTGACAGGTGCGTCTGTCTGTGGCGCGGGCTCATGTCCTCTGGTAGCAGTGTCACGTGCATCAGGCTTGACGTCTGTCCTGCGCTGCGCAAGCATGTCAAGCCTTGCAGCCTTATCAGCCTCAGGCTCCTCGGGCGGAGGCTTCATCCGTGTGGGAACATTGGGAGCGACGATCTTGCTGATGCCTTGGAGCATCTTGAAAAACGTCGTCCGCTGTGTGTTACCCAATCCACTAATGAAGTCCTTCAGGCTTTGCTCAATGTTCCTATCGTCCATCGACTTGCCAGCGCGTATGATGTTCAGCTGGTCAACGATGCTGTCATGATCGATCTTCTGGTCGCCCTGATCAACACCAGACTCTTGTCGGCCCATCTGGGGCGCGGCTCGAACAGGCTCCTCAGCACGTTGGGGTGCATCAGTCGCAACATCAGCCTCCTGCGCCAATGAGTCGATCTCATCGCCTCCACGAGCGTTCTCAATCTCTGCCTGCAGCTCTTCCTGTCTGCGCAGCTCGATCTCTCGTTGACGATCGAACCCAGACGACCTAATAGCGCCTGAGACAGACGAACGGGCGATGTCCTCGATCAGCCTTCCTAATCTCATCAGCGCTTGACGAACCTGACCCTGTTCATGGGCCTCTCCTTATAGCGCCTGTCCCACTCACGCTGGTTCTCCTGCGCGTAGCTCACATCCGACCGCTGCTTCTGTGCCTTGAGGGCCTCCTCTTCCTGCGCGACGATGGCTTCAATGTGCTTATCGAAGCTGAAGTCGCATCGCTCATCCAGGCGTAGAGGGACACCCATAATGTCACAGTCCTCATCAAGTGAGCGGAGGCCGTCTACGACGTTCTCAACTATGCGGAGGTCCCTCAATGAGAGCTGCTTGTCGCTCTTATCAGACATCAGAGTCCTCCAGCGTCTCAGGCATGAAGCGATCGAACTGGAACGTTGTCTCAGTCAACAGCTCATCCAGCGATCTCGCACGCTCAAAGAACAGCTGGCTTTGAACGTACTTTGAGTGGTCGAACGACTCTGCCTTAGGCTTTGACTTGTCAGCATCCTCGCGCCACTTGTTGAGCGCGCTCTGCATCTGGCTGATCGCGTTGACAACATCCTCCATGGGGGATAGCAGCTCAGTCGCATCCACGTGCCTGAACTGGTCCTGGACACGCGAGACGAGGGCGAGGAGAAACTCCCGCGCCTCCCTTAGGTTCTTCTCAGTCCCCTGCCATAGCTCATCGATGCTCATGCCCGCCACGGGCCTCTCTGTCTTTGTCTGCATATAGGATAACTATATGCGTCAGTCACAGACAGCAACAGCAGCCAGAGAGATGATGTTTCGGTCCCCGGCCCGCTCATCCGGGATGACCTCTCTGGTCTGTTCCCACGTGCTCTTGATGGCCCTAGAACTCGGCGTGTTCCCATCGATGAATATGACCATGGTCTCGAACTCCGGGCATGACAGGGCATCCTCGAGACTTGCATGAGGGACACTTAAACTCACGGTGAAGCCTGAGTCCCTGGGCAGCAATGTGAGGCTAAGCAACCTGCCTCTGATCGTCTTTTCTTTCCCAGCACAGCAGAGCTCACACATGATGGGAACCCTTTTTATGGGCTGCTCCAATGATGCATTCGATGCGTCAGACAGCCCTAGCGCAAGCGCCAGGCTGGGGCTCATCATCATTCCGGACGTCTCTTTAGGCATGACCGATGAAGACGTTGCTGTAGCTCTCAATGTCCTTGGGGCCGTCCAGGCGCCAGGTCTTCTCGAACTCAATAAGCCCCTCAGACGAGATGGGATGCGTCCACACGGGCCTCATCTCCATCTGCGATATCGTCAGCTTTCCGTCAGGAGCGGGCCTGATGTCATAGACGACCTGCCCCTGCTTTCCCTGCTTCGTGAAGACCCTCACAAACCTGGCGCCCGCCTTGAGCTTCTCATACACGTTCGACTGCGACAGCGCTGCCTCATCGACGTCATCTGGGACGCCGGGCGTGAATGGGATGTCAACGGTCCCCTCGTCGTCCGTGTCCTTCTCAACCAACATCCTGACGACTGTCTCTAGCAGTTTTGAGTTCTTCTGCATCTTTTCCCCAACATAAGTATCTAGCCCACGTCGTCGGCTGAGCCTCTGTTTATTCGTTTGAACATCTCTTTCCTATGTTCACCCGCGAGGTATGGTGGGTCGCTGTAATACGCATCAAGCCTGTGTTGCTCAAGCTTGTCGTCTTGGACCGTATGCAAGGCAGGCTCTTGTATATGCTTTGCATCTTCATCTTCCTTCTGTTCGATTGCCCGAGTCAGCTCATCGAGCAGTGCGCAGAAGGCGAAGCCGATCCTGTCTGCGACCTCATGCGTGGGCTTGACCCTGAACGTCTCCTGCAGCGTTATGTCCGTCGGGTTCTTCTCGATCGTGACTGTGACATCACCTGCGAGCAGCTCAATGATGACATGCTCCCCGTAACGCTTCGTCTGGTGAACAATCTCCCATCCATCCTTCTTCATCCCATTGCTCCTTTCGTGGTTGGTGTAAGGATGCTACCACTGTCCCGTATATCTTCCGAGGGGCTGTAGGATGTTCCTGCACCAGTCCCAGTAGTGGCAGATCCGCCCTCCCTTGCCACTCACGTAGTAGCGGAACCCTGGGTCGAAGACCAGCGCCCTCTCAACCTTTGTCAGCTTCGGGTCCATCGACGTCTCGATGCTGTCGAGGTCGAGCGTCCCGACCGCAGGCATGACGCTGAACAGCGACTCAACCCACACGGACTTCATCTTGGCCTTCCAGGTGTTTCGCATCGTCCAGGGTGCTGACGTGGCAATCCAGTCGTCGAAGAACTCGCGGAATGTGTGGGAACCCATGAGTATCGCCTGTCCCCTGTCCGATCGGATGTCCCTTGCATCGTCGAACGACAGCTCACCTGTCCCTATGAGGTCATTTGTGTATTCCTTGAGTCCGACTTTGATGATGGACATCGGCTCCATGAGGATGTCAATGTAGTCCCTCGCCGCGAAGCGGATGACCTTCTGGACAAGCTCCCAGCTCCCCTCACTCTGAGATATCACGGAACCCAAACCCAGGGCACCCTGGGCACGCAGGACGTCACCCGACAGCCTGAGTTTGTCGATCGCACGTTCAAGGTCGATCCTCACACCGGAGACGGTCAGACCCATGTCTCTCGGAACAGGGAGGTCAGCCTGCGTCCACGCGGTCCCATTTATCTCGACACTGTCGGCTGTGAGACCGGCTGCGATGATGCGCATCTTCTCATCAACGTCCTTCTTCTTCGTTGAAGCATCAAACTCGAACCTTGTGGTCTTCAGCGAGAGGCCGGACCCGGGTCGAGGTCCGTATAGACCTGCCCTGTTCGGTCCCAACCGGGGGCCGAAGTCACGCATCTCTTTCTCGATCTTGTCACGATACTTGCGCAGCCTGGGAACAGCATCACCAAGGGCATCCCTGACCATCTTTCCGAGCGAGCTCATCCGCACTCCTTTTGTTTGACAGACATCCGACAGACAGTTTATTCACTATTAAAAAATCTTTGGTATAATATATTATATATCACAAAAATCACTTTGTGTAACAAAAATCACAATAAATCACGAACAGATGTCGCAGCAGAAGGCCCGTCGGAAAGCATCCATTCAGCTACACTGATACATTACTGGTTGTCTGTCGCGTTCACGACCAACGCTATGGCGGCTGCACCTGCAAGGACAGCACCCGCACCCAGGCCCACATACGCAAGGACCTCCCAGGCGCTGGCTCCCTTGGGCTTCTCCTGCTCCTTGGCAAGCCTCGTCTCAAGGCCCGTGAGGCGTTCACGAAGCGCACCCTCGACGCCGGCATTGCGTGTCCGCTCACCCTCTAGAGTTGCAGCCGTGGTCGCTGTTGCAAGCTGTAGCCTGACGCGTTGTAGCTTGAGCTCTCTGTCCAACTGGTTCTTGAAGCGTTCTTCACGTTCCTGAAGCTCAGCCCTCTGTTGCGCAAACGCAACATCGTCATAGAGGACGCCTGAGAACGGTGTGACCTTCCCTTCACGTATTATCGCGATCTGTTGTGTATGGGCCATGTTGGGCGTAAGCAGCATCGCTGCCAACGTGCAACATGAGACAATGCGGCGTGCTCTACTGGACAAGGACGATGCGAATGCCTGTTTCTTTTTCAAGCTCATTTGCGAGCGCCTGAGGGTCGTCTGCGAGCTGCTTAAGTATCCTCTTCACCCTCTTCTCTTTCTTCACGTCGAGGACACGTTCGTTTCTGTCGAACTCCTCGCGGATCTGTCTCTCAGCCTCATGCGCCCTGTGGAGCGCAGCCTCGCGTAACGCCACTTCCTTCCTGTGGCCGTCATCGATCGCCTTCCTTTCCTTCCTGAAGGCAGACCCAGCATCATCAAGGATGCCGCGCCAATCGACCCTACCCTTCCTGCCTGCGCTGACTATTAACAACACACCCGCGATAGCGACCGGAACATACCAGTAACTCTTCATGAACGCCCAGGCCTTCAGAAGAAGCAACATCACGGCCTCATGGCTCCCATGTCATCATCGCCGTCGCCTGGTCCATCAAGCGCATCTCCAGCGCCCGATGATGGTCCCAGCCTCGCAAACAGCCCAGCCACGCGCTCCTTGAACGCTGTGACGATGACAGCGTTCAGGACGCCACCGACAAACCCGAGGCCAGCGCCCAGTGCTGTAGGCACAAGCATGTATCCTGCCCCTGCACCCGCGAGGACAGCTAGAAGTCGAAGAAGTGCCCGCCACCACCAGAGCCTCTTTCCTATGTCCTGCTGCTTCTTTTCCTTGTATCCCTGCCCCAACCTTCGAGCGATCTCCGTCAAGAAGAAGCTGGCTGTCCCGGCGACGAGCAGCAACAAGACGATCGCCCAGAACGGGCCCAGGCTCATGATGTCAAACGCGACTACTTCCATGGCGACTCGTCCTCGAACTCCTTGAAGAGTGAGATGGCATCAGACATCGACAGCTGGTTCTTGAACGTCTTCTTGAACCCATCCCTCTTCCTCTCAACGAGCTCATCCAGCACCTTCATGAACCTAATGTCACCCGACACACACCTGTTTATGAGCTCCTCGAGTATCTCATTGCATGACATCCCGCGACGGAACGACAGTATCTTGAACTCCGTCCATGTCTCAGGGAGGACGGAGACATGCAAGCTCTTCCTGATGTCGAACTCAGGGGGCTTACGCAGCGACTGGAACCCAGGTGCTGGCTTGCTTGGCTTTCTTCCGGGTGGCATCGACCATAAATATGGCCTCAACGACGCAGTCGAACTGACTTGGACGAAAAGGCCTGCTAGCTCAAACCAGAGGCAGCAGCACCGACCGCAAGAGGATGTTCTCTTGGCTCCTTGTGGCCCTTACGATCGACGACCACATCATAGTCCTGCTCCATCATCTCCATGAACTCCTTCGCGACAGACAGACCGTAGTTCTGCTCAAGGTAGTTACGCGCCCTGTTCACGATGGCGATGGGGAGGTCAAGCAACGCCTCGTAGTTGACGACGAGCCGGGCGACCTTGCCCGCGAACTTTCCGAGGTCAATCTTGGGCCGGAGTGGATCTGCCTCACCGTCAGGCTGCGCATCCTCGACGTCGCCTGTCTTGTTCTTAACGTCCTCCTTCTCTTCCTCGTCTGGATCGCCCAACTCAGGCTTCTGGCTCCCAGCGTCGTCATCATCCTTCTCGTCATCATCCTTCTCTTCGTCCTTCAGCTCTAGGATGAGCGGAAGCAGCGAAAGCCGCGCCTCAGCCGTCTGATCCTCACCTGGCGACGCAACATCGACGATGCAGTCAGACTCAAAGCGTAGAAGAATTGAGTCCACCTGGTCGTCAAGCGACCTCTGTGACAGACGTATCTCCTCCTCGAGCACAGTCTCCCAGATCAGGCGTTGGAGGAGCCTCGTGTAGTCCATCTATTGTCCCCTCCCTATTGCATCCTCATGCTCACGCCACTTCTTCCAGTAGATGTTGTAGAGCTTCTTCAGCTCCTCAGCACGTTTCGTGTTGCCCTGTGACCTCGCACGCTGGAAGTCGCGGGCAATAGCCCTAGCCCTATCATGGAGGTCACGGGCTGCATCCAATCTTGTGTCAATGGGCACGGACCTCTTAGGCTCGTCCTTCCTGCTGCCGAACAACCGTGACAGGAACGAACGCTTCTTCCCAGGGGCAGATAGAAGCTCATGTATCATCCCCCTCAGCTCACCCCTCGTGACCCATAGTTTATTCATCGTTCTGCCTCTTCACACCCTGCACACAACGTTCGTACTTACGCTTGTCATTGCGTCCAACTGACGCTGTGCAGACGGCCCAAGGGTTCACATCTGCGTCCTCTATGACGTCCTGCTCTACGACATCACATTCGCAAGGAGAAGCATCACAGGCTCCGCAGCGTTGTGCCTTGATGGCCTCAGCGATGAAGCTCTGTAGCTCGGCCCTCGTGACCCATATCTTCGCGCCCGTCATCTGTAGACCTGCCTGACGCGTTCAGTCCTTTGGACACGCTTCTCAACAACGTCCCAGTCGATCTCACGCATCATTGAGTTGAGATACTTCTCACGATCGTCCTCAAAGTCCTTGAAGAACGCGTGCTCCCACATGTCCATCACAAGGATTGGGATGCAACCTGCAGGGACCCCCACATCATGACCATCGATGATGAAATTGACGTACCTGTTGAGGTAGATGTCGTATGCTGTGACAGCCCAACCGCTTCGTGCTGAGAGCGCACATGCTATGAAGTCCCACTGCCAGTCGTCAAACGTTCCAAAGCTCTCAGCCAGCTTCATGTATGCCAGCGTGTCGTATGCAACCTCGCTCCTGACGTCGCTGATGTTCGCGAAGTATAGCTCATGCAGCAAGGCTGCATTACGGTTGTGTGTTTCAGCCGTCTTGAGCGAACGATACGCGCTTGCCTTATGGCTCACGTTCTCACGATCGACAGTGTCTAGCTCAGCGCTAAGCGCATTCAGCTTCTGGACGTATTCCTTGTATAGCTTTCTGTGCGTATCCTTCGTCCCCTGTGAAAGCAGCTCAGTGGGTAGCTCAAACTCCTTGGGCTGACGCACGTAGGCCTCAGATAGCACGTCCTTGGCGGGCCTAATCATGTTGTCATCCAGCGTCTCACGGATGATGTCCTTAATGTCACGTGTTGTGACCATGTTACGCGTCCTTCAGCAAGCGTCTTGCAACACGACACAATACATCTATGTCATCCTTTGATGCACCGCCATTCTCAATGAGGTCAGCAAGACGATGCAAAATGTTTGACGCTTCCTTGAGTTCTTGCTTATGACCCTCCGTGCTCCTATCGAGCGTCTCTCCCACAAGCGCAAGCTTAAGCGTGGGCATGCCCGTCAGGAACTCCCGTGTCATGTCATATAGCTCATCGTCAGATCGTTGCATTCCTAATCAACCTCATACTCATCGTCGAACGTTGCGCTGTCGATTGTGAACAGGCGTCCCGTAGGCGTCCTGAGGACAACCTCATCAGGCCCTATGCTATGGACAGTGTATAATAGCTGGGACTCTCTATGCTTGACCTTCGTCTCTGTCCCAATCTTGGGCTCAACAGCCTCACCCAGGAAGCCATCGACATCTTCCCTAAGTGTCGCTATCTTCTCATCCCAGGCGCGCCTGATGGCTGCCACAAGCTCTTCATTCGTCAGCTGCATGCCCTGATAAGTATCTACCCAACGGCGGACAATAACCTCTTTCGGCCTGGAACATCAACGACCACCTTCCTCGGCTCTCCTCCCTTTGCCCATGACGCCAGAGCGACGGCGAGCTTCTTCTTGAGGCGTTCAAGCTGTCGTCCTGGGTCATAGTCACGTGTAAGAACAGATCTGTCCTTGTAGATGATAGTGTTCCAGCTAACGTAGACAGCTACCCTACCATCGATGGTGACCTCTGTGAAGGGTAAGAAGTGACCCTTACACCACTGAACACCCTCGGGAATTCGAGTGTTCAGTGACCGTATCCTCTTCCAGCTCTTGTCAGACATCCAGACAGTCTGTGCCTTGACGTCGCGTCGATCGACACGGGCGATCTGTGCGCAGAGAGCGACGAGTGCATCTGACATTATGCATCCCTCGCTAGGGTTTTAACACGGACGCCTGCGAGCCTGAGCCTCTCTACGCCATCTGGAAGCCTGTATAGCTCATCATAGACGACCTCAGAGATGCCCGCGTTTATGATGGCAGATGCACAGCTGGCACAGGGAGAGACTGTCACATACATGACCTTCTTCCTCTGCTCTGAAAAGTCTAGCTTTATCAGAGCATTTAGCTCCGCATGTATAAAACCGCTCTTTCCGGGTTCATCAGACTCAACCCTATTGGGCCCGCCCTTCCAGTCTCCATTGTAACCAAGAGCCAAAACTCGAGTGTTATCATCAGGGACGATGAGCGCACCCACCTTCATCCGCGGAGCGACAGACCTCTGAGCCAATGTGTGTGCCATCTCCATCCAGATGTGGTCCCATGAGGGGCGCTTATTCGCTTTTGGCGGCACTTCCCGCCAGGCACCATCAACTTCCCCATGTGCTGACACGCCTTTTGCATGCATGCTAGCGACTGCTTCCCTCGCGGCCTCTGCAAACTCATCCGTCAAGCGCTCTGCGAAATCATCTCTTGGTCTCGATCCTGCACCACACTTCTCCCATGTGCCCACACCAGGAGCGGGGGCACCATCCAACGTCGCGGACCAGGCTGCTGCCTCCTTGCGCAGCTGTTCCAGCACAGCCTCCCCGACCCTTGATACAGCTACGTCATCGATGCGCTCAATGAGCTTTTCCATGTGCCATGTCGGAACGCCCAGTCCGTTCAACGTGTCCAGGGCGCCCAAGAGACGCTTCTTGAGCTTACCCATCGCTGGACCCAGAGACGACCTGCATGTCGTCCTCATCACCCGTGTTGTCTGATGCATCCTGCTCCTGCCGCTGCCCTGAGAACAGCTCTTCTATGTTCCCTACAAGCTCAAAGCCCGCGATGTCAGCATGCCCTCCTCCCCCGAAGCGCTTTGCGATCGTCCCACAGTCGATGTCGGGATGGAAGGAACGGAGGCTGACCTTTGCATAACCTTCTATGTGGTCCCAAAACCAGACAAGGGCGAAGTCGCAGTCAGGCGCAAGCTTCTGCCCTATCTCTGATATCCACTGCGTCGCGTTCGTCACAAGGACGTCCTTCCCGCGCAGCTTGCGTCGCACGGCCCTCTTGCATGCCCTGTCGATGGCCGTCTCAGCGTAAGGGAGGATGTGTGCCCCGCGCGAGATGCAGTCATCCACAGCAGATGCATTCAGCATCCTGTCGTATGCCTGGAACTCAAATGGTGTCATGTCAAATGCCATTGAGAACTCACGTGAATACTCAAGGTAGGGCCTCCATCCCATGTCCCTGTTCTCAATAAACCTGAGGAACCTTGGGGGCTCAACGCCCGGATGGAAGAACTCCCATGCTAGTATGCAACCGCTATGGTCAAGCTGGAACCAGTCAGGCTTAGCAACGCCCTCAAGCGCTATCATCGCTGACTTATGATGGTCCCTCATCGTGAAGCTGCTGGCCTCCTTCATGAGGCTGCGGGTGGTCTTCTTGTCGAACGCAAAGTCAAGCACGATGACGTTCTTCCCCACAACATCAGGTGCTGGATGACCATGCTTCATCGCGTGGTATGTCGCCCTGCTTCCTAGGACCTTCCATGCAGCGTATGCGGCAGCAAAGCCATCTGAGCAGTCGGAGTGATACAATATAACATCTATTTTTTGTAAATCCACTTAAATCCCCACGCTTCATTTCTTCGAAAACGACAACAATCTATGATATATTTATGAGTTGCAAGAATTTTATTCTGTCGAAGAAATTTAATCGCCTCAGAAATTGAAGCGTATTCACGAATGAATTCATCTTTAAGTGTAAACTGAATTATGGGTTTTAAATTGGGAACACCACGATTTGCTTTTGAAATCTTTTGTCGCGTTTCTTCTGAAACAGAATGTCCTAGCTTAGCAAGACTAACATTATGATTATGTTCCTTTGAATGAATTCTTCCCCTATGTTTTGCGCTTATCTTTGCTTTTGTCTCATCTGACATTGGAGGTGGTTTTCTGCCACGATTTGAATCTCCGATCTTACGCTTATGTTCTTCTGAGATCGACTTACCTCTCAAAGGAGAAGGCCCTAGTTTTTTTCCTCTAGATGTTTTGCTTATCTTCGCTTTCGTCTCTTCAGAATGTTTTTTTCCTGTTATTGCTTTTGAAAGCTTTCTCTTTGTCTCTTCAGAATGACATGAAGGGCCCTTTCCTCCTCCACATAAATTCATGCATAAAGGATCAGCTAACATTTGTTCATTTACAATCTCTTTTTCACGGTTAAAAAGCATTTTTCTGTTAGAGACAAATTCAACAATTTCATGTATGTGATTTTCTTTTCCATGTTTACTAATTGACAGCCTTAATCGCTTTCCTGATCCAAGATATCCATCATCCATTCTATCGGTCGAGTGTATGCCGAAATAATACTTTCCTGTCACTATGCATGTAGTCTTATAGACAAAATGAAAATTTCGTTGATCTGCACGCTTGTATTCCATGCATATAAGTATGCAGAAATTGACATAAGCCGTCGCTACAATCAGAGTGAAACAGCACTGTGTCTAATGCTTCTACATCCATCGCATCTTCCTTCTCTCGCTATTTATCTACATTATGCAGCTTTCAAAGAACTTCTCGTTACGTGAGATGACGTTCAGCGAGACAGCCTCACGGCGCGGGCTCGAAAACACACCCAACTCTGACCAGATAGACGCCCTAACAGCCCTATGTGAGAATGTGTTGCAGCCTGCACGTGACGCCATCGGACCGCTATCAGTGTCAAGCGGGTTTCGCGCCGGTCCCGTCAACCGCGCAGTCAGGGGCAGCAAGCGTTCACAGCACATGCGGGGTGAGGCAGCTGACATCAGGGGCATACACGTCAATCTCATGACACTGGGCGCGTGGATAGAGGAGCACTGTGAGTATGATCAGTTAATTTTTGAATATAATTCATGGATACACGTTTCATACAGAGTCGGTCGCAACAGGAAGCAGGTCCTCCGCGTAGACAGGACAGGAACGAGCGCATTCACGTTCAAACAGGGCTAAACGACGAGGTCGAAATGACGCTCATAGACATGTAATGAGCCCACGTGCCAGACCATCTTTCCCTTCTCACATCCTAGGTCACGTGCTAGCATTTCATGCACATGCGCCTGCCAGGCACGATCATTGCGGTAACCGAAGACTACGTCGTTACTCCTCATTTGGATGACAGCGACAAGCTTCTCGTTCCTTATCATGTATTGCACGGCATTCGTGCACATGAAGTCATTCTTATCGTTGTCGTTGTAGTCAAGCCACATCCTGGGACGTGTGTATAGCATCACAGCCCGACGTGATGCAGAGTGTGAAAGCAACTCTTTCTTCACATGCTCGTACTGGGAAAAGTTCTCATCGCTCCAGATCGCCCAGCCATAGTTTGAGTTGATAAGACCGTTTGCGTCGCCGGCCCTGACCCATTCCTTGGGTGGGTTTCCGGGCATGTCATTAATGTTTAACGACTGAGATGCATACCACTGGAGCTCACGCCTGACGTAGTCAGCATTGACCTTCCCGAATATCGCGTCCTCATCGGCAACG
>Ga0209210_1002301_pt1 | contig 14133 bp, 27 predicted proteins | sample RifGroA1_FD_183991 | JGI IMG/M metagenome (GOLD analysis project Ga0209210, IMG submission 183991) | Contaminated groundwater microbial communities from Rifle, Colorado, USA - Rifle Groundwater A1 (SPAdes) (version 2) | ecosystem: Environmental > Aquatic > Deep subsurface > Groundwater >...
CATCGCGCGGCACCCTGCGCTGTGTTGCCCCCAAAGAGATTCCTTTGCGTGTTGGCGAGTGATATGCCTAATTTCGCACACAGTTGACTTATACGAGGTTTTGTTGTCATGCGGCTGTCTTTGGGCTCTTAGCGATGATGACGCGTTGGCGTCGACGCCACGCGAATTGATTCTCATTCATGTTCATTTTCCTGCTTGCTTTTTTACCCATTCTCCCCTCAGACTCCCCTCATCCCGTGGGTATTGGTTTATGCTTCATTGATTTTTTGCTTTGCTTTGCCTTTGCTTAGCGGTGCTACGATGTGCCAAGCCTTGCCTTTGCTAAGCGCCGCGGAGCGTGGCTCCGCCTTTGCTTCGCGAGGCTCTGCCACGCCTTTGCTTGGCTGTGTTGCGCTGCGCTTCGCCTTTGCCTTGCTGTGCTTGGCCCCGCCGTGCTGCGCCTTTGCTGTGCCAAGCTGTGCTGGGCCACGCCGTGCCTTTGCTACGCCACGTTTTGACATGCTCTGCCTTCGCTAAGCAGCGCCAGGCCGTGCACCGCCTTTGCTACCATTTTCTGCCTTTTCACAGTTCGGCAGAGAACTTGAATCTTCCTTTGCCGGAATTCCTCCATTGGCCCAGGCCGCGCAAGACTCCGTATTGCAGCCATTGAATAACGTATTTCCGCAGTTCCTTGCTGAAGATTGTGAGTTCGCACTCGATTACACTCCCCGCTGGCACGGTCTCGGAGCGACACACGGTTACACGTGGGCCTTGGGCGGTTTCGCATCGGAGTGGCCGTTCGCAAATTCCAACACCGGCACCTTCTGGCAACTGGATCGGGATGAAACGGGGTGTAACAAAGATGCAGCCGTCGATCTTCGATTTGTAGGCGCTGAGCTTTTCAAGCCCGGCTCGCTCCTCTATATCGAATCGATTCATAGCGCCGGCGGCATCTTTCATGAATCCCTTGATTTGGTAATCGTAGATCCCGATTTTCCCATCTTGTCGATGGAAAACAGTCGTTCCAGCATCCTCGCGATGCTCGGCGTTGTCGAGTTCCTGCTTCCGTTTATCTTCATCCGGGCATTTCGAGGCGATGAAATCGGCAAAGACATCCGGGTTAGCGGCCTTTGTCCCGAGCATTTCCTCTATCAGTGTCAGTTTTACTTTCATGGGTTTTTATCTGCGTTCATTTTTTCCAAAACAATCTAAACTGTTTCACACCGTTTCCATTACCTGATGTATTTTCACACATTCACTCAAGACCTTCTCCATCTCGTGCAATGGAATCATATTCGGCCCGTCGCTGAGCGCATTATCCGGGTCGGGATGAGTCTCGATGAATAGGCCGTTTGCTCCAGCCGCGATGGCAGCACGCGCCAGCACAGGCGCAAACTCTCTCTGGCCCCCCGACTTGCCCCCCTCCGAACCAGGCAACTGGACTGAATGTGTTGCGTCGAATAACACGGGAAATCCAGACCTGCGAAGGATGGCTATTGAGCGCATGTCAACGACCAGGTTGTTGTAGCCGAAGGTAGTTCCGCGCTCGGTTAACAGGAGCCGGGTTCCACCTGCTTCGACCGCCTTTTTCACTACTTGCCCCATCTCAACTGGCGAGAGGAACTGCCCCTTTTTTAAATTCACAATTTGGCCGGTCAGAACGGCAGCCTCGATCAGGTCTGTTTGGCGGCAGAGGAAAGCAGGAATCTGCACCACATCCACCACCTCACCCGCAAGACCGGCTTGGGTTTCGGTGTGAACATCCGTCAACACCGGCACTCCCAAATCTCGACGGACTTTGGCCAGTAATTTCAACCCCCTTTCCAATCCTGGACCGCGGAAAGATTTGGCCGAGGATCGATTGGCCTTATCGAAACTGGCCTTAAAAATGTAGTAGATACCAAGTTTCTCGCAGATCGTGCGCATGGTGGATGCGATTTCAAAACACATCTCCTCACTCTCGATAACGCATGGGCCACCGATGAGAGTTAGCCGGCGCATGTCGTTGAGTTCAGCCCACAGGATGTCTTGAGGTGTCATTTATTGAGCTCCATCAAATCTTTCGCTACAACTTTCACGGCACGTTGCCTTGGCCCATGGCCAACTTCCGTAATGAGTGGTCCCCAACACTTCACAATTGAATCGTAAGCCTGAGCGACATTTGGGTAACGCTTGGCGAGCTTGGTCTGATAGTCGTCAAAAATGACGAGGCTGCCAGGCTTTAGCCACTTCCAGGCTAGAGCGAAATCTTGGACACATGCCCATGCATTGTGGTCACCATCGATGTAGAGGATGTCGATTTGTATTGTTTGCCACTGGCGTAATACGGTTGCTGACGGTAAGTAAAACCATTCCCATTTCCGACCAGGTAAGGCTGCTATTCTTGTCATGGCCAATTCTCTCACCTTGTCGATTTCTACCTTAGGGTGCCTGGGTGGATCGGCTAGATATGGATCAATCCCGATACCCAGAGATGTGGAATGCGTCAGTATGTTGCGGCATACCCACTCTGCGCTTGCGCCGGCCCAGCAGCCAATCTCGACATATACCAGGTTAGGCTGGCCGGCGTAAGGCATGAGAAGTGGGCAGAATTCGTGTCTGGTACGACGGAACCAACGATCCCAATGGCGCTGTTGTCTTTTTTCTGTGGTCATATTATGGGGTTCTCAACGGGCCAATGGTGGTCTTTATCACTTATTTTGCCGTCCTCAGTGCGTAATCGGTCGTCTCGACCTGCACGACTATGTTCTCGCTCCTTACGATTCTTGACACTACTCGTGTGTCCTTTTGCGCCAGTTCGGGCAGACTGATATTCGAGGTGATGATTGTCCATTTTCCGGCGCGGCAGCCGAGCAGGGTGTTGAGCTCGTCGAAGGAGAATTCCGTCTCTGAGGACGAGGATATGTCGTCGAGCACGAGAACCGGCCATCGTTTCATGTCATCCCGCATGCTGAATGCATTTCCGGCCCGTAGTTTTTGGACGAAATCTGGCCAGTAAACCACATCCCCTATGTAGTCTGTTCTGGACCAATCTCGCTTTTGTTCAGCCCAATCCCATATCCGCTTTGCGCAGTGCGTTTTCCCGGTTCCGCAAATGCCGATTAGGCAAAGCCATCGAGGTTCCAACCTTGATGAGAAGGCCTTGCACCATTCCCCGCATGCCACAGCCATTTTCTCGAGCTCAGGATCGCCACAGAGTTCTATTCTTAGCCATTGAGCCCAAACTTCAGCGAACTTTGGCTTGATAGGCGTTTGGATCGACTTTGGCATTGTACGTTCCTTTGTTTCGGTCGATAACCGGTCGAGAGCTTGTTCGACGGCTGTTGATATTTGCATTTATTTTTTCCTTCTCTTTTCGCTCCTGTTCGTAGGACCAAGCCGCCCGAAGGTGGTGCGGCCATGAGCGAATTTGGATGTCTTTTGCGTCCCTCCCGCCTCTGGCCATCGCGGCAGACCAGATTTTGGTGGCGAATTCGGCCGTGCAGCCGATTGGACCGATAGCCGCGACCGCATGGCATTCGGTTTCCGGGAAGCCTGCTGGGAGCTCGATTGGCGGTCCTGGGCCGCTTCCATCCCCAACCGCACCCGCGCCTGTCTTCTCCGGCTCCCCTTTTTCGCACACGCCTGCCTTTTCCGGCTCCCTCGCGCGTGTCACCCGTTGCGACACGGTGTTTACAGTGTTTACAGTGCGAGCGGGGGGTAGGGGGGGGTGTGTAGGTACTGTAGGTGTGGTAGGTACTGTAGGTGTGGTAGGTACTGTGTATTCTCTATTAGGTCTCTGTTGGGTCTCTGTTGGGTCTCTGTTGGGTCTCTGTTGGGTCTCTCCGTAGAGTCGTCCGTGTTTGGCCCAAATTTCCACGAGACGGGGGCGATTTGCTTGGCCATACTTCTTGATCAGGTAGCGTCCGGCGTAGTCCAGCCAGTGATGGAGGATTTTGCCGTCAAGCCACTCGTGTTTTTGGAGCAGCCGAACATACTGCGGGGTGTCACCCGGATAATCGGAGGTCTCGGCGATAAAGTCATCCGTCCAGGATGAGAGATCGCCATCCTCACGTTGTTCCAAGGCGGCATGCCAGAGTGCGTGCAGGTGCCCAAGCGCGTAGGCGGGTCGAATGCGGAGTTCGCGTGCGAACTCGCGCAATTTGCGGTGCCTGATCAAAACCGTATGACTTTCAATCCACGGCATTGTCTGATCTTTCAGATTGGTTTGGTTTAGGCTTGTTTTTTTGTCCTTTTTTTCGGCCATTTGCACGGATTTTTCGCATCCACCCGCGCAAATATTCGCGTTGGCTTTCGCTTAATTTTTTGGGAATGCCTCGGCCCAGCTTCCCCATTACTGAACCGGCTTGAGAAGGTGTGATCCTTGTCATACGTCCGGGAAACTACACTTGTCCGAGTTGGAAGCAAGCTTTTTGTTTATGTTCTTTCTCTTTTCCCGTCTTCGTTTTCGCTTCTCGACCAATTCATCGAGGGTCAAGCCGCAGGCTTTGGCTTGGTCCACGAGGCTGAGGCGCTCCTTCGGCTCGGGCTTGGGCTTGGAACCGACGTAATCTGGATCACCTGGGAACCGGATGAGTCTTTGCCGGGTCGCCCAGACAACGGCAGCGCGGAATTGCTGGTTAATCGTCATGGGAGAACTCAACTTTCGGGGGGAAGAATGACACCTTCTTCTTTCAGGGCGTCAGGGCGATTAGCCGACTGCGGACATCCGTGAATCTCTCGCGTGCCACAGAGCCATATTTGCGGCCCGGATCGACTGCGGTAGCCAACGCCTGGAGTGAAGACACCGGGGTCGGGGCGTGGCCAATAGCAGTTGCGGCACGGGCAATCTTTGTCCCACACTTCGACTTTCATCTTCAAATTTTTGTCGCGAATGAACATGTCTCGGTCACGTACTGTCGGGTCATATTTCGTCCACTGGGTCTGACTTGATCATGTCGATGATTTTTGTCTGCTCTCGACTGAATCTTCTCGAATCGAGACGAGCGCGCGTAACGCGCGGGTCGCATTCCCATGCGTGCTCATCGTATGCGAGGCGGCAGTTGATGCATTTCCACGCGCCAAGGAATTTTTCTGGCGCAGGCTCGGCGCAGCATGTATCTACGATCATATTGTCGGTCTCACCAATATGACGCGCTTATTGACGCGCCGGACTGCGGGGTATGGTCCCCCCCTCCCCCGGCGCAGGTCAGTCTCGATTGCTCGGAGTGTTTTCCCCAAGCGCTGAGCCTCGGCTATTTTCCACTGCTTAAGCGGAATCCAACCCGAGCGGATTAAGAGGTCAGACTCAGCTAGGTGTTTTGGGTTGGATTTCATACGCCGCACATTTTGGGGCTAAATCTCTTGAGTGGGTTCATTCACGGTTTTTCGTTCTCGCCGGGGCACTGTGCCTCAGCTTGGTCGCTATGGCGCAGGGCCTCACGCGCTATGTCGCCAAGGCCGTAGCTGCGTATCGACTGCGCTTCCTCAGATTCGATGATTTCTTCCATCGCCTTTTTTAGCCGTTTGATGATTCGAATCTGATCCCAAAAAGTTTCTGGTTGTTCGTGCGGCATAACCAGTCACTCCAGCGAACGGTGGGTTCGCGTTTCAGTGGCCCACCGTCGCTGATCCGAGACGTTAGGCCAATCACGACACGCTTGTTCCAAATGACCAGCACAGACTTCAAACGCTCCAGCTTCTCGGCGGCACGCGATCTTTTCAGTTTCATCGTCCGACATCTCGGCGTCGTGATGTTTCCAAAGCGCACTCGACCTCCAAGAGAGAGCAAGCGCGCGGACTCGGTAGCGAATGGCGATTTCTGGCCTAACAAGCGGCTGCACACGAACCTGCGGAGCAGTTTCTGTTTTTGAGTCGTCTGGCATAGGTCAGTCTTTCTCGGTTCGCGCCGGTCGGAGATCCGGAGCGTTATGCGAACGGAGAGTTGTTTTCAGGCTCTCCGACCGGGCGCTTCTCGAACGCAGCCCACTCGTCCCAGGGTCATTTTTACATGTTCGCATAACGAAAATGTCCTGTTAATCAATGGTTCGGCGGACTCGCACGCCGTACGAGTTCGCGCCCGATAAGGCAGGCCCAGTGCTGGCCCTTGTCCGTTTCATCAGCTTTTGCGAGGCGATACGCCGATTCTAGTTCGCGAATCGGCAGACAGCGCATGAGTGCAATTGCTCCCGCGTCGCCGTCCACCGAACCAGCCGAGTCAAGCGAACCGTCTGGAGTCAAGGGAGGGCCGCCTATCGGTTCCTCAGTGGGTAGTTTCATCTTGGGTGTTATTCATTTTCATTCTTTAGCCTTTCTGCGCCCAGGTAATCGGATGTCATCGGCGAGCTCATAGCAGACCTTTGTCGTTGCGAGCAGCGTTTCGAGCGCCTTCACTTGTTCGTGCCGCTCGCATGTTGCGGCATCGCAGTCTGGTGTCTGGCCCTGTGTGTATCCTCCGCGTTGCAGGCATGCCAGAGTTTCGCAGATGCCGTTTAGGTATCGGTTGCATTCAGCCTTCAGCTCGCAGGCCAGGCGCTCCAGCGAATCCCGAGATTGCGTCTCAAGCGCCATTCTACAGAGTTCGCGTTGCCGCGCAGCGGCCCGGACTGGTGGCAGTCCTTCGGATGCGCACATGTAGCTTCGGATTTCCCGCCCTACCATGTCCGAATCGTGCGGGATTGGTCCGCGCCACTGCCCTGCGCAGTCGGCGACGATGTCGCCCACGCAAAAGCAATCGCTTGGCTTGAGCAGTGTGAACCCGCCAGCCACCGAAGGCGGAGTTCCGGCGTCTTTGGTTTTGGGGGAGTTCTTGTTGCAGGCGGCGGCCTCTCCCGGCGGCTGTCGCTCAGTTCTGGCGTTGGGCGTCCTAGTCATCATGGAAATTCTCATCATCGTCATTATGAACACAGTCTGGACACCCCAAGCATTCGACTTCGCCGTGGTTGTGGCACACGCAGAAATCACCGCCGCAGATGCAGGCCACGTAACCAGACCCACCGCATCGCTGGCTGATTGGTGAGCGATAGGGATGAGGCTCGCCGCACCAGCATGGAATGTCTTTTGGTTCACCCATAGTCTCAGTGCCGGCCACGCTCGCTGTCGGGCGCCAGTGGCTGAGCTTGGTCGTTCGGCATCATGTGCATTTCGTGACGCCCAAAGATGTCCACAAACCACGCTTCTCGGTATCCGAATTGGCCGCTTGGGCCGCTACATTCCATCGCCATCCCACGCGAAGACATTTTTTCCTCAGATGTCAAAGTCGGCTTGTTGTTTGGCCAGCGTTGCCGAACAACCAGATGCAGCGAACCGGCGGCATCGGTTGATTTTGAGTCTTGGTCAGTTTTCATGTCGTTGGTTTGTCAGCCGGTCGCTCACCCGGAGCGTTCGGCTGCTTTCCGAGTGCGCGGCGAGCGTCTTTTAGCCAATCCAGCAAACGGCAGTAGTTGTCATTGTTGAAGCCATCGCGGCCAGCTCTCTCGAAATAGCACTCGGCCAAAACTTGAGCACCCTCTGCCGCCGCGATTCCTCTCACCAGCAGATCTCTTAGATCGGTATAGCGAACCGGAGGCTCGACTTCTGGTGGTTCGGGCGTCCTCGCGCTGGGCTTCGGCCACCGTTTCTGGCGGGCGGAAGCCAAATTCCGCAAAGCCGCCCGGCGCTTGCCGACGCTGGGCCGTTCCTTGATGCCCTGGCGCATTCGCGCTAGGGCATACGCTGCCTTGTTCTTGCTCATACCAGCCAGCGGAGGCTTGCCTGGTTGAGATGTCCGACCAGGCACCATGACTGGTGCGCGAACGTGGGCTTGCCGCCCTCGACGCTCCGGCTGACGTTCCAGGCCGCGAAGAAGGGCACGTCACCATTCTCCTGCCCATCCACAGGCGCGAGCACCCCGCGCTGGACGGCATCCGCCGCCGTGCGGGCGAATTGCGCGAGGATCGGCGCGCTCGGCACGCCGAAGATTGCCGCCGCCTTGTGCTCGGCCACCTGCGCGAGCACGCCGGAGACGACGGCTTTCACGTCGCCGTTGTTGCGGATGTCCACCGCACCGAGCGCCTTGCCCGGCTCGATGGCCACGATTTCAAAACCCATCGCGGACGCATCCGCAATTTGGTCGGCTGTTGGCTGGTGCCGGCTGAACCAGATAGATGTCTTCATTGCTTTTCCTTTCACAGTCCGAGCGCGGCAAACGCGCCATCGAGATCAGCCAGCCCCTTGCTGGCCTTTTCATCCCGGTGGACATAGTACCGTTTTGATGAGCACGACCGGTGCTCCGCGCCGAACTCGATGCGCCGGTCTTCCGCCGCGTTTCCGAATTCGGCGGCGGTGGCGCGGACATAATCTCCCGCCGTCACCAACCACACCTTGTAGCTCCGGCCCCGGCCATCGTAGTCAGTGCCGTCGAAACCCCAGAAATCCGCCGGGGTGAATTTGAACCCGGCCTCTGAAGCCGGGTCCACGCCCGGAGCGTAGATGAAGATTTCCCCACCTGCTCGGTAGGAGTGCCCAAGGGACTCCACCGACACAGTGCAGCCCTTGGCTGTAAACACCGCCTCAATGTCCCCGGAAGACCGGGGAGCCGACTTGTTTTCTGCGTTCATTGTCTTAGTCTTTTCCGACATCGGGCTGTTTTCGCCGCCCGTTTCGCGTTGCCAGTTTCATCTGACGCACTTAATTTCTCACAATACCGCTATCGTGTCAACAATTGATTTTGCAATTCGACCGCGCCACCGCATCCCCAGCCCCCCCAATCGTGTATCAGCAAAGAGCAGGATCACGTTTTCAGGTCCCGCCTCCTGCACATCTCGAAAAGCACTCCAAAACGAGCACAGACCACCGGAAAAGTTGTTGATCCGAATCATGGGTTCTTCTCGCGACGGTCGCTCAACTCTGTGTTGGGGGACTCGTTGCCTGCGTATTGGAGTTCTCCGAGGAGATGGTCGAGTCTGGCCTTGTGATGGTGTTGGATGCTAGATGTACATATTGCTAACAGCGTCAGTTCGATTACGAGCTTTTCTAAGGCTGCGCATTTTGCTAAGAGATATTTTTCGCTCATATCACCTCATCATTGGTACTCTCCCATTGCCAGGTCCAGCAGCCAACGGGCGTCAGCCTCGTTGTCATCTTCCACGGCTGGCCAGCGCAATCTAGCCGCATCAACCATCATTTGTTTGTTCGCGTTTCCCTTGCCGGTCGCGTGCTTTTTGATCTCGCTCGGGCTGTAACCTCGATATTCGATTGCGTTATCCTGACACCACAGCTTGATTACAGCTTGCAATTCGGCTTGAACGACGAGCGCACCTTGCATTTTAGGAGCGCAATGGCGCGCAGCCTCGAAGACGACAAGCCCGATTTGGCCAGCGGTCAGAAACTCATTGAGCTTCCCTCGCAAGCGGACGAGTTTCATCCCAGCGGATTCATCCCGGCGGATGCTCAGATCAAATGTGCCTGAGCCGCCAGCGGAGGATGCCCACCCACACTTTGTTGCTGGGTCAAGAGCTAGGATTTGCATAACCCGAGGGTACCGTCTTGCGCGCGACATTTCGCTTCGAGCTCAGCTCTGAGAATCTCACACTTCCACATGATTACGCCGTTCTGGTAAAACTCCCACCAAGCCGCACCCTGGACAAAAGCGGCGATTAGAACCTCTGGGGGCACCGCACACGGCGGTGGAGCCTTTGCAAAGTCTGGCGGCAGAGGCAACTCCATGTAATAAATGCAGTCCTTTTGATTCTTTGGTATGCATCCGTCACCGTCACACCGCCATCCCTCACATATTCCGTCATTTTCCCAGCGTCCAACAGCGACGGCTTTGCATCCCCGCCAGCAAAGTAGAATGTCTTGCCCGGATTTTGGGGCAGTTTCAATTGGTTTCCAATTCATCATAACAGCAGCCTCATGACGTGAATATGCGTCCAGCCGTTGCGCTGGAGCCGTGCGATGTCACGTTGCATCTGCGGCTCCCCTTCCGCATACATCTTTGGGTGTATTTTCCACCAGCCCCCAGCCCTCCAATAGGCGACCAGAAAATACGGAGTCATACATTCCTGGTCCGGTAGCTCTACTTTGGTGGCAACGACCGCGTCATAAAACGACAGCGTTGGCGGATCAGATTGGAATGGTTCTTTCATTGGTCCTTACTCTTCTTTGACCGATACAACCACATACCGGACGCGAACAGGCTGACAAGCATACTACCAGAGAGGTGAATCATAAATGCCGCAGGTCTCGGCCGGGCAAAGCAAAGGCTGGAACATATGACGGCCTTGTGGTTGTGGACGGCAGCCATCAACCCTTTGAGATTGCCGATTCGTTTACCTCTCATTCATCCTCCTTCATCCATTTCGGCAATCCGATTTCGACTACCGCAGGCGGGTAAGCCGGCCATTTGTTTTCGGCACAACAGCGTATGTACAGCGAGAGCAGGTCGATATATTTTTTCCTGCCCCTGCGGATCATGTCGTCTCCGCACCTATATACCATCAGGCCATGTGGTGGTGTCTCCTCCACAGCAACGAAAATGAAGTCTGTCTTTGGCTTCTTTGGGTTCTCGGCATTCCACATATCGAGGTAATAGGATGCTTGGATGTGGTGGCCATACTCCGCAATATCGAGCTCGAACGCGTGCTGGCGCGCATCCTGGCACATCTTGAGGTCCACAATACATGGTCCATCGTTGACGAAATCCATCCTCCCGCGTCGCATGACGGTTCCACCTAGGGTAAACTGGCTGAATACGCTCACCTCCGATTTCCCGGTAGCAAAGGCCTGGCTGGCTATCGGGTGCTCTTCGATGGCTTGGAGCATGCCGAGGATATGCTGCCAATCCTTATACTGTATCGGCTCCATTTTTAGTTCTTTTGCGGAATTTAAGAACTCCCTCCCTTCTTTGCTGCGTCCGTCCATGCCTTGTGGACTCACCAACCACCATGCAGGTTTCGCTGGCTCGAGCAAACATTGATGCAGGATCGAACCAAGGATCATCTTTGGGGTTGGTTCTGGTTTATTGGCCATCCAGGAGCGCAAATGGGCTGGGGATCGGCGCAATTTCTTGAGCATGCTCGCAGAGACACCTTCCGCCGCGTGATATTGTTCCGCTGGCAGGTCGGAAAGCACTCCAGGAGGGATAGTCATTGTTTTACCCTCGCTTCAATTTCCTCCCAGATTCTCACCCCAGGAATCTCATGCATCCCGTTGTTGATCCAAGAATTGAGCACGGCTGTTTTTGGTTCGAGAGTCACCGCAGCCGGCATGGCGGCGTACAGCGCTTTGCAATCGAACACCTCGTGCTTCCAGACCTTCCGCACGCTGACGCCATCGGTTTTGACTGGAGCCACGGCTGCGGGAACCGCCAACGTCGCGGCCTTGGCCTGCAATTGGACGGCTGCGATCTGCTGCGCCGCACGGACACTGGTATTGACTACATCAACGGTGGATTTTGCCTGGGCGGCTTGTTTGGCCGCCTCGGTCCGTATCCGCTCCTCTTGCTCCCGCTTTTCGCGGTCGATACGCTCCAGCTCAAGCATCCGTTTGTGCTCCGCCTCAAACTGCAAGCGCAATTTCTCCGCTGCATAATCCCCGAGCATCCGCCTGAGTCGCAACTCGTGCGGGAGCAAAGCCGAGCAGAAATCTTTTGCCTTGCAGTCGATTTGCCGCTCGAGCGCGAGAACCGGCGCTTTGATTTGTCCCCTCGTGAGCTCGACTTCCTTCAGCACCTTCTGCACGCTCCGCAGAATCTCTGCGCACAGATTTTCCGTGAATGAGTTGTTGACTGACCGGATAGAGTCGCAGGTCTGGATAAGCGCGAAGCGCTCCTGGAGCGCAGTCGGCTCCAGCTCTACGGTCCCGGAGAATTCTCGGATTGCTATTGAGTTCATAGCAATTGCTTCTCTAGCTCGATACTACCTTCGGTATCATCCTTGAATTTGCGGGCATACGATATTGCGCTGGCGCAGTATAGCCTGCCGTTGACGAGGGAAAGTTTCATGGCGATTCCAAGGTTTAATTTCGCCTCCTTTGTATCTTGTAACTCCTTGGCTATAGCCGACGCGTTGGCTGCGATTAGAATAATGACCTGGTCGCAGGTTAGTTTGGCGAGCGCGTTAGTCATTTCGGAGTCTCCTTTTTATAGATGGTCACAATCTTCGCAAGGTCCTTGGGATTTTTCCTGAGCCAGTCGATTATCCTCTCGGGCACCTCTTCGTACGAAGCCAAGGAATCGGCATCCCGGAGAGTGCCTGTGGCTGACAACCACCCGCGAAATTCGTCAAAGGTGACACCAAAGTCACCTAAATATTCCGCTAACTGGCTCTGAGGGGTATTGCGGTCCGTGGGTGGCTGCGGCTTCGGTTCCTGTTTCGGTTCCTGTTTCGGCTCGGGCGGCAAGGCTGATGTCTGGGTTGCTGGCGTCTGCTCCACCGGCTTTGGGGCGGGAATTGTTTGCGCTTCCACCTTCGGCTCCGGCTCGGCGCGACGGCGGCGAATTGGCTTCTCCTCCTTTGGTGGCTCCGGTGGGGCCAGGCAGGGCACTGGCACTGGCGCGGGAGCAAATAACTTGGCTGGCTCAACGGTCTCAACGTCGATCGGCAGGTCGCGGGCTTCCTCGGCTGTTAGCAAGCCTTTGAGCGCGTCCCCAAAGTTGTCTCTCAGCAGGAAACTCCTGGCCCGGAAACGGAGCATGCGAGCTGGATACTGTCTCCATGGCCCCTCTTTGGCCCAGAGGCCGGCGCGTTTGGCGTCGGAAACGGAGAAACTCGCCTCCTGCATGGCGGAGCCGGCGCGGGTCAGGGTGCAGACAGCACAGGTGGTATCGTCATAATTGACCGGGTTGCGGGGGGTGCGTTTTCCATTTTCCTCGAACCATTCCTCGAACTGCTCCAATAGAGATGTCGCTCGGACAACTGCGAGCTGCGCATCACCCCACAGGCTGGGCCGGCCATTGATCACGGCTATATTTTGGAGCGCGGCCATCGGGGTTAGTCCGACTTCGAGGCCCATTTGGACGGCGACAAAAATCGCCTCGGGCGTCTGTATTCCTTTGGGCGCCAGGCCCGAGCGCGAGACAGCGCTGGCAAAGCGCCAGAGACCATCGAAATCGCTGATTACAATTCCTCGGCTCCCTACGAGGATCGTCGATTTCGGTGCGACCGACTGCTGCGGCAGTGTGGTCATGGGGAGTGGATCTATCTGAGCTGTATTTTCTTCCATCATGGGTTTTATGGGTTGAGGTTTCTATTTCGGGAAATTTGTTCTCCATTTTATTTGGGTCTCGAATACGGTTTGCCCTCGACTTCCCTTAGCGCCGGGGCGTCGAGCTCCGACCCGTCATACAGTACCAGGCTGCCGCCGACGGAGGTTAGCGCCGGGGCGTCGAGCTCCGACCCGCCATGCAGTACCAGGCTGCCGCCGACGGAGGTTAGCGATCGGGCATCGACCTTCGACCCGTCATACAGTTCCAGGCCGCCCGTGAAAACCGACGGCAAAACTAATGTCGCCCCACTGGCAGCAGCCACTTTCCAGACATCTTCCCATTTATTGGCGTCGTTGAAATAGCTCTTAAGATAAGCGCCGCTTGTGATTGCAGCCTGTAGTTTTCCGTAATGCTCTCGGATGAGAGCTTTCAGTTTTTCGGGACATTCGCCCGAATTTCTAATTAACTTTTCATCTGTGGGGAAATCACCGGAGCCATCCCATTCAGCCTCAAAAATTATTGGCTGCCGGTTGGGTAGATTTTTCAATTCCCCAGACATTTCTGAATGAGAATTTGACGGGAGATGCTGAATCGAGAAATTGTTGCCGAGCGCAACCCCGACAACGGAATGAAATTGACACATACTTTTATTTTCTCTGGGACGCTCTGCGCATCTTCCGTTTTGCCTCAGCCTCCTTCGACGCGACTGCGGCGAGAGCGCTGGTGTTGACCTGGGCACGCATGCTCTCGTCATGCGGGTCGATGCCGCGCCTGACGCAGAACCTGCGGAAGCCACGGTCGATGTCGCGTTTGATAAAAGCCAGGTCCTTGTAGCACGTGGCCTCGTCCCAGGCGACTTGGGTATTTTCGTGATGAGTCATAATCTAATCTCCCAGCCCGCCCCCGGCTTTCACCCCCGTGGGTCGCTCGGCACTGTTCTGTGACTGAGGCCAGCCGGGAGAGTTGAGCGTTTCATCTTTTGCGGGTTG
>Ga0209210_1002304_pt1 | contig 14110 bp, 13 predicted proteins | sample RifGroA1_FD_183991 | JGI IMG/M metagenome (GOLD analysis project Ga0209210, IMG submission 183991) | Contaminated groundwater microbial communities from Rifle, Colorado, USA - Rifle Groundwater A1 (SPAdes) (version 2) | ecosystem: Environmental > Aquatic > Deep subsurface > Groundwater >...
CCCCCCCGCCAAGCCGCACAGAAGCCGCATCAACATGATGCACTCCTCGTGCGGCTTTTCTTATTCAATACAATAAAGTCATAGTCCCGCACAGCGGGGCTTTTTACATCAATTTCTCTTGTATTGACAATCCGACCTGCGTATGTTATCATGTACTATACAGTTCGGGCTGCCGATGGTAGCCCTTTGCAAAGGAAGGTCACATGGGAATCAAGTCGCGCGAGAAGAAGCAGGCGAAGGCGACGGGCTCGATGGCGCAGGCCTTGGAGGCCGCGCTCGCGAATCCGGTCATCGTCATCGAGCCGGTCAAGCCGGTGGTGCAGGCGAAGCTCCATCTCGTGGAGTCGCCCGTCGCGAAGTTGCGGCGGATCCAGGAGGAGCTCGGCCACGAGGATAACCGTTACCGCGAGGTGACGGGGCCCGACGGGATCGTTCGCCAGGTCGTCCTCCAACTCGTCTCGGAGGGTTCCGAGGCGATCCAGTGGTTGATGACGGATGGCACGAAGACGTTCGCCCTCCTGGTCATCGGCGTCCGCTGCTCCAAGGTGAGCGGCGGAGGGGTCGCCTACTTGATCTGCCGTCCGTCCGACGGCAAGATCAGGCCGATCCACCTGGTCGGTCGGCTCCGCGCCAGCGAGTGCAAGGCGCGCGGGATCGATTTCCGTGACCGAGCCAAGTTGCTCTCGGTCGCGGGCAAGCCGGAGACCGCGGGCTTTGGGAGCTGGTCGTACGATCCCGAGGGCCAGATCGTGATCCGCTCGTTCGGATCCACGAAGCTCTCGGTGGACGACGTGTTCTCGGCCGTGGCGAATGCCATGACCGAGAACCAGGCCGTCGTCGGGTGTTTCACCTACGCCAGGCGCAACAAGCAGTAGCCGCACAAGAAGCCGCATCAACATGATGCACTCCTCGTGCGGCTTTTCTTAATTTTTTTATATATCAAATCATAGTCCCGCACAGCGGGGCTTTTCTTGTTTATATATCTGGTAGCCTCGACGGGATTTGAACCCGTGTTACATGGCTGAGAACCATGTGTCTCCCGATTTTCAATAATATTAATAATCGAGGATCCTCGATTATTGACAAAATTCACGCAGCGCCATGGAGATTTGAACTCCAGTTTCTTGGATGAGAACCAAGTGTCCTGACCAAACTAGACGATGGCGCCAGGCGAATTTTGTCAATAATCGGGACTAACCCCAGCCATAGGCTGGTCTGCCTTTGGCGGAAACTAGACGATGGCGACATCTAAAACGACAGTATGCCAAACACTACGCTACTTCTCAAGCCAGCGAGTGCTTTGGCGAACAAGTAATTCTTTGGCTTGCGACGGATCTGCCATAATTTCTAAAACAATTCGCTCCATGCGAATACTTTGAGATCCTTTTATTAATAACACATCTCCTTCTTGAATTAATTTTTGCACTTCTGACGCCGCTAATGACGAATCCGCATACCAATAAACATTTTCTTGTGGCATGTGATCGCGCGCAATTTTTGCAGTTGCGCGCGATTTATCTCCGACACATACGATAATTTGCGCAATCCCAGAAGCATGTGCTCCGATATCTTCGTGTGCGCGTTCGCTTTTATATCCGAGTTCAAGCATATCTCCTAAGACTGCTATTTTCCGACCTGGTATTTGCGCAAGTGCATCAAGCGCAATTTTCATAGCAATTGGTGATGCATTATATGTATCGTCTAATAAAATTGAATCACGAATCCCGCTTAATATTCTCAATCGGCCTGGCAACGGCTTAAGATCTGTAAGTGCCGCGACAGAATCTGCGAGGCCTATTCCGAAAACCTGTCCAACCAAAGCTCCTGCGGCACATGCAGTCGCGATCCCACTGCCAATTGTATCGCGAATTAATAACGGCATACTCGCATGATTTGCCACAAGAGTGCATGTTACGCCTATTGGTTTTTGGCCAGACATACGGATTGAAACATCAATCGCGCGAAGGTCCGCGCCGTCATGTGTGCCAAATGTTTTTACTTTTCCTCTGGTTCGTCTTCGCATATCCAGTGCATATTGATCGTCTGCGCTTAATATAGCCCACCCATCTTTTGTGATTGATTGCGCTAAAACTGATTTTTCTTCTGCCAAATGATGTGATGATACAAAAAATTCGCCGTGAGACGGCACATCTCCAATAGCACCGACAACCGCGACCGTTGGCGGACATGCACTCACAAGAGGCCTCATTTCGCCTGGATGATCAACGCCATATTCAAGTACCAGTATTTCTGGATATAATTCCCGTGGCGCAAAAAGCCCTTTAATCCCACTAGTGAACACATCCATCCAAAATTTTAATGTGCCGCCGCTTTTATAATATTCCTGCGTGAAATCTCCGATAATTGTGACTGGCAGACCAATTTCATTATTCATATTGCCGCCGGTAGCTCGCACATTAAAACGAGTTGATAATATTTTTGCGATTGCTTCTTTTGTTGAACTTTTTCCTACATTACCAGTAATACCAACTATACGCGGATGAAATCTCCATATATAAATCCGCGCAAGTCCAAATAATAAAAAACTTAAGATGCGTTTTTTCATCTTGTTGGTGGAATACTAAAATACTGAATAAGAAATTGTGCCAGTTCTCTGAATGCCGGCGAGAGCGAATCTGCCGCAAATGTGATGCCCTTTGGTCTCTCAATTTTCATAAAAATAGTAAATCGCGGATTACTTGCTGGAGCAAATCCAACAAAACTATGATTATATTGCCCTTCAAGATATCCGCCTTTTGGATTTGATATCTGCGCAGTCCCAGTCTTGCCAGCTATATCGTAACCAAAAATGCGCGCTTTATCAAAGCCCTGATCAACGACCGATACAAGCATAGACTTTAGCGTGGACGCTGTTTGAGCTCTGATTGGCGTGCTTCTTATCTCTGGCGACACTTCGCGTCTATTTCCCCTACTGTCAATAAACGCTTGCACGATAGTCGGTTTCATTAGATTTCCTCCGTTTGCAATTGCCGAATACGCGCTAATAAGCTGAATGGGCGTAACGGATATGCCTTGTCCAAATGATGCGGTCATAAAGTTTATTTTTCTCCCTGTATATAGATTTTCAATATTGCCAACCGCTTCGTTTGGCAAATCAACGCCAGTTTTTTGCCCAAACTCAAAATCTGTTAATCCGGAAAGGAATCTGTCGTTTCCAATTACTGATTGCACATAAATCATCCCCGTATTAATGGATTTTTCCAGCACTTTTGTCATTGTTACAAGCCCGAAATGTCCTTCGTTAAAGTTTTTAATCGTATAGCCGTCTACGACTACATCGTGGTCGTCATTATATGTAGTTTGAGGATTCAAAAGATTATTTTCTAGCGCAATCGCCATGGTTATTGGCTTGAAACTTGAGCCGGGTTCAAATGCTTCAAGCGCACTGTTTTGAAAGTTTGTGATTGGAGATGATCCATATTTGTTTGGATCAAAACTCGGACGATCTGCCAAAGCGAGTATTCGTCCGGTTTTTGGCTCTTGCACAATAACTACGCCGGAAGCCGCCTTATACTGGCGAATTGTACGATCAAGAATATCTTCTGCTTTAGTTTGTATTTCTTGATCAATAGAAAGCTCAATGTCTTCTTGCTGGCGCGACTGTTCGTCTGCCTTTTTTTCTTCTTTTTTAAAAAGTGCGGCTATTGATTTTATTGCGCTCCAGGTAGGCGCTGGGTCTGGCGGTGTACCGACTAATGTTTTTTCATATGCCTCCTCAACTCCATATTGCCCAGCACGGCCGTCTTTTGTATATCCAAAAAATCCGAGAGCGTCTGCTGAAAGATTACCAAGTGGATATGATCTATCTGTTTCATTGCCAATCGCAATGCCCTGGATTTTGAGATCTGATATTTTTGATACCTGCTCTTCTGTGAGTTTTCTCGCCACTACACGATTATCTTGCTGTGCCGTAAGCGATTGTTTTATTGTTGATTTGTCTATGGAAAGTATTTCCGATAATTTATTTGAAATATTTTCAATGTCTTCCGATAAAATTTTGGCTGGAGTTGCTATAAGCAGTGGGAATCTCTGATTTGTGGCCGCAAGTATTGATCCTCCCGAAAGTCGCGCTAAATAAATATTTCCTCTTACCAAAACATTGGTGGTTGCACCATCTTGTGCCGCGGAAGTTTCGCGATACCATGCGTGCTGATTAATAGAAATATATGCAATCCTTGATCCTACAACCATAAATAAAAGAACAATCGCGCCAAGCGCGATCCAGTACCTAGAAGATCTTCTAGTGCGCCGCATATCCACTACCGTACAGCAACTGCGTGCGCGCCGTCAATCGTTTCAATTTGCAATGCCGGCACTAATCCTGCTACTGAAGCAATGCCAATCAGCGAGTGCATCTTGAGAGTATCGGTCTGCATGGCTATGTGCTCATCACGAACGGTTTTGATATCTGCGAATATTCTCTCGCTAGATTCCAATTTCCATGTAATTTCAGTGGTGCGATTCATCTGCACAGCAAAAAGTATAAAAAGCGATAACGCCAGGCCTGTCAGTATAAAATTAAGTCGTGCGATGTTCATTATAATTTCTCTATTATTTTAAGTTTTGCTGATCTGGCTCTGGGATTTTTCTTTATCTCCTCCCAAGTTGGACGGATTGTTTGTCTTGTTACCCACTGGGCTATTTTATTTTTAACTGCTTCTTTGAATTTTTCTCTAACAATTTTGTCTTCAAGCCCGTGAAACGATACCACCAGTATTCTTCCTCCTGACTTAAGTGCTGAAAGTGCGGCGTCTATACCCTTAGAAATATTTTCCAACTCGTGATTTACTGCTATGCGAAGTGCTTGAAATGTCTTCGTGGCTGGATGAATCTTTCTGTGGCGATACCACTCGGGCACCGCAGAATTTATCAGATCTGAAAGCTCTTTCGTGGTCCGGAGGGGAGCAGTTCGTCGGGCAATCGCGACCGCCGCGGCAATCTGCCCGGCGAACTGCTCCTCCCCAAAATCACTTAGGATTTTAGTAAGCTCCTCTCTGGTGGCGTTATTTAAGATATGTCCTGCTGTCTCTGCGGTTGTTTCTGGATTGAATCGCATATCAAGCGGTTCGTCGCGCAAGAATGAAAATCCGCGCCCAGACTCTTCGTAATGCAGAGACGAGAGACCGAGATCAAACAAGATGCGATCAGGCGATACAGACTTGTTATCACAGATTTTTTTGAGATTTTCGTATGAGTCGTTTATGACCTCTACGATTCCCAAAAGTTCCGGATGTCGCGTGAAAAATGTCCGCGCCAGTGATGGATCCCACTCAATCCCGAGTATCTTAATTCCTGGACATGCATCGGCAATTGCTTTCGCATGCCCGCCACCATCTAGAGTCGCATCAACAACAATTTGATCCGTCGTTAGCTGGAGATACTCTAATATTTCTTGCAAAAGAACGGGGGTGTGATTTGACATGTTAGACAACGCCCAGATCCCCCAACTTCTGGGCAATTGCATCGCTCTGTTTTTCAAGCTTCTCTCGGTATGGCTCCCAAGTTGCTCTATTCCAGAGTTCAATGCGTGAATGTACTCCTGCCAAAACTACTTCTTTTTCTAGTGCAGCGTATTTTTGAAGATACTCTGGCACTAGAATGCGACCGAGTGAGTCAAACTCAACCTCTACCGCACCCGACAAAATAAGCCGTGCAAACGATCGCGTGTCGCGCTGTGCCATAGACAGTGCGGCAATCTTTTCGGCAAGAACGAGCCATGGTCCGCGTGGAAACAGCCAAAGACAGCCGTCTAATCCACGCGTGAGCACTGCGCCATTACCAAGCTCACGGCGAAATTTTGAAGGGATGGAGAGGCGCCTCTTAGGATCCAAATTGTGTGTGTATTCTCCGATTAGCATCCCACTTATTTACACCTCATCCCACCCAGCAACAATTCTATTCCACTCTGCGCCATTGGCAATGTGGATAACATATGGACAAAAACACTGCTTTAGTTTATTTGAAATGAAAGAGCCCGCGAAGAGTAGCGATGTGAATCGCGGACTCAATCACGGGCTAGAGGCTCTTCCGAGCAATTTCGAACAAAGCGTAACCGACGGCAAGAATCCAGGCCGGGAAATAGACGAACTTGACGATGTTCCAGGTGGTCTGTGTCCAACACTGATACCTTACTTCGGCTTCCGGAGCGAGCACCTGCCATCCGTTGTCCATAATCTTTTCCTCCTGAAAATGGGCTGACTAACTGTATATATAGTCTCAAATCTAAACCTTTTTGTCAATGGGTTGACTGGGACTAAAAACGCCCCATTCTTCGGGATATTTTTAGTTAAAATCTCACTTGGGCTTGGGGGCACAACTGTATTTGAGCCTATTGCTTTTGCAACCTGCCCGCCTAAATTTTTTGGGTTAGTGGGCTCGAGAGGATTTGAACCTCTGACCTCGCCGATGTGAACAGCGCTCTCTAACCCCCAGCCATAGGCTGGTCAGCCTTCGGCTGAAGCTGCTCTGGTGCACCCTATAGGATTCGAACCTATGACCCTTGCAATGTGAATGCAATGCTCTACCACTGAGCTAAGGGTGCGTAAATGCTATTCCATTTTATTTATAAGTTTTTGGTGGGGGCCTTCTAAGAGTACGCGCAAGAAGCGATCAAAATATTCATAGCGATGACGAAATTCATCGGGGTCCATCACTGCAAAACGAATCTCCGCTCCCATATCCGCTTCAAGAGATTTCAAAAATAGATTTAATTTTTTCTTATCAATCACATCCCCCACTATAAAAAGATCTGCTGGCGCTTCGTATGTGCGCTCTTCCGGACGGCTTACAAAAATACCCGCAACAATTGCTAATCTAATACGACCCAGCGAATCAATGCGCTTTGCAAGTCTCGTAGTTTCAGCCGGTGATGGTTTTAATACCAACTCCTTGAGTTCTATAAAAAAATCAAACGCTGGATTAAGTCCGTATTGTTCAATAGATTTCGCGAGACGAATCTTTTTTATCAGACCAGTTGCTTGCAACATGACAAGTTCACGGCGTGCGATAAAAGACGGCTCCTGAATACGAGACGAAATCTCTGCCAGCCCAAATGAAGCCGGATATTGCCGATAAAGAAGCTTTAGAATCTTTACCCGCACTCGTGAGCCGAAAATTGTATCAAGTATTGCCTTTGACATATGAAGTGAATCTCGCGTACAATGCGAGTAGAGCTGATTATATTGTGGATTGCAAGATCTGCAACCTCTCATGGAACGCATCGCACTTACCTCATCCATCCAAGAAATCGTTACCGCAAACAATGAGGGCGATGATGCAGTTGATTGTTTTTCATACGAACCGACCACACAAGTGGCCGCGCCACTTGGATCTATTGTAATTTTGGGCCGCAGAACTCCAGATGCGGATGCAACTGGATATTTGGTGAGTCTCGTCGCCGCTCTTGCGCGGAGAGAATATTACGCACAGAGCGCGCTTGCGCCAAAAGAGGCTTTTACGCGCACGCTTCGCAAAGTAAACGATGTAGTTCGCGAGTGTGCGCCAACAGATACAGAAAAACTTGCAATCGGCGTTGTCGCATTTACGGGAAGTCAATTATTTGCGACAAAACTCGGTTCGTTTAAATTACTTCTTGCACGAGATGGAACCGTTTTGGATATTTTAAATGCGGCAAGTGGATTCGCCAGAGAACGAACAGAACAAAAACAATTCTCGCATATTATTTCTGGAGTCATGCAGGCAAATGATCGCGTGCTCGCATTTGTGCCAAACCGTGGAATTTCATCACGAGAAAAATCGCTCAAGTCTTGGCTTGCAAAACACACTCCGGAAGACTTCGCCGATGAAGTCGCTCAAGCAAGCAAGAAAAAGCCTTCGCTTTCTGCAACGCTTGTGCATGTGATGATTCGCGAGACGCGTGTGCAATCATCAATTGCGCCAATACTTGAGGGTACCCTTGCATCAACAAATTTGGAAAGTTCACCGATTCATCAACATGAAGCTCGTGTGTCGTGGGCTCCAAGACAACAATCTGGATCGCCTACACCGACCATGATTTCCACGGAATATTCGTTTGAAACACGAAAGGGCAGATTCTCTCATTTAATAGATCGCATGAAGTATTTGCGTCTTGATGCTCGCGGACGCGCCATCATGGTTGGCCTTATAGCAATTGTCATTATAGGCGGGACTGTTGGTGTAAAAAAATATGCTCTAACAAGCGCAGAAGAACGAACGGCACAATTAGCGGTAACCGAAGCGTCTGGTCTTTTAGATCAGGCAAAGTCATTTGTAGAAGATTCCCCCGCTCAAGCACGCAAGCTTGCGCTTGAAGCACTTGCAACAATTAAATCAGATGCGATTAGCCAGCACGCAAACACGACATCGCTAAATGCATCAATTGCACAGCTTATTGATTCTCTTGATAGTGCCGTGGAAACAAAGTTGTCGCTTTTCGTACAGCCAATTCAGACAAATGACAAATTTATTGCCTCAACATGGTCGTCCGCATCAATGTCTCTTTGGGGAATTTTGAAAGCATCAGATGGATCGCTTTCTGTGGTATCAGTAAAAAATCATGAATTCGGTGAACAAATTCCGCTTCCAGAAATAAGTCCCGATATTATTATGCCGTGGGAAAACGGCGTGGCAATAATTGATGCAAGTGCCACGACAATCACAATTGCGCAATCCGGAAAGACAGTAACGCATGTTTTGCCAACACAAGATCATGTACGCGATGCGATGCTATATACTGGATCGTTGTATTTGCTAACAGATCAATCAATAACAAAAGTGTCTGGCATATCGTCCAGCAAACCAGTCGGCAAACTTTGGCTTGCCGCGGGACAAATGCTTCCATCTGACGCACAAAAAATGTGGATTGATGGGTCTATACATTTAGTAAGTGGCGACGGTACCGTTACGACATTATTTAAAGGCGCACAGACAGAGCAATCACAACTTCCTCTTGAGCCAACGGGCGCGTGGAGTGTTGCACCAAACGGAGATAATCGCGCAGTTATTTTATCTCCTTCCACCGAACGAATATATTTCATCACTTCTGGCGGAGTTTTGGAGAGATCGCTAAAATTAGATTCAGCGCAAACATTTGTTTCGTTCAGCGCAGGAGAACAAAATAATTACTTCGCAATCGCACAGGACGGCAAAATCTGGCAAATCACAGATACACAATAAAAAGGGCCAGATGGTACTCTCGCTCGCGCGATTTTCCATCTGGTCTTGTGCATCAGGCCTTCGGCGGCAGATAGTCCTCGTAGGACCTAGGGATCTCCTTGATGATACCGAATTCCGCCAAGAGCCGTGTGACACCAAATAAGTTATGGTTTTTTGTTTTGATCCTAGCTTTCAGCTCTTGCTCCATATCGCGGCGCCTCAGAGCACAGACTTTGGCGCCCAACTCCGCATCACAAGCCCCATCGTCGCTGATTTGTGTCGCTCCAGATTGGAGCTTCAGATACGCCAGATGCGCGTGTTGTAGCCCTTCCGCCAGCACTTGCTGTACTTTTTTGATGGCTTCCAGATCAACAACTGCCAGATGCTGTAGGAAGATCTGCGCACCAGTTTCAATCCTGGCAGATCTTTTGATCTCAAGCATCAAGATCGAAGCGCAAAGGAAAAACACAAAAGTTGCAGTGAACACGGTGTTATACAAGCTCTCGCTCCGTGGAAGTATGCCCGCCAACAAGAATAGGCTAAGGGCATAAAGCGCGAGAAACGACACGCTCATCACTCCAAGAAAAACCAACCTATACATACAAACCTCCATCGTTTATTCCTTAGCGATTGCATACGCCAGCTTTTCTGGCATATAGACGCTTTTCGTCTTAAGGAATGCAAAAAGCATAGTCTTTTCTTGACTATTTGTCAATACAATTTTATTTCAACTCCACCGCGGCGCCTGCATCCTGAAGTTTCTTTTTGATTTCCTCCGCTTCCGCTTTTTTCACATTTTCTTTGATGACGGATCCTTCTTTTTCTGCCATGTCTTTTGCTTCTTTCAAACCAAGACCGGTAACTTCTCGGATTGCTTTAATCACTTGGATTTTCTGATCTCCAAGCTTAGACAAAACAACCGTAAAGGAATCTTTCTCTTCTACTGCGCCAGCACCTGCGGCTGGAGCGGCGGCAAATGATGCCGCAGATACGCCAAACTTTTCTTCAAGCGCTTTGACGAGCATATTTAGCTCGGAAGCGCTCATTTTTTCTATCATTTCAATAAATTGTGTGTTGTCCATATTTGATTATACAGTTGGTACTCCTGACGATTTTTGCGACGCAATTTGATTAAGCACGATCGCGAGCCCGCGCATTGGAGATTGCAACATCCCAATCAGGCGCACAAGTAACTCTTCGCGACTTGGCAGTGATGCCATTTCCATTAATTCCTCATGCGCAATAATGTGTCCATCAGTCCACCCGACAAATAATTTTAATGCCGGATTTGCCTTGGCAAACTTTGCCAAAGTTTTCACTGCGGTGTAGATGTCGCCCTTCGCAAGCATGAGACCCATTGATCCGTCTGCGGATGATATATCTACCCCTTCATATCCGAGACTGGAGATTGCCTGTTCTATGAGTCTTTTTTTGGCAACAACATATTCGCTCTGAATTGATCTTAATTCGCGACGCATTTCCTGCATCTGCGCGACTGACAATCCAGACTCGCCTTCTCGTGCGAATGTGGTAAAAACCGTAGCGGTAACGACAGGCATCGCTTTTATGAGCGCGTCTATTGTTTCTCTTTTTTGTTCTTTTGTTTTCATAATGGTGATTTGCAGTTTTTAAAACAAAAACTGCGTATTTCCGCAGTACGACCTCGGCAGGAGGACTTGAGTATTCTCAAATCGCTTAATACCTGCTGTCTACGGCTAAGTGCTAAATAATATAGCAAATCACTAATAAAAAGTAAAGCGCAACGGTAGAGCAGAAAAAGACAGCTTATAGTAAGGCGTCTTCGGAGCCCGACAGGGCGAGAACCAGACGTTTTGCCAGCAGGCAAAGACGGCGTGCCGAGATATGAGCTGTCTTTTTCTGCTCGAATCAAAACCCTAAATACTTTGCACGATTTGAAAGATGCTCGGCGAGTGTTTTGGAATAAATAATTTGCGAGCCGTCGCGAGTTGAAAGATAATAAAGATAGTCGCTTGACTTAGGATGTGCCGCCGCATTTAGCGCGCGTAGCCCAGGATTACTAATTGCCCCACTGGGCAGGCCTTTACGCATATATGTGTTATACGGGCCATCTATTTTTATTTCTGTTGCAATCGGCGCTTGTGTTACATCACACGATTTTTTATATCCGTAGATACGGACACACCATCCGTATGCAACTGACGCGTCTAATTGTAGCAACATGCCAAGGCGCATTCGTTCTCGGATAATTCCGGAAATAATTTCCATATCTTCAGATGTCTTTGCTTCTTTTTCTAGAAGTGATGCAATGATTATTTCATCATCGGCATATTTACTGGCTTTACTTTGGAATTCATCAAAAAATCTTTGTGCAATCTCCTGCACAGTTGCGTTTTTCGGAATTCTATAAGTTTCAGGAAATATCTCCCCTTCGCGCACGCCATATACAGATACGAATACGCCAGCATGCGATATGGCTTTTGCCTTCAAAAGAATGCGATCAACATCCCATACATTTGCTCCTTCTGGAATCGTGATGGTTAAATCGTTAGACTTTGTCGCGCCAGATATTATTACGCGCACGACATCGTTCAAAGACATATCTTTTGACAGCTCGTATGTCCCCGCATATATGCGATTGCTTGCGCCTCTTAATTCAACAATAACTGTAAATAAAAATGGTGATCGGATAAGATCTGCCAGCTTTAATTCATCTGCAATTTTCTGCACTCCCCATCCAGTCTCAATTGTAAATGGGGTAATATCTGATGATTTAATATCGGTTGGGCGAATAAATATTACAAGCAAAACGGCCGCTAGCACGCCCAAAATGCCGGAAACAATTGAACTATGATTTTTTATCCATTCAACTATCACGGAAGTGGCGACTGCTGAATCACTGGAGTTTTTGATCCTGTCGCGCCGGATTCAAGCTGAATAATTTTTTGCTGGACAGTCGTATTGTCCGGATTTGTGCGAGCTATTTCACGGAATTGCGCGAGCGCGGCATTAATATCTTTACTAGATTCAAGCATCAGTCCCATATACCATCTTGCGTTCGCATAGCTCGGCGAGATTGCAACGGCCTGTTGGAATGAGGCGAATGCATTTTGTGTCTTGTCTGCGCGAAGATACAAGAGGCCAAGCTCAAAGAATAATTGCGAGTCGCTTCTATGCGATGGAACGAGTTTTTCAAGTTGTGCAATTGCTGATCCAAGCTTGCCCATACGATCATACACCGCTCCAAGATTATAAATCGGCTGATCATATACACTTAAAATCTTCAGTGACCGTTCAAATGCTAACCCAGCTCTATTGAGCGCTTCTGCATATTGTTTTTGGGTATCTGGCGATGCTGTGCGAGAAGTGCGGAGCACATCGGCGCGTGCTAGCCACATAAGCCCAATGCGATTCTCAAATGACGGGTCTGACGGACGAAGTATTGATGCATGCCCATACGCATCTTCTGTACGCGCCTCAACATCGGCAACAAGTCCAACAAGCGCAGAATAAATATCTCCCAAATTACTCCAATTTACTTGATCGTATTCTCCGACTTTTGTAGCTTCTTGTGCTAATTGTACTGATGCTGACATTAGCTGTTGGACCTTAGCCGTATCTCCAGATTTCCCTTTGCTTAATTCTGATCTTATTTGAACCAAAGCCGCTTGTGAGGCAATACGATAAAAACGATCATTGTTTTTGTTCATTTTAATCGCATTTGCCATTTCGGTTAATGATCCGTCAGTTTGTTCTGCGCGTGCAGTATTGGTAAAGCGAATATCTGCAACATATCTCATAAAGAAAAAGTATGATCCAGCAAGCACGAGTACTAGACTGGCAATAAATACAATTGATGCAAGCAAAGAAAACAATGGGCGCTCGTCAACATTTGTGCTAAAAATTCGTCCTCGTGCATCGGTTTGCGCAAGAAGAGCTAATATGACAATAAACACAAACCACAAAGTCGTATTAAATGGGGACAATAAAAATGCCACCAGCATCGCGACTCCCGCGGCGGCGATTCCAGCCCATTGACCTTCCCATACAAAATCAATTGGGACAACATCTTCAATAAATACGAATCGTGAGCGCCTTATAAAAATATGAATCACAGACCCGACGAGTAAAAGCGCAGCGATTGCACCGATTACCCCTTGTTCAGTTGCTATTCCAAGAATTGCTGACGATCCGGATGAAAATCCGAGACCAACAAATCGAGAATCTGTAATCTGTCTCGCACCAAAACGATCAAATGCAAGTGCAAATGAGCCGGGGCCAAACCCAAACCACGGCCTTGCGCTAATTGAATTTGTCATTATAGACCAAGACAGTTTGTGTGTTGGCGCGATTTCAAGTGGCAACCTTGACTGTATAGATGTTATCTGAAGATGAACTAGCAAAAGGAATGAGCCGAGCACAACAACTATCATCGGCACGATAAGATTGCGGAGTGAAAATGGTTGTCCAACAATATTGCCGTCAACACTTCGCATTGAACGAACAGCGACATGATCAAATATTGCAAGTCCAATCATCCCTGCAAGAGCTATCGCCCAAAGAGCCCACCAATTGAGTAGAACGAGAATTAATAACGATGCGGCAATTGTAATTGTCGCTCCTGTTACTTGAAAACGATTCCCACTTCGAATCATCGGCGCAAAAAATGCAAGCGATATGGCGGCAAGAACTCCAAGCGTATTTGGAGATCCAGTTGGCTGGAATCCGGTTTGATCTGCGATTGACCCAGGGAAAATTGGCAAACCAAGAAGCAAAAGCAGGCCAAATATCACGGCCATCCCTAAAGAAATGCTTAATGCTAAATTAATGCGCTTACCATTATCACGAAAGCTTTGCGTAAGTATTATGTAAAAGATGCTCAATGCGATTATTGACACAAACGATCCGGCAATAATATTCGTGCCGAAAAATGCTCTCTCGTGCGCAAGTGCGAAAATTGTTGCAAGTATAGTAG
>Ga0209210_1002306_pt1 | contig 14107 bp, 9 predicted proteins | sample RifGroA1_FD_183991 | JGI IMG/M metagenome (GOLD analysis project Ga0209210, IMG submission 183991) | Contaminated groundwater microbial communities from Rifle, Colorado, USA - Rifle Groundwater A1 (SPAdes) (version 2) | ecosystem: Environmental > Aquatic > Deep subsurface > Groundwater >...
CAAATTCTTATTTTCAAAAAAGAAAAGCAGACAAGGAAGTATTCTCAGATAATTGTTGCTGTCGGTGCAGTTTATATTTTGGTTAGGATATTAATGCTTTTTGGTCCTTACACTAGTGACCAAATTATGAACCAATCTCTGGATGTTCCAAGATCAGTTTATAACCTGATTACCGTTCCCATGAAGGCCGTTTCACAGAGTATTTTGCCTCCGGAATTTTTACTAGTGGTTGCCAATGTGTTAGGTAAGTTTTTCCCAGAAAAAGTTACAGGGGGGTTTGGTTCACCTGCTTTTGATATGTTTGTGGTTAAGAGGGTTTTGGAGGCAGTATCACTACTTTCGGCTCTAATTATTGCTTTTTGGGTGACTATTACCAAGAAGCGCTCGAAAGCAGTTGTTTTTAGTTTGGGATGGGTATTGCTGAATAGTCTTATTTTTGCTTTTGCACCTGGGCGCACGGGGGTTATTTTTACAATCGACTCAAGGAATCTCTATTTTGTTTCTGTAGGCAGTGCAATTATGTTAGCGGCTGTTTTGGGTGAAATAAAAAGAAATAGTAGGAACAGAGCGATTTTACTTTTTTTGATAATTCTTATTCCTAATCTCTACTTTCTTAACAAGAATTTGGAAATTTTTGCGGAGCGTGGGCGTGTTCGAAAGAGTATCTTAAATAGTATTGTGCAAACAATTCCTAATTTGCCGAATAAAGTAGTTATTTATACTCAAAGTGATCAGTCTTACTACGGCTTGCCGCCTGAAGAGAAAATTCTGCCATTTCAGTCTGGGTTAGGACAGACTTTATTGGCGTGGTATTACCCAACCGAGAAATTTCCAAAAGAGTTTTTTGAAGACCGCTTTTTATGGGAAATTGAATCTCAAGGATACCAAGAAGTTGGAAATCGAGGATTTGGATATTTTAGGGACAAAGATTTGCTAAAGAAAGCTGTTAAACAATATAATCTTCCCGAGGAGTCGGTCGTTTCTTTTTCCTGGAACGGTAAAAGAAATTTACTAACTAACATTACGGATGAAGTCAGACAAGAAATATATGTCCAAAAAAATTAGTAAAAATTGGCCTTTATTAGTTCTTGTTTTGTTCTCACTAACTCCTCTGATTTGGTTTCTGGGACGCGGGGGAGTTTTAATTAATGGCTCGGATACAAACTTTCCATTGGATCCAATTGTCTGGTTTAGCCGGCGTTTTTTTGTTTGGAATGCGGTGGCAAGTGGGGGAGCTAATTTTGCTTCTTCAACAGCTGGCCTTTTTTTTCATTTGATTCAGGTTATTCCGTTTAGTTTGGAAATAAGTCTCCAAGCGACGCAAATTGTAAATTTAGTATTTTGGTTTTCTCTGGTTGTTTTTTCGGCCTTCTTTTTTGCTCGGGCAATTGTCCCTCAAAGTAAATCCGCACAGCTAGTTTTTGTTACTCTCTACTCTTATAATGTCTATCTTTTTAATACCTGGGAGAATATAAAAGTAGCTAATCTATCGGTGGCAGTTGCCCTACCCCTGTTTTTGGCAATGCTCATTTGGCATAAAAGTAAAAAGATATCTTCTGCAAAATTGATGCTTCTTACGGCTGTTGTTGGGGTAATTACCTCGGGAGCAGGTATTAATCCAGCTTACTTTTTGGTAATTATTGGAGGGCTAATTATTTTTGCATTGACGCAAGGAGGGATAAAAACTCTCATGAGGATGTTAATTGTACTTTTTTTGGTTAACTCTTTTTGGATTGTCTCAACAGGCAATCAATTGCTTTTTTCGCAAAGCAGGATCACGCAGTTGAGTGACATTGGTTTTACAAACTGGCTGGACAGCCTCTCGGAAAACACCAGCCTCATAAATATTTTTCGTCTTCAAGGAGCTTGGGATTGGTATGCCACAGATGATGCCGGCGCGGCTTTGTACATCCCTTACGCAAACAACTTTTTTCACCGTTTGCCGTTTGTCGTATTTAGCATCTCACTAGTTGCCTTAGCCTTGGGCGGGTTTTTGATAAAGAGCGTTAAAAAAGACCATCTTAAAGTCTATTTTGGTCTCCTTTTGGTTGGAGGTCTTTTTCTGGGGGCAGGCAGTCACCCGCCGACGGGTACACTTTATAAATTTTTGACCAATCATTTGCCGTTTTTTTCATTCTTTAGAAGTCCTTGGTATATCTTTACCCCGTATGTGACATTATCTTTAGCGGGGATGACGGCTTTATTGTTTGCGTCTAAAAATAAAATTTTACCCTACCTGGCATCCATCTTAATTATTGGAAATTTGATTTATACATACCCCTTGATAACCGGGAAGATATTTAGGCCGGGCAGGAACGACAGTTTTTTTGTTAAGTTTCCTACTTACGTTTTTGAAGCGAAAAACTGGTTGGAAAAACAATCCGTGGAGGGCAGAATAGCTAGCTATCCCGGGGATGAAATTGAAAGATTTGAGTGGGGGTATAACGGCATTGAATCAATTCTCAATTTATTTTCTTCTCAAGAAACAGTTTTCTCAAACCTGAATGTTGTTGATGCACCCATTTCGAAACTGACGCAGGTTTTTTATTCTACACTCCGCCGCGGTCAAGTTGGGATTGCCGAGTCTCTAGCCGCGAAGTTAAACATCGCGAAAATTTTTGCTAAAAATGATCAAAGCACCCTTTGGGGTTCCCTGCCGTCTGCAGTTCAGAATTACAATCATGCGGCCTTTGGTCCTTGGATTTTTTATGATTTGCCAGCAAACAAAACTTTACCCAAAATATTTTCCCCGCAGAAAGTTTATTTTGGGGAGCCTCGCGAGAAACTTGAAGAAGTAATTGGATTTTTAACGGCGCGCGATGTTTTGGTTGATCCCAGAGATACTATTGTCAAACAAATTCCGGATGTTGGTGAATTTACAGGAGAAGTTATATTGGCTCGAAATTCACAGACCGACGATCATGAAACTTATTTAAAGACGGCTTCCAGGCAGAAGCAGGCTTTTGACGAGAGAGATTTGTCCAAAATTGTATACACCCTGAACATAACTGAAGACGGAACTTATCAACCGGTCATTGAAGATTTTCTTTTGGATAGTTTTGGAATTAGTACAGAAGATGGCTTAGAAGTTACAATCGACGGTGAGCAGAAGGTGTGGCATGGCCAAGGAGCTAACGGCCTTCTAGTTTTTGAGCCTCTTGAATTCATCATTGGAACTCACAAAATTGTCATTGATTTAAACAACACAAATTTACTTCCAGACAATCAAGGAATCTTGAGCTTGATTAATCGAGAAGAAAAGGAAAAATATCTTTCTTTTAGGATTGACCCTTTTCAAAGCCTCTATCCTTATTTGATTGAGTTTGACTATCGGAATATCTATGGGACACAGCCGGTTTTAAAAATCGAACAAAAGAGTCAGACGACCAATTTTAAATTTCAGATGGAAGCACCCCCATTTTCACCAGAATGGACAAGGTTCAGTTTATACTTTGATCCAGTTCCTGTAAAATCTTCATTCCTTGATTTGAAACCATCGGCATATCCGAGAGACAACCCGTTAGGGACCAAACTCGAGTACGCGAAACTGGCTGTCTATCGGGTTTTTATTAATAAGATGGTCTTTATTAAAGACCCGAAAGTGAATCTTGTTATTCCCGAGAAAATCACTTTTGAAAAGATCAGTTCAGTTAAGTATCAGGGAGAAGTAAAAAACTCACAGGGCTCCCACATAATTATCTTTTCCGAAAATTACTCGCCGGACTGGAAGATTACACTTCAGAATAAAGATGGTACGCCAATTATGTATAACCCACTGCATTTCTCATCCAATCTTTATGCCAACTCTTGGTTTATTGATGATATAAAGGGAGATTATAAGTTTGAGATTTACTACGAACCTCAAAGTCTACACAACGTGTTCTTGGCAATTTCGATCGCCACGCTTGCAGGTGCGGCTGGTTATTATTTATGGGAGAAAGTAAAACGATGAAATTCATCAAAGAGTTATACGCGAAAACCTCCCTTTGGGCGGCAAAGAAATTTTTTCTTATATGGGTTTTTAATTTAATTATTCTCCTCCTTTTTTTGCTGCGTTCTGCTGGCTACTTTGACCCGTATTTTCTTGTCAGTGTCAACTTAATTATTATGATTGGCCTGCTTTTGGCCATACCCCTTTTGGGAGCTAATAGCCGGACAATATTTGTAGTAAGTTTGTTTTTTTGGCTGTTTGCTGGGTTTTTGCGAATTGTAAACTTAAATGTCTGGGCGGAAAGAACGGCGATTTATACTTATGAGGCTTTAGTGATTGGAGTTCTGCTTCTTATAAGCGAAGCTTTACTTAGTATAATTGAGGAAGTCAGATCAGGTTTTAAGAAAAATGCGTAAATGGGTTTGGGTGGGTATATTAATTTTGGCTGGCGCGGTGCGGCTCTTAACTCTTTCTAAGCTTTTGGTTTTTACTCCGGATGAAGCTTATATCTCTTATATTGTTCGTACCATCGTGAAAGACTTCCATGTCATTTGGATTGGGGTCAGCATCTTGGGTTATGGTTTTTACATGGGGCCGCTTTGGATTTATATAATCTATCCATTTTATGCCTTGCTGAATGGGGATCCCATGGTTCTTGGTGCGCTGACAAGTTTAATGGGTGTTGCCACGACATTTCTTATATATTGGCTAGGCAAGAAAATGTTTAACGGCAGGGTAGCGATTATAGCGTCACTTTTTTATGCTACCCAGGCATTAGTGATTTTTTATGATCAGCGTCCTTATCCCCCCGGGGTGCCCATGTGGTTAATGCTAATGATGCTGTCGCTATACATGTCTAACCGGTCAAGTAAATGGTGGATTTTTTTTGCTTTCTTGGCCGGGATGGTATTTCATATTCATTTATCGCTTGGCGGCATGATTTTAGTTGGGATTTATTGGGCGTACGTAAAGAGGAAAAGTATCGGTAGAAGCGTAATTTTACCAAGCATACTGGTTTTTACAATAACTATTTCACCTCTAATTGTTTTTGATTATTTTCATAAGGCAAGTAATATAACTACTCCGCTACGGATTTTAAAATCTTCGCAAGGCGGTGGTTTTAGTCTAAATTTTGCGGCTAGAGCAAATTCATTTTGGGGAACTTTAAGCCGTGTTTGGTATTTAACTCCTGGAAATAGCAACGCCGATGAGATTTTGTATCCCTGTAATGTTCAACAGAGTTACACAACAACTGATTCAGTGATGGTTTTGCCAATCGTAGCGCTTGTCATTTATATTTTGTTTTTGTTCAACAAAAGAACGTGGACTGACGAAAAAAAGAAACTTTTAGCATTGGCGGGTCTTGCTACCCTATTTCCCTTTCTTTTCCTGCCGATTTTCAATCCAGTAGAGTATTATCTGGTTGGATTTTTCCCGATCTTTTTCCTGACAATTGCATTATTTGTGGATTCTTTGAAGTCTCTGCGTAAGTACGCCTACATACTAATAATAATAGTGGCGTTCAATGGTATCTTTACAGTTATTGGGGCCAGTGGAAATTATGGTCTAGAAGAAAGAAGAATGTTAATTTCGAAGGTTGAGGAAATTGTTGGCGAAAAAACGTACGAGCTCGAAACGGCTGATACTAAGAGTTGTCTTGGCGGGTGGCGGTATTTGTTCTTAAGTTATTACAAAGCGCCGTTAAGGAGTACCGAGGACAAAAACTTTGCTTGGCTTTATCCGGAGGAAGTCTCTAAAGTTTCTGCTGAATTTAAAGTCAAGATTAAGGAGTCGCGTCTTGCCACCCCAACTTTACAAGGAGATTACTTAATTCAAATGGGAGGCTTTAGCGCTTACGTGTCCGAGAATCGATGATGTGTTTCAACCAGAAGCCAAAAATGTAGATTTGTATTACTACGGCCCAGCGGATTATTTGGTGCCATTTGTCTACAATTGAAGACTTCCCCACTCTTTTATTGTAGGTTATCGGAATTTCGACAAATTTTAACTTTTGGCTTACTGTTAAGAGGATAAGCTCGGTATTAAAAAGCGGGGTTTTTTGCATCCGCCATTTTGGTATAATTTTAGCTAATGATTTTCTTTTGAATAATTTATAAGCACAGCCAACATCGGTTAGTGCGACGCTGTTAAATAGGACTTCGATAGTTTTGGCTTCGATGACGTTGGCAAATTTTCTGATAATCCCCATCCCCTCCCCAGATAATGAACCGATTTGGCTGGTTCTGGAACCTATTACCACATCAAAATCTCTGGCATAAACCAGCATTCGTTCAAGGTCGCTAGCCAGAAACGTCCCATCGGGTTCGCAGACGACAACATAGTCACCACGGGACTCTTTTATCGCCCTCATAAATGCGTAGCCGTACCCCTGCTTTTTTTCGTATAGCAATTTTGCTTTGGTTTTTTTTACCTCGTTATCGGTACCCGCTTCAGCGTTGTTGTTGACAACGACCACCTCATCCACAAAACCAGTTTTGAAAAAACTGTCTATCGTTTTTCTTATAGATTTTCTTTCGCGATAAGTGGCGATAGCTACGGAAATACTCTTGCCCTCGTACATAAACAAATTATAGTATAAAAATCTTGTATAATTCCCTTAAGCATGCGAAAACTGGCTGTTGGGGTCGTTGTGATTTTACTGCCCGTGGTTTTGGTTTTTAAAAGTATATTTGTTGCCGGTTCGCTTGCGTGGGGAGATGCTCCCCATTTTTTTCCTGAAGAAATTAGAGAGTTGGTTCTCGAACCTCTGGCGTGGACCAGTCGAGGAAATAATTTTGGAGGTGTTAATAAATATGTTTTTGTTTGGCCTCTGATGGCACTTTACGGCCTTATTAGTAACAACGACTTGGCAATTCGAATTCTTTTTTACATTCCTTCAGTTGTGTTTTCGGTATTAGGAGCGCTTTTATTGACAAAATATTTAAAACTTTCAAAGGTAACTCAATTTTTCACCGGAGCTGTTTACTTACTTAATACATATTTTTTGCTTTTGGTTGATGGGGGACAAGTTGGAGTTGCATTGGCTTATGGGCTCTTTCCGTTTGCGATGCTTCGCATTAAGAAATTTTTAGATTCTCCTTCTTTGAAAGCTTATTATTTCTCTCTTTTTGTCTTGTTGTTTTTGACTATTGCCGATCCGCGGGTTGCGATCATAGCGGTTCTTACGGTTGCCATTTGGCAGGTATTAGAGCTAAAACTGAAACGGCTGGGGTATTTGATTCCTCTTTTAGTTGCTTGGATCGGCGTTAGTATGTACTGGATATTTCCGCTCTTGAAAAATGATGCGATTGGGGTGTTGGTATCGTCAAATCCGGCAGTTGTACGATGGTATAATCCCCTGCTGCTTTTTTCACCCCATTGGTATGGAAATGTCTTTGGTGAAATAACGAGACCACCTGTTTATTTTGCAGGGATACCAGTCCTTGTATTCTTGGGGGGGTTGTTAAAGAAAGAGAGGACATATTTTGTCTTCTTGCTTTTGTTTTTGTCTTTCTCTTTTTTGACTCTCGGCATTATTCCATTTGAGAAAGTGCCGTTTGGGTTTGCGTTTCGAGATTCTACCAAGTTTTTTATTCCAATGATTCTTTTTGCAGGAATTTTAATTGGTAGTGTTGTAGACAGATTTAAAAATTTTCTATTTTCGGCGGTTTGTTTTCTTTACATTTTATTTTTAATTTATCCAGCTATGGTAGGGAAAATGAATTTCGTTTTGTCGAGCCGCAATCCTGGTAATGATTACCAAAAAATTTATGAGAATTTGAAAGCGGATGATTCCTTCTTTCGTTCTGTTTGGTTCCCGGAGAGGCACCCGCTCACCTTTGAACTTGAACAGAAACCGGCACTTAATGCGGTGGAGTTGGCAAAAGAAAGACCCTTTGCGGCAATTAATGCAGGCGAGGACGTTTTAAATTTTTTGAATAATAAAGATTTTACAAATCTTTTCAGATTGTTTGGTATCAAATATTTAGTTCTTTCCGGGAATGCCAGACAGGTTTCACAGAGTCAAGAAGATGAAAAAAGCTGGAATACAATATTGGAGCTGGTTGAAGAGAACAAAAATTTAGACAGAGTAGATTGGGGAGTTAGCTTCCCTGTTTATAAACTGAAAGAAGACACATACCCCGATTTCTATTCCGTTGATCAAATTGTTTTAGTCGTCGGTCCAGACTTGGGTCTGAAATATATATTCACACCTTCGATTTACTTGGAAGATGGGAAATGGGATCCAAGAATCCTTGAGGGAAAGGATAAAGGGTCTATCAAAATTCTATTTAACGGTAAAGGAAAGGATGATTTAGTCATGGGTCTCCTGCAAAAATATTTCGTCTCACCCTATCAAAATTCGGCGTCTCAATGGGCGGTACACCAAACTGACCAATATTTAAAATATAAATATGAGCTTTTAATCAGGGGGATTAGTTTCACTGATTTTGATTACAGTCGTGGCATTGCTTTCTCGACGATCCCGGGTGAAAAAATTAAATTTAGTTTTAACGTTCCCAAAGATGGAACATATATCCTAGCGGTAAGAAGCATGAACGAGAAGGGTTCCGGATTAGTTTGGAAGGTGGATACTAAGAATCTCAAGAAAGGAAATTTTGATTACGAGTATAAAAATGATTCCCAAATTAGCATTTTGAACGCGGTGGCGCTGGTACCGGAGAGCGAATACGAGAAAGCTTTGAATTTAGCCAACGCCTTCGTTTCAAACTTTGGGATTATAGATACCCCAAACCTGAAAAGCATGGGTGAAATCAAAACATTGGACGTCAGTAAATATGGGACACTCAAATATAAATTTAAGACTCCCTCGAGTGGATTTTGGGTTATTCATAATCAGAAATACAATGAACTGTGGAAATTAAAAAGGGGTTCAGAGTTTTTTGATTCCGTCCCGGTCTATTCAATGGTCAACGGTTTCTATGTTAAGCCTGGCTGGAATGATTTGAGCATCGAGTTTAGAGGGCAAGAAAATGTCCGTTGGGGTATTTACTTCTCTTCTATCTCGCTGATACTTGTTGCTATAGTGTATCTATGGAGAAAATCTTAAAGGCAAAAACACTTTACCAAAGTGTGATTACTTCGTCCTCAACAATCCTAAACGGGGCTTTAGGAATACTTTTTTACATACTTGTGGCGAGGCTTTTGGGGCCGGAATCGTTTGGTATTTTCTCTGTTAGCGTTATAACACTCACCTTGATCGCGGATGTAGCAAATATTGGAACCGACACAGGAATTGTTAAGTTTGTTGGAAGCTCAATTCACAAAAAAAGAAAAAGGGCTTTGATGTTTTTGAAGCTGGGTCTAGAAACCAAAATTGTTATTGGGGTGTCCTTTACAGTGATCGGACTAATTTTAACGCCAACTTTCTCACATTTACTTCATAAACCGGAGTTGATGGTGCCCTTGAGGTACGCAGTGCTTGGTGCTTTTGGACTCTTGTTGTTTTCATTTACCACAAGTGCTCTTCAGGCAATCCAGAAATTTTGGACATGGGGGGTGTTAAACATTTCTATGAACTTTTTGAGGCTTATGTCAATTCTTGCAGTTAGTGCGGTAATTGTCTTGGATCTAGAAAAATCTCTCTTTTTATATATTATCTTTCCATTTTTGGGGAGTTTGGTAGGGATTTTACTTTTGCCTAGATTTTTTACGGTAAAGCGCGAATTAAGTGTCTCAAAGGAGTTTTTTAATTACAACAAGTGGATTGCAATATTAGTGGCTATTTCTGCAGTTTCCTCAAGGCTGGACATGTACCTTGCGGTAAGGCTTTTAACGCTTGCCGAAGTTGGAGTCTACTCGGTTGCAGTCAACTTGGCTGGAGTTGTGCCGCAAATTGTTTTAGCAATTGCGGTGGTAGCGGCGCCAAAACTTGCAAGTTTTGATAGTGATCTAAAAGCGAGAGTTTACCTCAAAAAACTTCAAATATTTGTTCTGACGCTTGCGGGCGTTGGTTTGCTGGTGGGGACGCCGCTTGCAAGGATTTTGGTCCCTGTAGTTTATGGATCTAAGTATGTAGAGAGCATATCTCCATTTATTATTCTTCTTACAGCTCAGGCAATTTTTTTAATTTCCATTCCGGCTCACACTGCTGTGACCTATTATTTTTCCAGTCCCAAAATTCTCGTCTGGATGAGCATTGTACACTTAGCTATAATCGGCATTTTGGGTTGGGTGCTTATTTCCAATTATGGCTACATAGGCGCGGCGGCAACCGTCTTAGCTGGAAGTATTTCCAGCCTAATCATTCCTGGGATTTGGGCTCTAAATAAATTTAGAAATAAATGAAAATCTCATGCCACTGTCTAATTAAGAACGAAGAGAATTTTATCTGGTTTGCCATTAATTCGGTAATTGATTATGTTGACGAGCTTTTGGTTTGGGATACGGGAAGCACTGATAAAACTATTGAAATTATAAAATCAATAGAAAATTCTAAAATTAAATTCAGAGAAGTCGGCCATGCTTCACCCGTGCGTATAAGCGAGCTCCGTCAGCAAATGCTCGAGGAAACAAACGCCGATTGGTTGCTGATTCTTGATGGAGATGAGATTTGGTACCAAAGTTCAGTACAAAAGTTAATAGCGGAAGTCAATATTAACAAAGAATATAATATAGCCGTAGTTCCGATGAAAGTATTAATTGGTGATATCTTTCATTATCAAGAAGCAAAGGCCGGAAAATATACTATTGCTGGTAGGGTTGGGCACCACACTGTGAGGGCATTGAATTTGAGAAATAATAGTTTACACACAGAAGGGGTTTACCCTAATGAAGCATATGTAACTGATAAAGGGATCAAGGTTCAAAATTTACCCAGTAATAAAATTTTGTTTTTGGAGAAACAATATCTTCATGCAAGCCATCTTAATCGTTCCTCGCGAGACAGGAAGAAAATAAAATACGAGATAGGCGAAGAATTTTCAAAAGATTTTTATTATCCAGAGGTTCTTTTTAAAACTCGGCCGCCGATTATTCCTTCTCCGTGGAGATCTATGACGCTTGGATATAAGTTTAAATCAGAGCTAGAAACGCCTTTTAAAAAAGTAAAAAGAAGAATTCGATGAAGGAAATTTCATACCGTAATTATCATAGGGACAAGGCTTATCTTGAGAACGAGGCTTTATTTAAAAATATTTTCGGAAAAAGGTTTAATATAATTAGGCGTTATAAGAAGAGCCCGGGGATAGTTTTAGATATTGGTGCTTCAACTGGCGTTATGCTTGATTTGTTTAAAGAAAGCGGTTGGAAAACCTGGGGAGTCGAGCCTTCTGGTTCAGCACGTCACGCAAAAAGAAAGGGACATAAAATAGTAAACACTTTTTTTGAGAATGCTAAATTACCCAGGAGCCATTTTGATCTGGTAATTATGAATCACACGCTTGAACACCTGGACGACCCTTTAGCGATTTTAGTAAAGGTGAAAAGTTTGCTTAAAGATGGCGGAATTATTTTTGTTGATGTTCCAAACGCCGGAGGTTTGGGAGCTAGAATTTTGGGTTCCCGCTGGCCATACCTTACCCCCGATGAGCACAAACAGCAGTTCACAAAAGAATCTCTTGCAAAAGTTTTCAAGGATGCCGGATTTAAAATTCTTCATTTTGAGTCTCGGTCTAGGATTTTCGAATTTGCTAACCCGATACTCGAATATTGGCAGTCGCTCACTGCCTTTAGGCGAAGATTTTTTGCCAACATAATCACTTTACCGTATGCAATATGCGTGACGGCACTTAATATGGGAGACAGCATGAGCATGGTTGGAAGAAAGTGAAGAATAGATATTTACCACTTATATTTTTAATTTGTCTGCATTTGTTTTTTCTCATGAATCTTCAATTTACCGCTTGGCCGGAGATGCTTTCGTATCCCTACCTTAGAAATCAAGGGTTTTTGCTCTACAGCGACATGGTGCACCCATACACTCCTCTTTTAACAATGGTCTTGGCGGTTGTGTACAGGATTTTCGGCTATAAGTTGATGATAATGCAAGCTTTCGCTTGGATTTTATTTCTAACAAATGACATTTTGATATTTTTAATCGTCAGGAAAATAACGAAGAATCGTCTTTTCGCTTATTTATCATTAATGTTTTATGTTTCGACACAACCCTTTTTAGAAGGCAACATGCTATGGTTTGACAATGTTTTGGTTACGCCAATTTTAATGGGTACTTACTTATTAATTAATAAAAGAATGTTTTGGAGCGGCGTTATCTTTGGTTTAGCCGCTTTAACAAAGCAGACAGCTGGTTTGTTTATAGTGATTAGTAGTTTGTGGTTAGTAATTAGTAAAAGAAATTTTAAGAATGTGGTTTATTTTTTGACTGGACCCGTTATGCTTGGTTTAGTACTTGGGGTCAGGCTAATTTCCGAAGGCCAGTTTATGGATTTTATAAATTGGACGCTCATTTATCCGTTTACCCAATGGGGCAATTTTCCCGGTTATGTCCAAATTGGATTATCCAAAAAGGAATTTTTGTTACTTGTAATTCTTTTGGCGCCGCTTTTGCTTGGGATCAGGAAACTAAAATGGAATTTTTTGCTTATTTTGTTTTTAACCTCTTCATTAATAATGATTTACCCACGCTTCTCATTTTTCCATTTTCAAGCGCCATTGGCTTTTCTAGCAATTATTTTCGGCTACTATCTCTCGAAGGTTAAAGTTGATGCACGAATCACTATTCTTTATGGTTTTTTGCTGATTGCGACGATTGCACTGCCAACACTAAAGCGTGATTGGGGGAAAGATACCCGTTTCTATAATTCAGACGATTTGACACATGCTAAGCTAGTTCAAGAAGTGGTTCACAAGAACGAGCCTGTTTATTTCCTTGGACCGCATTCCAGTCTTTACGCATTGGCTAATAGGGTTCCTCCAAAACCGTGGGCTGATAACTTTGGCTGGTATTATGAGATTGGCGGTGTGCAGGGAGAGACGATCTCCCGCTGGGGAGACGACCCGCCAGAATATGTTTTTTGGCAATTGCCGGAAAGTGGAAATTGGTTTGATTTGGGAACTTACCAACCAAGACAAATTGCGGACTTTATTGAGGCAAATTACGCAAAAGGTGAGAAAATTTGGGATAATGTGTATATATGGAGAAAAAACGCAAATTAAAAATTGCTTTCTTGAGCTTTTACAGCGGAGAAGTGTCGAGGGGAGTAGAAACTTATGTACATGAGTTAAGTAATAAACTTGTCGAATTAGGGCACGAGATAGTAGTCTATCAGAATGGCCCTGAACGGATTAATTCAAAATATAAAACTGTTTCAGTAGGTTTTCCAATAGATTGGAACCAGAAAGGAATAGAAGGTAGATTTTTAGGTATTGCTTTTACGGATTATTATGTTCGTTTAATAGGAAAGTTTACTTGGAAAATATTAAAGGAATTGAACCCAAATATTGATGTTTTGGTTACCACAAACGGGAGTTTACAGGTGCTATATGGCAGGGTATGGAGTTTAATAAATCGAGTAAAGCATGTGGTTGCCGGACAGTCTGGACCAGGGGCGGATGATAGGTGGAACTTATGGTGTTTCCCGAACACTTTTATAGGAATGACCAAACATCATTGCGACTGGGCAAAAAGAGCAAATCCGCTAGTAAAGATAGCCAAAATTGCAAACGGTGTAGATCTGAATAAGTTCAGACAAAACACAAAACCTCTAAAAATTGGCTTGCCACGGCCAATTGTATTGTCTGTGGCCGCTTTAGAGGAAGGGAAAAGGATTGATTTACTCGTAAGAGCGGTTGGAAAATTGAATAAAACATCATTATTACTGGTGGGAAGAGGAAAACTGGAAAATAAATTGCAACAGCTAGGAGATAGTTTATTAAAAGATAGATTTAAAATTATTTCGCTACCTTTTGAAAGTATGCCAAGTGTTTATAATTCGTGCGACCTTTTCTCTTACCCAACAGTCCCGTGGGAGAGTTTTGGAATAGTAATGCTTGAGGCAATGGCTTCCGGGCTTCCGGTTGTGGCTGCTGATGACCCCATACGTCGGGAGATAGTTGGGGATGCAGGGATTTTTGTTGACCCGACTAATGCTGACAAATATGCCGAGACGCTGAAAAAAGCATTAAAATTGAAGTGGGGTAGTAAACCCAGGCGTCAGGCGATGAAGTTTAATTGGGATGATATTGCAAAACAGT
>Ga0209210_1002309_pt1 | contig 14096 bp, 9 predicted proteins | sample RifGroA1_FD_183991 | JGI IMG/M metagenome (GOLD analysis project Ga0209210, IMG submission 183991) | Contaminated groundwater microbial communities from Rifle, Colorado, USA - Rifle Groundwater A1 (SPAdes) (version 2) | ecosystem: Environmental > Aquatic > Deep subsurface > Groundwater >...
GTTTCAGTTTTTGATTTTGTTTGCAAATATGACTCTAGCGTATTTTCTGATTCGCAAAATTTTTAAAGACCAAAATCTGGCCTTTTTGACGGCACTTTTTGTCGGGATTTCAGCTGCGAACATAGGTATTTTGTACTATCTTGCCGGCGGAATTCAGATCTTGATGGCATCAACTTTTTTTCTTCTAACTCTTATCTTGTTTATAAACAATCACAGAACGATGGCATATTTTGCCTTCCTGGCGGCAATTTTTTCTCATGAATTAGCACACGCAGCGGCCCCGCTTATTTTTTTGTTGGAGGCGTTCGTACTTGGAAAACCAACCAAAAGTTCTGTAATTGCGTCCTTGCCGTTTTTTGTTACCTCCTTGGTTTTTATTTATTTGGAATTCCGGGTGATAGGTTTTTCAGGAGGCGAAATACAATATCAGCCATCTTTTGAGGTTAAGAGTGTGATTAACACTCTCTCGTGGTATCTGGCTTGGGCATTCGGGTTGCCTGAAATGTTGATTGATTTTGTTCGTCCTGGTCTTAAATTGGACCCGCATCTTCTGAAATTTTGGGGAGGGAATTTTGCAGTGATTTTTTCTTCTTTTTTTGTTTCCTTAGTATTATTACTCTATTCGGCCACTCACCTGCTTTTTAAAAGAAGCAGGCAAATTTTTGACAGAAAGTTTCTATTTTTGCTAATTTGGTTTCCGTTGGGAATTTTTCCTTTGCTTTTTTTACCGCTCCACAAGTCCACCTACTACCTCGCGGTTTCTTTGCCGGCATTTTGGGGAGCAATCTTTTTCCTGGCGAAAAACAGTCTTTCTTATTTGTCTTTTGCAATTTTAATTGCCGCGCTCACCGTTCTTTCGGTTTCATCTGTACAAATTGGTAAAGAAACCTATTGGGCAAGCCAAAGAGGACGTTTTGCAGAGAGGATTCTTTTTGGTTTGAAACAGCAATATCCAACTTTGCCGGAGGGGGCAGTCGTTTATTTTAAGAACGATCCTAATTATCCGTTTATCGCTGAAGATTGGGGAGGGAGCTCAAAACAGGCGTTTTTCATTCTTTCGGGGGATAATGCAGCCCAGCTCCTCTATAAAGATAATTCCATTAGGTCCTATTACGAAGACCTTGGCAGTTTGCCCGAAGAAGTTGATAATAAGGAAGTCTACCCTTTTGTAGTTGAAATATATGACAGAACACCTTGAACCAACTGAAGAAATTGCTTTGGAGGCAGTGAAAAGCCGTGCCGCGCGGGGAGTTTTGGTTTTAACTGGAAGGACCTTCATCCTTAATGTCATTGTTTTGATTGCCCAAGGATTTTTGTGGGTTTTTTTGACACCGGAACAGTTTGGTACTTTTTGGTTGGTCTCGGCGGTTGTGAATTTCCTTATTTATTTCAGTGATGTTGGTCTTGCCGCTGCTCTCATTCAGAAGAGAGATAAACCAAGAGATGAAGATTATTGGACAACTTTTACAGTACAGCAAAGTCTGGTGATTTTACTTCTTGTTATTCTTGCCTTACTGTCGCCATTTTTTGAAAAAACCTATGGTTTAACTACAGAAGGCAGATACCTATTGTATGCATTGGGTTTCTCCTTTTTTCTTTCGAGTCTGAAATCGATTCCTTCTGTGCGCTTGGAAAGAAAACTAGAATTTGGCAGACTCGTAATTCCACAGGTTTTGGAAACCTTGGTTTATAATATTGCGGTAGTTTTCCTCGCTTGGAAGGGAATGGGAATAACGGCATTCACCTACGCTGTTGTAGCAAGAGGGGTCGTTGGTGTTGTTGCGATTTATTTCTTGTCTCCCTGGAAGCCCAAAATTACCATATCAAGGGGTTCGTTGAAGGAACTTCTTAAATTTGGCGTGCCGTACCAAGCCAATACTTTACTCGCGGTTATTAAAGATGATGGTATGACTATTTTGCTGGGGTGGGTCTTGGGTCCGGTCGGAGTTGGAATTTTAGGGACAGCACAAAGACTCTCTCAGTATCCGCTCAGATTTTTTATGGATAATGTGACTAAGGTAACTTTTCCGGCTTTTGCTCGTTTACAGCACGATAAAGATCAGCTTGCAAAAGCAGTAACAAAATCTGTTTTCTTTATCACTTTTTTTGTTTTCCCCAGCACAATCGGACTGGTTGTCTTGTCACCAGTTTTGGTTAGCGTAATTCCCAAATATGAGAAGTGGGCTCCGGCTCTAATTCCTCTGGCTTTGTTATCTATTAATACGATAATGGCAGGAGTTACTACCCAGCTTACTAACTTATTTAATGCAATAGGAAAAATAAAAATCACTTTTGGATTAATGGTTATGTGGACCACTTTGACCTTGATGTTGGTGCCATTTCTAGCAAGTAGCTATGGCCCAACTGGGGCTGCCTTGGGATATGCATTAGTTGGCACTTCCAGTTTGGTGGCAATTTATATCTCAAAGCGGCACGTTGGCTACTCTGTTTGGGATGGCGCAGGGAAAACCTTTTTAGCAGCCTTTTTGATGGGAATTGTTGTGTGGTTTGCAAGAGGTTTTCTGCCGATAAGTCTTCTATCTATGTTCCTACTTATTTTTCTTGGCTCTATAGTGTATTTGTCGCTGATTTTTGTTCTGTATGGAGCAAAAATTATTGTTGACGTCAAAAAGGGTGTGGCCATGATCCTCGGGAAATAGAGCCAGCTTCTGTAGTACAATATTGTTGTGAGTAAGATTTCGGCAGTTATTAATGTCGTAGAAGAGGAGCTAGATACTTTACCGCGAGCGATTGAGTCTGTGAAGAACCTGGTAGATGAGGTTGTTGTAGTTGATATGTCTGCATCTGGGGTATCAGGAGACAAAAAGACAAAAGTTTTTAAACACAAGCTGGTTAATTATGTGGAGCCAGCCAGAAACTTTGGAATAGAAAAAGCACACGGTGAATGGGTCTTGGTTTTGGATCCGGATGAGGAGATTCCAGGGAGTTTGAGTCGAGAAATACAAAAAGTTACAAAAGAGAGCGGTATCGATTTTTTCCGCTTGCCTCGCAAGAATATTATTTTTGGTAAGTGGATAAAGCACTCGCGTTGGTGGCCGGATTATAATGTGAGGCTTTTTAAGAAGGGCAATGTGAGTTGGAGCGAGGAGATACACGGGGCGCCTGTGACTATAGGAGTTAGCAGAAACATTCCTCCGGAAGAGAAGTTTTCAATTAAACATAATAACTACACATCTGTAGAGCAATACATAAGCCGCATGAACCGTTATACGACTGTTCAAGCTGGGAATATTGTTAAGGGGGGTTATAAATTTAATTGGACTGATTTGGCCGCCAAACCAGCAGGAGAATTTCTAAGCAGGTATTTTGCCGGAGAGGGCTATAAAGACGGTGTTCACGGGCTTGCTCTGGCTGGGCTGCAGGCTGTTAGTGAGTTTGTATTATATTTAAAAACTTGGAATATGAAGGAAGAAAATCTTGAGGTCAAAGGAGTAATTGGCGAAATGCGCAAAATTGAAAGGGAATTTTATTATTGGCAGGCCGATGTGTCAGGCGGACTGTTTGGAAAAATCAGGAAGAAGTTTAGGTTTTAATATGCCAAAAGTCTTCATAATTGTTTTGAATTGGAACCGGCAAAAAGATACACTCGATTGTTTAAAAAGTATTCGGAAATTAACAGTTGGGGATTATATATTGGAAACAATAGTTGTTGATAACGGCTCGACAGAGAAGTTAGCACTTAAAAATGTGAAGGTTATATCTAACAGAGAAAATCTGGGATTTGCCGGAGGAAATAATGTTGGCATCAAATACGCTTTGGAGAATGGTGCTGATTATGTTTTAGTTTTAAATAACGACACCTTAGTTGATAGGAATTTGGTTATGGAACTTCTGAAAGTTGCTCGCAAATACAAAGATTTTGGTGCCGCTTCACCCAAAATTTACTTTGCTGGAGGTTTTGAGTACCACAAAGATAGATATAAGAAAAGTCAATTGAGTAAGGTAATTTGGTACGCGGGAGGAAAGATCGATTGGGATAATGTTTATGGAAAAACAAGAGGGGTGGACGAAGTGGATACTGGTGATTATGACTCAATTGAGGAAACAGACTTTGCAACAGGCACGTGTCTATTCATGACAAAGTACTCTCTAAAAAAAACGGGGCTATTTGATGAAAAGTATTTTATGTATTACGAAGACACAGATTTATCGGTGAGAATGAAAGAAAAAGGGTTAAAAGTTTTATATGTTCCCAATGCTTTGGTTTGGCATAAGGTAGCCCAAAGTTCTGGTGTTGGCAGTGAGCTTAATGATTACTTTATTTCAAGAAACAGGCTTCTTTTTGGTATACGCCACGCCCCAGTTCGCTCGAAATTGGCTTTAGTAAGAGAAAGTGTTGGCCTTCTTTTATCGGGTCGCAAATGGCAAAAGAAGGGGGTAGGGGATTTTTACTTGGGCAGGTTTGGAAAGGGGAGCTGGCCTTTAAAATAGGTAGAAGAATGAAAATATCAGGAATAGTAATTGCAATAAATGAAGAGAAGAAAATAGGCGATTGTTTGGAGTCTCTTTCGTGGGTAGATGAAATTTTAGTCATTGATGGTGGCTCAAAAGATAAAACTGTGAGTATTAGTAAGAAATATGGGGCGAGAGTCGTTGATTACAGAGAGGGTAAGGATTTTTCTGATCGGAGAAATAAAGGAATGAGGGAGGCAAAAGGAGATTGGATTTTGTACTTGGACACTGATGAGAGAGTTACACCTTCGCTCCGAGATGAGATTCTAGAAGTGATTAAAATTCATGAATTTGAAGCCTTTGCCATTCCCCGGAGGAATTTTGTTTTGGGGAGTGAGCTTAAGCATGGAGGGATGTGGCCTGATTATCAAAAACGTCTTTTTCGAAGAGATAAGCTTAGAGGTTGGAAGGGCGAGCTCCATGAAGAGCCTCAATTTGAGGGTCGACTCGGGCATTTTAAAAACTCTATGATTCATTTAAAGCACGATAAAATAAGCGAAATGGTTGAGAAAACAAATTTATGGTCAAATATTGAGGCAAAATTGATGCATGACGCGAGCCATCCCAAAATGAACATCCCAAGATTTGGATCGGCTATCTTCCGGGAATTTTGGCTACGAATGATAAAACAAGGAGCGTTTTTGGATGGTGCGGTTGGAATAATATATGGTTTATACCAGGTATATAGCAAATTCGTTTCGTATGCGAAGCTTTGGGAAATGCAAATGAAATGAGAGCAGCAATATTTAATCCATATCTCGACACTTTGGGTGGAGGAGAACGGTATAGTTTGGCAGTTTGCAAAGCGCTTGTTGAAGCGAGTTACAGCGTGGATGTTTTTTGGAAAGATGAATCAATTAGAAAAAAACTGGAATCCCGTTTTGGAATGAAACTTAGTGGTATAGAATTTGTCGCGGATATTAAAAGAGGGGATGGGTACGATGTTTGTTTCTGGGTTTCAGATGGCAGTATACCCCTCTTGCGGGCGAGAAAGAATTTTCTTCATTTTCAATTTCCCTTTAAAAATATAAGTGGCAACACACTCATCAATAAAATGAAACTTTTTCGCATTAACAAAATTATTTGCAATTCTAATTTTACCAAGGATTTTATAGACAAGGAGTATGGTGTTAAAAGCGTAGTTTTATATCCCCCAGTTGACATTTCTAGATTTAAGAGTGCTGGAAAGAAAGAAAAGATAATTCTATCAGTTGCCAGGTTTTCCCAACTTACTCAATCAAAAAGACAAGATGTTTTGATAGATGTCTTCAAACGTTTTTATGATTTGGGGAACAAGGATTGGAGATTGGTTTTGGCTGGTGGGGTAGAAGTGGGAGTTGGTGAGTATGTTGAGAAATTGAAAAAGGCTTCAAGGGGCTATCCGATTAGTATTTTAGAGGGCCCCGATTTTAAAAAATTAGTGGGGCTTTACGCTGAAAGCGCGTTTTTTTGGACGGCCAGTGGTTTTGGAATTAGCGAACAGGACGAACCAGTAAAAGTGGAGCATTTTGGAATTACTGTTGTTGAGGCGATGGCTGCTGGTGCTGTGCCATTTGTCTATAATGCGGGGGGCCACAGGGAAATTATAAAAGACGGCGAGAATGGATTTTTCTGGAGCACAAAGACTGATCTTTTAAATTTAAGCCTGAAATTGGTAAAAAATAAACAAAAAGAAAAAGAAATTTCTTCACAAGCAAAAAAAGATGCAAAAAAATACTCATACGATAGATTTAAAAACGAATTTTTGTCTTTTTTGTAATTAATGCAAATATCAATAATTATACCCAACTGGAACGGCAAAAGGCTCTTAGAGAAAAATTTGCCAGCGGTTGTTAATGCTAAAGGAAACAGCAAAAATAATATTGCTGAAATTATTATCGTTGATGATAAATCCACTGATGACTCTATTCCCTTTTTGGAAAGTAATTATGGTTCTGAAGTCAAAATAATCCGGCACAGAGAGAATAGGGGATTCTCATCGGCGGTCAACACTGGCGTGAGGAGTGCAAAGAGCCCCCTAGTTTGTCTCTTGAATACGGATGTGGTTCCCTCTGTCAATTTCCTAGAAGCAGCTATAATTCATTTTTCCAACCCACACGTATTTGGAGTTTCATTGCACGAACAAGGGTATGGCTATGCTAAAGGGAAATTTGAAGATGGCTTCATGGTTCACGACCCCGGCAAAGAAAGGCCAGAGGTGGTAGATACGTTTTGGGTAAGCGGTGGGAGCGGGATTTTTAGGAAGGAGACGTGGAAGGAACTTAAGGGCATGGATGAGCTCCTTTTTTCTCCGTTCTATTGGGAAGATATTGACCTTAGTTATCGGGCCATGAAAAGAGGGTATCGGGTATTGTGGGAACCAAAAGCGCAGGTTATCCACAATCACGAGTCGGTTATTAATGAGGGTAGTTTTAGGAAAGGATATATGAATACCATTAAGCAGAGAAATCACCTGCTTTTTATCTGGAAAAATCTAACTAGTCCAAATCTTTTTAAAAAACACACTAGAGGGCTTATAAAAAGAGTTGGTCGGCACCCGGGGTATATTAGAATTGTTTTTATGGCTTTTTTGAAACTATTAACAGTGAGAAAATTGAGGAGAAAAGAAAAAAGAGAGTCTAAAGTTTCTGATGAAGCAATTCTGGCCCGATTTAAATGATTGAATTATCAATTGTAATAGTCAGTTTTAATACCAGGAAACTAACAATAGAGTCTATAAGGTCAATCTACGGTTCAAAACCGAAGACCAAATTTGAGGTAATTGTAGTTGACAACGCTTCTTCTGACGGGTCTGTTAAGGAGATTAAAAAGTTACACTTCAAAGATCTTCGTATTATTGAAAACAAAGAAAATTTAGGCTTTGCCAGGGCAAACAATCAGGGAATTGAGGTTGCTAAAGGAGAATATGTCCTCCTCCTTAATTCAGACACTAAGGTTCAAAAAGGAGCAGTTGACGAGCTTTATAATTTTGCAAAAAACACAGATGATGCTGGTGTTGTTGGGCCAAGACTTTTAAATCCAAATAAATCTGTCCAGCCGTCTGTTTTTAGACTTCCCAACATTTTTAGCGCGATAAGACAGTATATTTTTGGAGAGGAGGGGCTTTTGGATAAATATGTACCCAGGGGTTTATTGCCAACACCCGTAGAGGCCGTGGTAGGAGCGGCATTCTTAATTACTCCTAAGGCTCTCAAAAAGGTTGGGCGCCTTGACGAGCGCTACTTTTTCTATTTTGAGGATCTGGATTATTGCCGAGGAGTGAGACGAACAGGACTAAAAGTGTATTACCTACCCGAGGCAAAGGTAATACACTACCATGGAGCGAGCGGAAAAGTGGGGACCTCACAGGGAGATCAATGGAAACGCCTTATCCTTTCCAGCAAGGTTTATCACGGTTTGCTTAAGTATTATTTATTGACGGCGATTATCCGCACTGGCCAGAAATTTGGAGGGATTGTTCCCATTTCTCTTCTACTTATCCTTATAATCCCCGTTTTTTATCAGTTAACCCGTTTTGGATATTTTCCTATGCAGGATGATTTACAAGCTTTTCGTATCCAGCAAATGGATAAGTGCCTTGATGATTTTCAGATTCCATGCCGCTGGGTGCCGGATGCTGGTTATCAGTATGGCTATCCGCAGTTTAATTTCTATCCACCTCTCCCTTATTATTTGGGGGCGGTTTTACATAGAGTTGGCCTTCAATATATAGATGCGGTGAAGGCGCTGTTTATATTAGGGTATGTGCTTTCGGCTGTTGTAATGTATCTTCTTATTAAAAATCTAACGGACACCTGGTCGGGTCTTATCGGAGCATTACTTTATACCTATATCCCATATAAGGCAGTGGAGGTCTATGTGAGGGGAGCATTAAATGAATTTTGGGCGCAGATTTTTTTCCCCTTGATCTTCTGGTCCTCTTATAAATTAATTAAGAGTGGTAAAACGAGATATTTGATTTGGCTGGCTGTTTCTTTGGTAATGTTAGCGACAACTCATTTGTTGATGGCTATGGTTTTTGCCCCGATTTTTATTGTTTGGGTGTTGTTTTGGCTTGGGCAAAATAAGTGGAAAAACTTATTGAGGCTTTTTACGGGAGGATTTTTGGGTTTTTGCCTTTCGGCGTTTTTTGTATTACCAGTTGCCTTTGAAAGGAAATTTGTCCATGTTGAGAGTCTCCTTTCGGGCTATTTTGATTACAGACAGCATTTTGTCAGTCTCCAGAAACTTTTTTTGTCGATGGAGTGGGGTTATGGTTCTTCCGGATTTCCCAATGAGAAACTAAATCTTTCATTGGGTATTATTCACTGGGTGGTTGGTCTTTTGATAGCGCCTGTTCTGGCTTTAGTGCTTTATAAGAAGAAAAAAAAGCTTTCAATTTTGGTTTTTGTTTTTTCCATCCTTTCACTCTTTACAATTTTTATGATGCATTTGAGGTCAAGTTTTATTTGGTCGAGGATACCAATTTTGGCTTGGCTGCAGTTTCCGTGGCGGATTTTGGCAATCAGCATATTTTTACTAACTTTGACGGTTGGTTTGGCAATTTGCCTCTCGGGCAAGTTCAAGTATATTTTGGGGATCTCCTTTGTTCTAATAGCTTTCATTTTATATTTCCCGTTTTTTGTTCCTAAAGATTGGTTGGCTATTTCGGATAGCGATAAGTTTTCAGGGATCAATTGGGAAAAACAACTGACAATTAGTATATTTGACTATTTGCCGATTTATGCCACTTTACCCCCTTGGTCGAAGGCGCCGGAATTACCCGAGGTTTTAGAGGGCGAGGCCCAGTTTTTGGAATATAGAAAGAGAAGCAACTTCCAAACTGGGATTGCCAGGGTCAGCGGGGAGGCGCTTATCCGGCTTCCGCTTTTTGATTTTCCCGGAATGGTAGTACAAATTGACGGTCAGGAAGTGCCCCATTGGAATAATGACTGCAGAGGTCAAAGGTACTGTTTGGGACTAATTACTTTTAATTTAGAAAATGGAACACACACTATTTTGGCAAAACTCTACGATACACCAATTAGAAGAGTTGGTAATATTATTACTCTTGGCGGGATTGGAGTGCTTGTGTTTTTGGTAATAAAATCTAGAAGATAAGCAAAGCTTGGCCTTTGGCTAAAGCAAAGCTTGCGACTAAAATCATGAAAAAAATTATTTTTTCAAATTGGACAACCTTATTATTGGTGGTTTTTTCTTTAGTGACCATTTGGCCGCTTTTTGCTCCTGGGTATTTTTCCCATCACGATGATTTACATATAATCCGCATTTTTGAAATGCGAAAGTGTTTTGCTGATTTTCAAATTCCGTGCCGCTGGGTCCCCGATATGGGATATGGAAGTGGCTACCCCCTTTTTAATTACTACAACCCCTTTATTTACTATCTTGGCGCAGTCCTAAGTTACATCACTGGCTATATATGGGCTTCGAAGATTTTATTCGCAACCGCTTTAATCCTCGGCCCCATTGGCATGTATTTCTTGGTTAAAGAGTTTTTAGGGAAGCTTCCAGGATTTGTTACAGCTGTAGTCTTTATGTTTGCTCCTTATCGAGCTCTTGACGCCTATGTTAGAGGAGCTTTGGCCGAGCTTTTTGCAATCTCTTTAATCCCAGTAATATTGTTATTTGTGCTTCGTTTGATTAAACAAGGCAAGAAGATGGATTTTTTTGTCTTAACGGGAGTATCGGGGATTTTTCTTACAACCCACAACATCTCAGTGATTCTTTGGAGTCCGTTGATATTTCTTTGGGCTCTATTTTGGTTGCACAAATATAAGTTTGCGAATCTGAAGTTTTTATCTTTATCACTGCTTTTGGGATTGGGATTGTCAGCATTTTTTACAATCCCTGCATTTTTTGAACGGAATTTAGTGACGACAGAAACTTTGACACGGGGGGATTTGGATTATCATGCCCATTTTGCAGGAATTAATCAACTATTTTTTAGCAGGTTTTGGGGCTATGGCGCTTCACGTTTGGGACCAGAAGATTTTCTTTCTTTGCAGATTGGCTGGCCACACTGGTGGCTGGCAGTTATGTTGACTTTTTTATTAATCTTTCTTTCTATAAAACACAGAGCAAGACGGGAAATTATTTTGCCAGTTTTTTTTGTGATTACTTTTTTTGCTTCAGTGTTTATGATGCACAATAAATCGACCCCTGTTTGGGAGCTTTTTGATATTTTAAATTATCTTCAGTTCCCTTGGAGATTTTTGGCGGTGGCCATATTTTCTGCAAGCCTTTTGGGAGGGTTTATAGTAGCTCTTATTAAAAGTAAATATAAATATTTTATTTCGGTGTTGATAGTAGTTTTTGCGGTTTTGGCAAATTGGAATTACTTCCGGCCTGGCGAGTTTTATACTGATATGAATGATCAGAAAAAGTTAACGGGGGAGCTCTGGGAAGAACAGCAAAAAGGGGCAGTTTTAGACTATCTGCCAAGAACAGCCAAAGAGCCGAGAGAATTAGCTTCTGGAGCTATCGTTATAAAAGGGGAGGCAGAAATTAGAAGCTTCATAAAAGGGTCAGACTTTTGGGAACTTGAGGCTAATATCATCTCAAACGAAGCAGAAATTGAATTACCCATTTTTAACTTTCCAATTTGGGGCGACAGAGTAGATTCACAAGGGTTAAGTTATGGCGGACGTGTTACTTTGGTACTGGAGAAAGGAGTTCGTGTATCGAGGGGATTTTTTAAAAATACAATAATCCGCAGTGCAGCTAATCTGATTACACTAACAAGTTTTGGAGTGCTGATTTATTTTTGGAAATATGAAAAAAATAAGCAAAGCTTGGCCAAATAGTACTTTGGTAGAAAATTTTTTAAAATTGTCTATTCCTGCTATTTGGGCACTGTTTGTTCCAGGATTTTATGGTGCTAGCGATGACCTGCACATTGCTTGGCTTCAACAGATGGATTTAACCTTAAGGTCGGGCCAAATTCCTCCTCGGTTTGTTCCCGATTTGAGTTATGGGTTTGGCTATCCCTTATTTAATTTTGTGTTTCCATTACCCTTTTACTTGGGCGAAATCTTTCATTTGGTTGGATTTTCCTTGGTAGCCAGCGTCAAGGCAGTCTTTTTGTTGAGTTTTTTGTTTTCGGGGTACTTCATGTACAAACTCCTCAAGGAGTTTACCAATTCGGTTTTGAGTTTAGCTGGAGCCATACTTTATATTTTTACACCCTATAGGTCTACTGATGTTTTTGTTAGGGGAGCGATAGGGGAGTCTTTAGCGTTTATCTTTTTGCCGCTTGTGATTTTGGCAATTGTAAAAATTACGCGGGACAGTAAAAACAGAAAATGGCTGGGAATTTTTGCACTTTCAATTGCCGCTCTGCTTATGTCGCACAATATTACTGCCTACATGTTTCTCCCCTTTGCCTTTTTGTTTTTGGTAGTGGAAACAATTTTAGCCAGACCTCCCCGACTGCCCATTTTAATTAGAAGCTTTGTTGGACTTTTTCTTGGATTAGTTATTAGTTCTTATTTTTGGATTCCCGCGGTGGTGGAGAGCAACCTTGTGAAATATGATACTGTTTTCAATTTTATAGATCACTTTCCGACAATAAGGCAATTGGTAACTTCTCATTTTGGTTATGGCGCTTCAGTACCGGGACCGTATGATGGGATGAGTTTTTTTATCGGTACTGTTAACTTAATGCTTTTGATTGCGGGATCGATAGCCTTTTTTGCTTCTTTCAAAAAATTTAAAAGCGAGAGAAAAATTCTTTTTTATTGGTTGGTAATAGTTGTAATGATTTCAATATTTATGATGAACCACAGGTCGACTTTTGTTTGGGATAGCATTCCCTTGATTGCTTATTTTCAATTTCCTTGGAGATTTTTAACACTAGTTACTTTCACCTCGCCCATTTTTGTAATTTTTCTGGATAGATTCAGATTTAGTTCTTATCTTGGCATAGTTATTATTTTGGCGGCGATCGGTCTTAATTTGAGCTATTTCCGGCCTCATGATTTTCTGGGTAGGACCGATGAATATTATCTCAATCGCTACATCCCAACCCCAATTGCTTCAGAAGAATATAAAAGGATCTCTGAAGAGTATCTAAGATTGCCTCTAGCTACCCAAACTCGGCCGGGTAAAAACTATCCCAGGATAACAGTAAGTAATGGGGAAATTTTGAATGCTGACTATCCAAACGGTCTCGATGCAAGATTTGAAACCAACTCTGACCAGGACATTGTGGTTAGCTATAACAAATATTTCTTTCCCGGCTGGCAAGTGCGGATAGACGACCACAAGATTACTCCCCAACCTGGCAAACCATTTGGCCAAATTTTCTTCAGCGTGCCAAGTGGCAGACATCTTGTAAAGATCTATTTCAGAGAAACTGTCTTCAGGGGTGTTTTTGACGCAATTTCTTTACTTGGTTTTGTGGTTGCGGTTAAAATGGTTCTAGGGGCAAAGAAAAAGCCATGAGAAAAAAATTAATTATAATAACAATTCTTGGACTGTTTTTGAGATTGTTTTTGGCAGCCTCTACTTTTCATTCAGATGTTCAACCTTTTTATTTTGCTGGGGAAGTAATTGCCAAGGGGAATATTCTCAATTTTTATGATTATCTGGGAAACTTGCCGGCAGACGACCCGGTTTTGAAAGTCTACCCGGTTTACCTTTTTAATTATCCCCCGGTTGTTTATTTTTCTCTCGGCTTGGCGACTCACTTGCTAACGGCTCCTTTTGAAAAGGGTTTACTTCAAGACTTCATAATTAATTTTAGAAACGTTTTGGGAAGATTCGACCTCAACGTGTTTCTTTTGACTCTGAAGCTTCCCTATCTCCCGTTTGATCTTCTTCTGGGAGTTATTCTTTATAAATTTTTTAAAGTGCCAAAAGAAAAGATTCTGGCATTTGGTTTGTGGATATTTAACCCTTTTAATCTTTATTCTACCTACATAATGGGGCAGTTTGATGTCATTCCTACTTTTTTTGTGTTGTTGGCAATGTATTTGCTGGTGAGAAAAAATAATCTGACAAAGTCAAATTTGGTGCTCCCGGCGGTTGTCATTGGATTGGGCGCCTCTTTTAAAATTTACCCGTTTTTATTTTTGGTTCCTTTGGCTTTACTCAAAACAGGCTGGGCGGCAAGACTTAAAATTATTGCCGTGGGTTTTGTCACTTATATCTTGCTGATTATGCCTTTCATTGGCTCCCCTGGTTTTAGACAGACGGCTCTCCTGGCGGGACAGACAATGAAGAGTTTTTACGCAAGCATTGCGATTTCTGGGGGGGAGTCTATTATTCTTTTCCCTCTTCTGGTCCTGTTTTTTTATATACGATTTTTGTATGTGAAAAATTATCCGGAAGATATCTGGCGGAAATTTTTCGTGGTTTTGCTACTCTTTTTTGCCTTCACCCATTACCATCCGCAGTGGTTTTTATGGCTCACGCCCTTTTTGATTATAGATTTAGTAAAATCGAAGTTGAGTCATTGGCCTTTGGTGGCCCTATCGTCGATTAGTTTCTTGGGGCTTTTGACTTTTTTTGATCCTGGATTAACGGTTTGGCTTTTTGCTCCCCTGTTTCCTCAACTTTATGGAATGGCTGGAATTTGGGAACTTTTAGGTGTTAATGTAGACATAAATTTTGCAAGAAACTTA
>Ga0209210_1002310_pt1 | contig 14087 bp, 12 predicted proteins | sample RifGroA1_FD_183991 | JGI IMG/M metagenome (GOLD analysis project Ga0209210, IMG submission 183991) | Contaminated groundwater microbial communities from Rifle, Colorado, USA - Rifle Groundwater A1 (SPAdes) (version 2) | ecosystem: Environmental > Aquatic > Deep subsurface > Groundwater >...
CCCGCCATACTGCGTAAACATCTGCATGTTATCAGCAATCATCTGAATAACTGCAATCGGCTCAATAGGCGCGCCATAAGAGACTCTATTTTGTTGCGCAAGTAATCGCGATTTATCAACAAGCATCCTCGCATCAGAAGCAATTCCTGCCGCAGTAGCCATAACATGCTCATCAACTTCAAAAATCTTAGTCGCAGACTCAGGCGCAATAAGCTTGTCGCGGATTCTCTTGTCAGCGACGATTACAACTCCATCTTTACAAGCCAGCCCAATGCTATTGCTTCCAAGCTTAACAGTCTTCTCAGCATATTCAACTTGTAGCAAATGCCCGTCAGGCGAGAACATAGTCGCGGCTCTGTCATATCCCATTGCTTGGTGCTGCATTTCTGTTGGCATTTCCATTTTATTGAATTCCTTCCAAGGCATATAAAATGGAAGCTAGAAAATAATTTCCCATTTTCTTTGTTTCCATAGTTTATTATAATTCCTCTTAAAAGATAAATGGTTTCAGAATAAACAGTATTTAAAAGTTATGGCTTACACATCTAAACAGAAAACTTTACTAAAATGAGAATATTCATCGCAGGAAGCAGGAAATTTCACAGCGAAATCCAGCGCTTATGCAAAGAGCTAAACAAAAAAGGAGTCAAAGCATCAACAGCAGGTGAATGGAACTCTAAAATAAAAGACACTTTCAAAAGCGAAAAGAAGGCACTTCTAAATGCATTCAAAAAAATAAACACCTCAAACTTAGTTTACATCTACGCAAAAGACGGTTACGTCGGTAAAACCGTCGCGATGGAAATAGCTTACGCCTACGCAAAAAATAAGAAAATAATCTCTTCAGAAAAAATCAGCGAACTATCGGCAAAAGCGCTCATAACAAAAATAGAAAATCCAGTTAAGTTTCTAGAAAGATTTTAATTAATTATCCCCCCAGTCCCTTTAAAGTTCCTGAAACTCTCAAAACTATAAGCTCATCTTTAGCAAGAGCCAAAGCCGCGCGAACATCATTCAAAGCCTCGCGGTTCACAGCCACAATCTCCCGCCCGTCGTGAGAAGAAACAAAAACAGGCGCAGCATTCGCCCAGCCTAAAACGCCAATATATTCAAGAATAGCATATTCAATTTCTTTTTTAGTTCCACGAATCAATAAATACCGCCGATTAGCGCACATCGTAGGTTTCAAACTCAGCATATAAATCAAAAGAATCAGCATTTTTTATATGTTTGTTAACCCTAAATTGCTGTTTTCCTCATTCACGTCCTTAAACTCAAAGACTTTTCCAGAGTGCGCTTTGCTCCCCTCAAATTCATATCAAATTAACAATTAATTATCTTTATCAGATATCTGCTTAATCACTTTACTAAACAATAACTCTCCCAGCAATATTATTGGCAGTTTCACGAACCACATCACTTTCCAACGCGAATCCAAGAGCTTCAGCACCGCCTACTTTAAAATTAGCCATGCCTACAACTCTTCCGTTGCTGTCAACGAGTGGCCCGCCGGAGTTTCCAGGATTTAAAGTGACATCAGTCTGCACATAGGCTCCTTCAACACTAGGCCCGTCGCGGTTTAATGCAGAAACAATTCCCTCAGTAACGGTAAAATCTAGCCCCAGAGGATTTCCGATGGCTATTATTTTTTGGCCAACAACAAGCTCATCAGAATCGGCTAGCTCGAAGCCATCAATTTTTTCAGAAATTTTTAAAACAGCTAAATCTGCAGTTGAATCGCTTCCAATTAATTCAGCAGTATAAACCTCATCATTGTAAGTCTGCACCTGAATAACTGAGGCATCAGCAATAACGTGCTGATTAGTCAAAATGTATCCCTCATTCCCGACGACAAAACCAGTCCCCGCTGAAACATCCGTGGCTACAGTAACAACTTTTTTAACAGCCCCCTCAATTACAAGCGAAAAATCATTCTGCGTGGACTTTAACAGTTCAATCTCATTATCAAAATCGCTTTTCTGCTGTGAAATAGTTCTGACTATTTCACCTATGCGATACTGATTTTCCTGCTTTAGTCCAGCAATAGAGCCGTCAATACTCTGCTCAAACTGCTCCTGCCGAGCAAGAATTTTTGCAGACTGAGAGCTCACAGAAATAAATAAAATCAATTGCAAAATAAGCAGTAAAACAACTGCGCCGTAAAGAACATTAAGATGGTGCTTCATGAGCCAATTAGTTAGGAGTATTATTTATAGTTTATGAATTAAGAATATAGCAAAGGACGCTCTTATTTGACTAGTTTTGCGCCTTTGCTATTAGTGAACGACAGACAAAATGGTCAAGAATTTATGTCGTTCACTATAGTAGCACTTTTAACAATATTTCTATAAGAATTAATAATCTTCTTAGGCAAAATTTTCTTCACAACCATTTTTATCGTTTTTTGCTCAACGGTCATGAAATAGGGTTTTTTAGTAAAGTGTCTATTAAGTATTTTAGAGTTTTCTTCTAAAGAGCGATTAAGAGTATCATTTTCAAGAACCTGACCAGTCTTAACTAATTTTCTTGCTTCGCGAATATCTTTCCCGTTTCTGTAAATTATTACTTTAATCTTACAGCCATTAAGAGTTAAAGCAGTTGTTCTATGGCTGCCATCTAACATAAAATATTCTGCTTTTGGATTTTGGCCTTCAAACTGTTTAAATTTCTTAAGAAGAGCATAATCAAAGTATTTTTTTACAGTTTCTTTTTTTATAACTGGAACAAGAGGGACATTTCCCCCAATATTACATTTAATAAAGTAACGATTTAAAACAGTATCACTATGCAGAGGATAGTCATTTAGGGTAATAATTTGATTTGGGTTTAGGTTCTTTGTTATCATAAAAATATCTTGCACTACTAACAATATATACCTTACTAATGGGAACGATTATAAACATAAAATCCCTTCAAGTGCAGATGATAAAAATCCACGGTGTAGGCGGTTATGACGAAGTAGGCAAAAACATGACTGCCATTGAACACAAAGACGACGCAATTCTTTGCGACGCGGGGCTCTATCTTCCAGCAGTTGTTGCAGTCCGCGAGAGAGATAAAATACCTTCAGAATCAGGAATGCGCGCAATCGGAGCATTGCCAGACGACCACTACTTAGATGAGCACAAAATAAGGGAGAAAGTCAAAGCCATCGCAGTCTCGCACGCGCACCTAGACCACGTTGGAGCAGTCCAATATCTCGCTCCAAGATATAGATGTGGAGTTTATGGCACTCCGTACACAATAGAAGTCCTAAAAACTCTCATGGCAGACAACGAAAAAGTAATCCATAACAGATTAAATCCAATTCATCCAAACGGCCACACAATAATAAAAGGAAGAAACTCAAATTACAAAATTGAGTTCATAAATATGACTCACTCAACTTTGCAGTCCACACTCCAGACGGAGTAGTTTTATATTCAAATGACTACAAACTTGATAACAGCCCGATTTTAGGAGACCCTCCAAATTTTAAGCGGCTTAAAGAATTATCCAGGCAGGGAGTAAAAGCTCTTGTTGCCGATTGCCTTTATGCTCCGGACGACAGAAAAACCCCCTCTGAAAAAATCGCTAGAGGATTGTTAGAAGATGTTTTATTCACAACGGAAAATTACAAGTCAGGGTTAATAATAACAACTTTCTCATCCCATATTGCTCGCCTCAAATCTATAGTGGACTTCAGCCAGCGCCTTGGAAGAAAGCCAATCTTCGTAGGAAGAAGTCTGCATAAATACATTTCAGCAGGAATAAAAATAGGGAAAGTCCCGTTCAAAGATAAAATTATTTTAGCATCACATAGAAAACAAATAGATAAATATCTCAAAATGGCAAACTCGCACCGTCGAGAATATCTGATTGTATGCACAGGCCATCAGGGAGAAGAGGGTTCAATTCTTGACAGAATTTCACGAAATACAATGCCTTTCAAAATTCAGGAAGACGACCACATTATCTTCTCATCAAAAACAATACCAACTCCAGAGAATATTGCAAGCCGCGCAGAATTAGAAAAACGATTAAGGCATTTCAAGCCAAGAATATTTGACGGGGTGCACGTTTCTGGACACGGCGGCCGCGAAGACCTGAGAGACTTGATAAAATTAACAAACCCCGAGCACATAATCCCCTCACATGGAGACTTGTCAAAAACAACAGCAGGACTAAATCTTGCAGTAGAAATGGGATATAAAAAAGATTATAATGTGCACTTGCTTTCAAATGGCAGGCATATAAATTTACAATGAGAGACGATATCGTAGGCATGCTTAAGAACGCCATCGAGCGCGGAGGACGTCCAGAACAGATTGCTCAGTCTTTAATTAATTCAGGATATAACGCAATGGAAGTTCAGCAGGCGCTTTCATTTGTCACCGGCGGGACACTCTCTTCTTTAAATGCCCCGCCAGCTCAGCAGTCAGCTATGCGACCTCTAACCCAAGCAGCTATTCAACAGCGCCAGCAGTTGCCTGCGGTTCCAGCACCGCCTTCGCAATATGCGCAATATGCACAGTATCCAAGACCTCTGCCAATGATGAGGCAAGCGCCTTCTGGACCAGGCCCAGCTAAATTAATCGTGCTCATTTTTACTTTATTAATTTTAGTAGGTGGGCTCGTATCAGCAATAATCTTTAAAGACAAAATAATAGACTTCTTTGGATGACTCTCGTTTATGAACCGGCAGAAGATTCATATATTTTAGAATCAATAATTCCAAGATATGCAAAAAACAAATCAGTTCTTGACATGTGCTCAGGTTCAGGGATTTTAGCAAAAAAAGCAAAAAGCGAGGGAGCAAAATCAGTCATAGCAGTAGACATAAATCCAGATGCAATAAAATCAATAAAAAAACAAAAAACAAATATCAAAGCAACACAGTCAAATTTGTTCTCAAAAGTAAACGGCAAATTTGACTTAATCATATGCAATCCTCCATATCTTCCAGAAGACAAAAGGGAACCCAAAGACAGTCAAAAAGCAACAACAGGCGGAAAGAAAGGAGACGAATTTATCTTAAAATTTTTAAAACAAGCAGTAAATCATCTAAACAAAAATGGAATTATTTTATTATTACTTTCATCACTCACTCCCCAAGGCAAAGTTAAATTATTATTAATAAACCAGGGTATGAAACATAAAGTCATCACAACAAAAAAGATATTTTTCGAAACCCTACAAGTCTGGGAAATTAAATGAATCCAAGTCTTTTTCTTAATTCTGCAATATTCTTTTGTTTGCCTTCATTGCGCAGTCGGTAAGCTGTCTTTGTATGATATTTGTGGCTTTCCATAAACTTCAATGTTCTTGCCAGCCAAGTTTGTTTATCATTAACACCTTCTTCAATTCTAAAAGCTTCGTTCCTGTCCCAGAATCTTTCTGTTCCAATATTATCTACATCTGCATCGCATACAACCATCTCCAATGCCGTCTGAGGATTGGGAGGAAGTTTAGTAGCCATTACGCCTCCGTTAATTATAAGTATTTCATAATTTGGGTATCCTATTTCTGTTAAAGGTCTTCTTATTAAATCAACAGTTACTTCTTCATTATCTTTAGCGCCAACAACATACCGGCGATCGTGCACCAAGCCCATTGTTGCCAGCAGATACAAATCATGCAATCCGCAGCCCTCTTCTAATCCGAAAGTTTCAGCAACAGCAGCAACCTCAAGAGCATGATTAGGATTATGATAAGGCAGCCGAGGCATGTTTACGACTACATATTCTTCTACAGCTTCAATTCGATTTCGTAATGTTTTCGGATATTGTATTCTTGGTCTTTCTGTCATATATTTGGGCCATTTGATATGCTTTTAAAACTTTAGATTTCTTTATCAAAATCATTATGTCAAAGTGCCTATGCCGAAAACCGCAGACTTTAGTCTGCGGATGAGGCACTTTGAGCATCCAAAAAACAAGTGCCAATCAAACCCCACACTTTAGTGTGGGGTGGCACATTGTTTTTTTGATTCTTTTTTTAAAATGTAATAATTAATATAAACTACAATAAATGACCTCAAGCATGTTGCGTGTAGATGATATTATCGCAATGATGAAATTAGAGCGTTCCGTATGAACTCGTGAAACCTGCTTTAGCAGTTTTGACGCAGGGTCAAGATGCCTTGATAGAAATCAATTTTACCAATCACAAATACAGAGAGAACTAACAGAGCAATAAAAAAGAAATTACTTATTGGGAGAGGTATCAGATTTAATAATAGAATATATAGATAGAAAGCAAAACTCCTCAGTTCTAATCAGCGCAATAATCCATAAATAGTCGTCAGAAACAGATTCTTATACATGAAATTCGCTCATCTAGCAGACTGCCATTTAGGAGGCTGGCGCCATCCTGAATTACAATCTCTAAACTTTGAGAGCTTCAAATATGCTCTTGAAGTATGCAAAAAAGATAAAGTAGATTTCATTTTAATAGCAGGAGATTTATTTGATTCTGCATATCCCCCAATAGAAACAATAAAAGACACATTTGACGAATTCAGAAAATTAAAAGAGGCAAATATACCTGTATTTTTAATCGCAGGAAGCCACGACTATTCAGTTTCAGGAAAAAGTTTTCTCGACGTTTTAGAAAAGGCCGGTTTCGCAACAAACGTTCATAAATCCCAGGACAGAAACGGCTCAATAATTCTTGAGCCCACAATTTTCAAAAACGTAGCTATTTACGGCTATCCTGGAAAGAAAACCGGGCTTGAAGTTTATGATTTAGAGAGGATAAAACTTCAGGAATCTCCTGGGCTATTTAGAATTTTAATGCTCCACACAACAATGAAAGACGCAATCGGCACTTTAGATATACCTGCAGTTGACCAGAATAAATTGCCCAAAGCCGATTACACTGCCCTTGGGCACCTGCACTTGTTCTATGAAAAAGACCGCAGAGTTTACGGCGGCCCCATTTATCCAAACAATGCAAGCGAACTGGAAGACCTAAAATACGGAGCATTCTATATAGTGAATACAAACGGCGAATTCAGGCGCCATGATATAAAACTCAAAGATGTTCTTATTTTAGATTTAGAGATTTCAGATTCATTAATGGGCACAGATAACATTCTGGAAGAGCTAAAAAAACACAGCCTGAAAGACAAAATATTAATACTAAAGCTTAAAGGAATTCTTGAACGCGGGAAGATAACAGATATAGACTTTAGTAAAATAGAATCATTCGCAAAATCGCAGGGTTTATACTCATTTCTAAAGAATACAACAAAGCTGATTTTTCCTATTTTAGAGATAGATTTCACTCCACAGACAGATAATTTAGAAAACGAGATTCTGCAGAATTTCACAGAAAAAAATCCGCACAAATTTAATGACTACATTTCAGCATTATTGCCAGCGCTAAGCATAGATAAAAAGGAGGACGAAAGCGCCCGCGTCTTTGAAGACCGCTTATTTGGAGAGGTGCAAAAGATTTTATCTTTATGATATTGAAAAAAATAAAGCTGAAGAACATAAGAAGCTATGCAGATGCAGAAGTAGAATTTCCGGAAGGAGCAGTTCTTCTTGCAGGGGACATAGGAACCGGAAAAACTACAATACTTCTTGCAATAGAATATGCTCTCTTCGGATTACAGCCCGGCCAAAGAGGCTCATCAATATTAACAAACGGAGAAGATTATGGAGAGGTATTGCTAGAATTTAAAATCAATGACGATTTAATCTGTATTGAGCGCGGACTCAAGAGAAGCTCAAAATCAATAAATCAGGATTTTGCGGCAATTACAATAAACGGCTCAAGATTTGAGTCTTCAATAACAGAGGTAAAAACGAAAATTCTTGAAATCCTTAATTATCCTCAGGAGTTTATAAGAAAAAATAATCTGCTTTATCGTTATACTGTGTACACCCCGCAGGAAGAGATGAAGCAGATAATATTAGAAGACCCAGAATCACGATTGGATGTTTTAAGGCATGTATTCGGAATTGATAAATATAAAATAATAAAAGAAAATCTTCAGCGTCTTACGGCAAAATTGCGCGAAGACGCAAGAGCACTGCAGATAGAAACAACTATTTTAGATTCTAGAAAAAGCGACATAGAAAATAGTGCAAAATTCACAAAAATCCTGGAAGATAAAATAAAAGTTAAAGAGCAGGAGCGCGCAGCAGTATTAATTTCCCGTAAATCCAGGGAAGCCGAAGTAGAAAATGTCTCCCGTCTCGTCCAGGAAAGAGAGAATTTTATGAAAGAAATTGAGAAGTCTACAATACTTTCAACAACAAAAAAACAGCAGCTTCAGCAGATACAAAAAGAAATAGGGCAGTTAGGCTCATTAATATCTGCAAACAAGCCAATCCTGGATGTAAATAAGATTTCGGAAATTGAGAATTTAATTTTAATCGCTTCAAAAACAATAGAACTGCTGAATAATGCATTTATAGAAGCAAGCTCAAAAAACAAATCCCTTGAATCGCTTAAAAATCAAGAGCTGTCAAACATATCAAGAGTTTTCAAGATGGAATTCTGTCCGACATGCCTTCAGGATGTCCCCCAAGTTCATAGGCACAACATCCTTAATGCAAAGGAGGCAGAAATAAAGCAGATAGAAAAAGAGTTAGTTATAATAGAGAAGGAATTAAAAAGAATATCTGAAGAGCAGGTAAAGCAAAAAGAAGCTCTTAGAGGTTTAGAAAGCGAGCGTGCTGCGCTGCATCTTCAAAAAGCAAGAGAAGAAAATCTAAAAAGCTATCAGGAAAAACAGGCAGAATTAATTAAAACTAAAGACTCTATAGAAAAAGATATCTCTCTTATAGAAAATCACATAAACTCATTAAAAGAACACGCACTTGAATACACTAAATTTGAAAATATCTCTAAATCAAAGAAAGAAGATTTGCGTAAAATTTTAGAATTAGAAAGAGATTGCGACATTGAGTTAGCAGAATTAAAAAAGGAACACGAAATAACTCAAAAAGAAATTGTCAGGTTTCAAAAAGAAGTTGACAAAGCAGAAAAATCAAAGCAGCAGCTCATTAAAATTCTAGATTATGAAACCTGGCTCTCAAACAATTTTCTAAATCTCATAAATTTCACAGAAAAGAATATTTTAGCAGCCTTGCGCAAGGAATTCACAAAAATATTTAACAAATGGTTTTTAATGCTTACAACAGATGCGTTTGAAGTTTATTTAGACGAGACTTTCTCGCCGGTAATTGTGCACAGCGAATTTGAATTAGACTACGAATTTCTTTCAGGAGGCGAGAGAACCGCAGTTGCCTTAGCATACCGCCTCGCTCTAAATCAGCTCATAAACTCAATCTTAAGCAAAATAAAAACTCAAGACATTGTAATATTAGACGAGCCGACAGAAGGATTCTCGGAACAGCAGTTGGACAAAGTCCGCGACATCCTGCACGAACTGCACATCAAACAGCTAATCATCGTCAGCCACGAATCAAAAATAGAAGGATTTGTAGACCACATAATCAAAATTAAGAAAGAAAATGGCAAATCTGTTGTTGAACATAAATCATAGAAATGAGCATATAATCTTGATTACATCTCTTGTCCATATTCCTAGTACATGAAATTCAAACACGACATTAAGTAATTAGGGTTCTTTGAACTCTATATGAAATATGAGCTTAATTATAAACAAGTAATCGAGCGTTTTCAAGGCTGGCGAACTCATGCAAAATGGGCAAATACAGTCAAATTAAGAAGAAGAATAGCAAAAAAGATATACAAAATCAGAAAGTTGAAAAAATAATAGAAATAGTGCGATTAATCTATCGTTAGGAAATAATTATCGGATAACACAATCTAAAAGCCAATAACAAAATTTAAATACTCTCCTTAAAATAAAAGCATAGAGGTTCTTTCTACTTATGGATGAAGAAATTGCGAAACACGTACTAAAAACAGGAACACTTACTATTGGTATCGTCTGTAAAGACGGCATAATCATAGCTGCAGACAGGCGCCAGTCGTATGCATCTGGCAACGGCGTTGCGTACTTAGCAGGAAAAGCAAAGAAAATAGTTGAAGTAACTGAAAGAATGGTCGCAACAACCGCAGGCACAGCTTCAGACACAAGAAGAATCTTAGACATAATAAAAGCAGAATTCAAACTCAAAGAACTGCGCACTAAAGAAAGAATATCAGTCCCAGAGGCTGCAAGTTTCTTGGCAAATATGGTTTACGGAAATATCCGCACGCCGTCAATGATTCCAAGCATAGCGCATTTTCTTCTAGGAGGTTATGACGAAAACGGAATATATCTATTCGACATAGCTCCCGACGGATATATTCAACAGGCAGATACTTACACCGCAAGCGGCGGAGGAATAATGCAGGCTCACCCAATTTTAGATTCAGAATACAGAAAGGGAATGTCCTTAGATGAAGGCATAGCTCTCGCAACAAAATGCATAAAAGCATCCATGGGGCGCGACCCTTCAGTAGGCGCAGGTATAGATATCTATACAATAAAGAAAGGCGATCTCAAACAAGTTGTTGACAAGGAAGCAATCACAAACTTTGAGACAGCCAAGTAGATTCTCAAACAAAGAAAATGAGTGAAATTTTAAAAACGATTAAAAGCGAATTGCCTAACAGTACAGTTAGTGAAGCTATTTTTGAAGGTGCAAATATCGTTCTTTATACAACAGACAAAGATTTCTTCAAAAACTCAGATGAAAAAATCCGCGAAATAGTCGGCAAAATAAAAAAGAGAATAGAATTGAGGGCAGACACTTCAATTCTCGCACCGCAGGATGAAACAGAAAAAACAATCCGCGCTCTAGTACCGTCTGAAGCAGAATTAGAAACGATAATATTTGACACTCAAAGAAGCACAGTCATAATTGAAGCAAAAAAACCAGGTCTTGTCATCGGCAAACAAGGCTCAATTTTAAGAGATATTCGCAACTCAACAATGTGGACTCCTGTAACTCAAAGAAGCCCTGCAATTCACTCAAAAATAACTGAAAAAATACGTGATGTTTTATATGCAAACAACGCATACCGCAAAAAGTTTCTAAATGAAATCGGAAAAAAGATATACGAAAACTGGAACCCTGAAAAAATGGACATGTGGGTCCGCCTTTCATATCTTGGAAGCGGCCGTCAAGTTGGCCGTTCCTGCCTATTGCTTCAGACTCCAAAATCAAAAGTTATGTTTGATTGCGGAATAAACCCTGGAATCGTAGAAGGCCCTGACAGATTTCCTTATTTAGACGTCCCGGAAATCGGAGACCTTTCAACAATAGATGCAATCATTCTCTCGCATGCACATTTGGACCACTGCTTGCCCCCACACTGTCCAGTATTGACAGAAAGCGGATACAAAAAGATAGATGAAATTCAAGTAGGTGAAAATATTGTCTCTTTAGATTGGAAGAGCGGAAAATACATCCAATCAAAATGCACAGAAAAGACACAAACCACTGGCCACAAAGAAGTATTAACAATAAAGACTCCTTATTCTACAATAGAATCCTCTCCAAACCACCGTTTTTTCATTGTGGAAGATTTGAAAGTAAAAGAGGTAGAGGCCTCCGAATTAAAAGAAGATATGCTTCTGCCATCGAATATCCTTAATAAAATATCTACCCCAGCACAGACCATGCATCTAGACACAGATGTTCTCTATGATACGAGAAGGAGGGATAAAGTTGATTTACCAGCCCAATTGAGTCCAGAGCTGGCAGAATTTATAGGATATTATATGGGTGACGGCCATAAGTCATCTGAGTTTTCCTTAAGACTTACTGACGCGTCTACTCAAATATTAGAGCATCACAAAAAGCTGATTAAGGGTATATTCAACTTTGACTCAATAATAAGGCACCACTCAGATAAAACAAAAAATGCACACATTTTAGAGATAAATAATGTAAAAATAATAAGATTCTTAGAGAAGAATATTTCAGAATTTTTCTTAAAAACAAATCATATCAGAGTTCCGGAAAATATCAGAAATGCCAGTTTAGAAATTCAGAAAGCATTTATTAGAGGGTATGCAGATGCAGACGGAACAGTCTCTAACAGATTAAAGATAACTTCATTTAGTAATAAAATGATTCAAGATTTGCAGCATTTATTATCTACACAAGGGATACCATCTCACATAAGTGGAAATGATATCTGTATAAGCTCAAAGTATGGACTATCTGAATTCTATAAAAAAATTGGTTTCTCTATAAATTACAAGCAGGAAAATTTGAGAAAAATAGCAGATATTTCTAATACTCAATTTAGTAAACAGGATTTAGTGCCAGTCACCTCTGGAAATCTAAGAAAAATTCTTCAGGAAGCAGGGATGCTCGGAAGAATTCATGACAGCCCTAATCTTAAAGACATTCTTCCTATGTCTTTATTAGATTTGGTTAGAAGAAAAGAGGGGTATACAACACGTAAAACAGTTCAAGTTCTTATTAGTTTATTGCAGAATAGACTTTTAGAGCTGAATAAATCAAAAGAAAATACAGAGTTATATGCTTTACGGCAGTTAATTAGTTTATCAAGGAATGAAATAAGTGTCTCTACAGGACTTAAGGCTTCTCAAATTCAGCAAATAGAAGAAAATAGAATATCTCCACAATTTGCTGCTAAAATCTCAAATACATTATCCGTATTCATGAAAGAAAAGTTAATTCCAGTCATCATGCTAATCCAGCAAAACATTCTGCTTTTGCAAAACTTGCTTAAATTGAGTGTTACTTGGGAAAAAATAACAAACATAGACTCAAAAGCAAATCCATATCCTTACTTAGTAGACATTGAAGTTGAGAATCATAATTTTATTGCAGGAAATATCATAGTACACAATTCAGGCCTGATTCCTTATCTGTATAAAATGGGATATCGCGGTCCAGTCTACATGACTCAGCCAACAAGAGATTTATCTGCCCTTCTTGCTCTGGATTTAGTCGGCGTGGCTTACAAGCAGGCTGAATCGCCACTCTACAGGCCAGACGATATAAAAGAAATGGTCCGCCATTCCATTTGCTTGAATTTTGGAGAAGTCTTTGACATAACTCCTGACATCAGAATAACATTCTACAACGCCGGCCACGTTTTAGGCTCGGCAGTAACTCACGTAAACATAGGCAACGGCCTTCACAATTTCGTCTACACAGGCGACTCAAATTATCGTCGCACAAGACTATTAGACCCGGCAGTAAATTATTTCCCAAGAGTTGAATCAATAATGATAGAATCAACTTACGGTTCAAAGGACCAGATTCAGCCGCCTCTCCAAGAAGTAGAGGAAAAATTTGTCGCATTAGTTAAAGAAACAATTGAAAGAGGAGGAAAAGTTTTGCTTCCAGATTTAGGATTAGGGCACGCGCAGGAAACTCTTTTGCGTGTAGAGGACGCAATGCGCACAGGAAAATTGCCGGAAATTCCAGTCTATCTTGATGGAATGCTCTGGGATATTACAGCAATTCACACAGCCTATCCAGAATTTTTAGGAAATAACGTTCGAAATATGATATTTCAGGACGAAAGCCCATTCACGTCACAATATTTCAAACGAATAGGTTCACCAGCAGAGAGAAAAGAAGTTCTTGAAGGAGGCCCTTGTATTGTTATTGCAACTTCAGGGATGCTCGCAGGAGGGGCTTCAGTGGAGCATTTCAAAAGCATGGCTGTAAATCCCAAAAACCTAATTATTTTCGGATGCTATCAGGCTCCTGGCTCTTTAGGACGCACAGTTCAGGAAGGCAGCAAAGTCGTTAAAATAGATGAGCATTTTGGCGGTGAAACAGTCGAGGTAAAAATGCAGGTCGAAACAATGTCAGGATTATCAGCGCACTCAGGCAGAGGCGAATTAATGCAATATGTAGCAAGAATGAATCCAAAACCTAAAAAAATAATTATAAGCCACGGCGAACAATCGCGCTGTCTCGACTTCGCATCAAGCATTTACCGAATGCATAAAATAGAAACGGTCGTTCCAAGAAATTTGGAAACGATTAGATTGAAATAAATAATGACTTTATTTAATCGTTATACCCCAAGGTCTTGCCTTGGGGACGAAAAAAGCTTTAAGTTAACATAATCTTTCTTTTGCATGGATAATCCAATCTTTACTTCTTATCACAAAGCTTTCA
>Ga0209210_1002311_pt1 | contig 14083 bp, 11 predicted proteins | sample RifGroA1_FD_183991 | JGI IMG/M metagenome (GOLD analysis project Ga0209210, IMG submission 183991) | Contaminated groundwater microbial communities from Rifle, Colorado, USA - Rifle Groundwater A1 (SPAdes) (version 2) | ecosystem: Environmental > Aquatic > Deep subsurface > Groundwater >...
GCATAAAGAGAAAATTATTAAAACCATAAAGGAAATTGCCGACAACGAGGAATCTCTACTGAGTAAATGGCAAACTCTTTAATGTGTCCGGCTATCATCCCATCTACTAGAAACTTCAAATGCTCTCCGACCTGGACTCACTTCTTTACTTCGTTCATCAGTGTAAACTTCTCGTACAGTCCGAAGCGTTTCGTCAAAACTCACCAAATGGTGAGCTTGTCGAACCATGCTCCCCGAGCCTAGACTCACTATACCTGAAAACAAGCCTAATTTTGACAATATTATTAGCACTTTCCAGAATCTGAGCTATATTGGTGAAATGAGACAAAGATGGGAAGAAATTAAGAAGCTTCAGAACCCTAAATTGATATTATCTCCATATTAAATGTTCGTCGGAAAAATTCGTTGTCATCATCCTAGAAATTCTATCCACAGAGGCTTTCATTAGTCCTTCGGACTCATCGATAAAAGACTTTACAGAGCGAAATTCGCTTTCGATTCTAAGTAATTCTTCACGAGGTATCTTATAGCTGAAATCTCCTTTTCTTAGGGTATTAAAAAATCGAGGGTCAACAACCGCTTCCTTAATTTTATCAATATCATCAGTATCATAAACAGCAATTATCGCTTCTCTTGACGGAAGAGTGAGTTCCCATCCTTTTCCTTTGAAACTCCTTATTAATTCTCTTTCACTTACAACAACTTTTAACTGTATTTGACCTGTCATAATCTCACATATTATTTCCTCTGAAAAAGGAAAAACAGGGTAAGGCATAAGATTCGGACTAAACTGATCAAAAAACATAAGACTATTGGTAGAAGGAAAAGTCTCATGTAGCGGAAAGGGCATTACAGGATGCCCTGGCAACTTACCAGTTTCTTTAAAATAAGACATCATTTTGGGAATAGAGATTGAAGAAACCCAAAGATAAGGAGAAAGTCTTTCTGCAAATATTCCACCTGAATTTTGTTTAGACTTATTTATGATAACTTCAACCTGATTAACAAAGTTTGTAGGTTTTCCGGGAATTTTAATATATTGTGCAGTTTGGCTCCCTATTTTGAATACCTTTTCATTTAACATCTTAATTATTTCATCTAAAGCTTTTTTCTGGTTTCCCTTTGCAGAACCACTAGTTTTAACTTCATCAATCATGATTCCTTCTGGCGAAATAATAGTTAAATCTCCATATCTAAGAAAGTTAGTTAAATCATTCAAGATTACATAAAAGCCTGTTTTATTGACGATATATTCTGCTCTTGTTAATTCTTCTATAAAGCCCTCTGTTAAATGACCAGTTTGATTATGGTGAGCTAACTGCCTCAATACGGGTCTCTCAAAATGTAAGAGGCGGAATGCCACACCATCCATGACCTCCTTTAACATTTTGCGATGCGCCTTATATATTTCTCGAGATCTCCATTCGTCATTCCTCTTTTCCCTGTCAGCGGTCTTTTTGAAAATAGCTATTTGTTTTTCGCAACGAATTATTTTCTCTGCAATCTTGCCTTGTAACTCTAAAAGTCCTACTGGAGAGATTTTCTTATCTCTGCTCTTAGTTAAAACATCTAGCAAAAAAGGGGTAATAGTAGTTAATCCCGAACTACTAACTATATCGTTTATTTCTTTAGGTGTTAGGTACTCTTTGCGAATTTGAGATGCAAGCATATTTAAATAGTTGGTAATTAATTCATCCGTATTGAGCTAGGATTATACTAAGTTTAAAAACCTGAAGAAAATCGTAGAAATTTGTTCTGTCTGATGGAAAACGTCATAACCTATTTTGCAATATCTTTCAGGACTTTTTGATTCCTTACTGTGCCCCAGTCGGCAAAATTGTTCATGCTAAGCCTTTCGTAAACTTTATCAAGAACACCTAGAAGTTTTGCAAAATACATATTGATCGTGAAACCATGTCCAACCACTAGAATTTTCTTATTCTCATACTCTTCATCGAGAACGGCAATCTTGCTAGAAAATCTCTCAAGAGCATGATTAGCTGTCTCCCAATTATTGAATGATTGATTAGGGTTTTCTAAACATTGTTTAATTGTCTTTTCATATTGATCCGCTTGCATAAACACACCATGATCCCTGTTAAGTTCAACAATTTCTTCCAACCTTGTCACCTCTTCACCTAAACTTTCCGCAGTTGGCAAGGCAGTTTTGTAGGCCTTATCTTCAGTAGAAGAAAATACAAGGTCAGCATCTTTAAAAACACCTTCTTGCGCCAGTTTTTTAGCTTGTTCTTCCCCCTTATCTGAAAGCGTCCACTTACTGATGGGTACACCACTATCTCTTTTTGTTTGCCCATGTCTTAAAAAGTAAAAGGTGTTGTTCATGAAAAAAGTATATCAGAGGAAAAACTTTGCTCCCCAGCCCACGTCACATTATAAACTCTAATGTCTTAGAAAAAGCCCTTGGAAAAATCCTGGACGCTTTCTCCGACCTCAACCATGTGATGCAATTAAAACTGAGGTGGGATGAAATTAAGAGGTTGCAATCAAAATCTACTTTAATTCTTGCGAGTTAAATCCACCTCGTGGACAACATTAGAACCTATTACCTACAAAATTAGAAAGTAACGACCTTATCACAAGTGCTGATTAAATTATATAACTCTGCCATACCACCTATTGGACAGGTTTTGTCACCCTCCTGATGTCGAAGGGCCATACACGTTTCACAAGCGAGGATTTCTCCTTTTCTTGACTCAAGAAAAGTATCAACCTGTTTTTGAATATCAAACTTCTTATAGCTAAATTTAAGATATTCCACACCCTCACCGATGAGAAAAATACTAACATTATCTCCACTGTTAAGAGCAAGATTTCCAAGTCTAAAAGCGTTCCAGTTTTTTTCTGCGTTGTTGGTGGAGAGGATAATAGCAAGTTTCATATTTTGCTCCTAATCTAGTGTATTTTACACCAAATATAACTTTAAGCTTATTACCGTTAGTTTGAAGAGGAATCCGAAGAAATCCGTAGAAATTGCTCCTCGGCCTGGATTCCCTTCACTTCATTCAGGGTAAACTTCTCGTCCAGTCCGAAGTGTTTCGTCAAAACTCACCAAATGGTGAGCTTGTCGAACCATGCTCCCCGACCTGGACTCGAACCAGGAACCTGCCGATTAACAGTCGGACGCTCTACCGATTGAGCTATCGGGGAATGTGTCTTTTTATAAATTCCCGACCTCTATAACTTTTTAATTGTTTCTCTCTCTTTAAAGCCTGAGTGCGATCTAAAATCTGCTCACTATAAATTAAAATCCACTCACCATCAAGCCTAGCAGTATAACTATTCTTAAACTCCCTTTTATTGTGTAAATCTATTCTAGTCTGTAAATCCTTAGTCTGCCCGATATAAATTTTGTCATGTTTTCTGTTATATAGGGCGTACACATAATACATCAATATAAAGTGCGCTCTACCTCCGCCAGCTGGCGGATGAGCTATCGGGGAATATTAAAGTGCAGAGGAATTTTAACATTGTTTGATTGCTGATTCAATTTCTCCACCTCCGAGGAGTCAGAGCCCACCTCGGAGGTGAGTGTGTATTCAAGTTGTTTTTTTTTGATTTTTTAGGTAGTATTTAGCCTTAACCACATAATGGAGAGAAAAATCCCCGGAACACTTGAGATGAATCCCTTTAAGCATGCTTTTGCCGAAGTTATATTATGGTGGAAAGTGAGAAAGGGATTAACCATCAAGGGGGCCGAGAATTTGGAAGAGGCAAGAAAGCTAAAGATGTCCGGGGCCGCTCTTATCTTTTTACCAAACCATTTGAGTAATTTCGACGCGCCGATTCTTGATTATTCACTTAGGAAACTTGGGTACACAGAAATAGCCGGTTGCTTATATAACGTACAGGGTTCGGTACTTAGCCGTAATCTAATAACTAAAATTCTGGTAACTTGCTACAATGTTATCCCGATCCCCGCTCACAGAATCGAAGCTAAAGATGTAGAAAAGCGAAGGAGAGAAAAAAGCCGAGCCCACAATGCTGCCAAGACAGTTTACCGTACAAATAGGGCCCTGTGTAATTTTGTCCAAGGTACAAGAAGTGAGGATGGCAAGTTAGATCCGGAAAAAGTTAATCCAAACAACGAAGACTACCTTGAAATGGCCGAAAATACTTGGATTGTCCCTGTCGGTATTTCGGGAAGTGAAGGAGTACTTAAAAAACGCAGTTTTTGGCCGCATAAACACCCGGTCACAATTAATTTCGGAAAACCGGTATCTGCTAAAGAGTTAATAGAGAAAGCTACATTGACATTGACAGATCTTGAAAGGGAAGAAGATCCTGAAAAGGTAAAGAGATTAATTATGGCAGATATTATGGGGCGAATTGCCGCGCTCTTACCCGAAGAATATAGATAATCCTAATTTGAAAATTTAGAATTTAAAAAATTGATTGAAAATTTAGAATTTAAAATTGAAAATTTTTGACCTAAGGGCATAGAAAGCAAGAAAACCAAGACTAGCTAACGATATTCCCAACCCCAATTTAAACGTCCAGGGATCATAATAAAACCTTACCAGATGTTCGCCGGGGATTAAGGGCACTGCCCGGAAAGTATAATCTGCCCGAAGAACCGGAGTTTCTTCTCCATCAACCTGAGCTTTCCAGCCGGGGTAATAATTATCGGAGAGGAAAAGTAGCTTTGGCTGATCGGATTGGGTTTTGACGACTACTTCCTGCGGTTTGTAGCTGATGATTTCGGCGCTTCCAGGCCCGTATTGGGCGGAGATCGGAGAAGGTTTTTCCAGAATCAAAACATTGCGAAAATCAAAATCATCGCTCAAAAGCTTTTGCGGAATTAACTTTCTCCTTGCAATATCGGCTTCCTTTTGACTTAGCCCCGTGGCATCAATCTGCGGCGGACCTTCATAATTTGAAGCCAGAAACGCCCGTGGTATAACTTGCTGATTTTCAAAAACCGCAAACCCGCTACTTTCAAAAACCTTTTTGAAATTTTGCTCCTCGACAATAGGTGCAGCTTCCCCCGTTGCAATCAAATATTTGACTCCAATTATATCCAAAAGTCTCTTTCTATTTTTGTTGCCCATAATTTCTTCAACTTTTCCAATTGTTCCTAAGTCCGCATCGGATCTTTGCTTGTAATCGTCAAGATTATTACCCTGCATCGCAAAAGTAAATTCTGAATAGTTGCGATTATTCAAAGAATCGTAGCCTTCGGGCCAAAAAATGGCATATTGGCTTGCAAAATTATTGCTAAAAGTATCCCCGCCAATCGCCCATGATCTGAAGTAAACCTGATTTTTTTGGATAAATTCTAAAATGGGTGTTTTCGGAAAGATGGTCTCTCTTTGGACAAAAGAGAAATATTTTTGGCTAAAGTAAAAGATGTGAAGAAAAGAAATTATTATGATGCCAATAATTGTTAGACTTTTGGCCCTATTGACATAGGTTGCGAAAATTATCAAAAACGAACTTGCCCCAAAAGCCAGAAGCGGAACTACCAAATTTCTCAAAGCAACGACCACGTTTTTAGCTGATGTAAAGTTGCCCTGATTAAAAAAGGGGAGGTTGAAAAATTTAATACTAATAAGAACAAAGATTATTGTCGCGTAGACGAATCCAAGCGACAAAATCACTTTAATTATTTTTTTGTTCCGTTCAGCTAACCACTTCTGGCAACCGATTGCTGCCAAAGTCGCAAGACAAAAAGCAGGTATGAAAAGAATTCTGTTGGCAATTGAAGTTGAAAGGAAAGGGATTGGCAGGGAGAGAAAGAGTCTGGAAGTTGGCAAATCTAAAGTTGTTGAGGCAGAAGCTAAGGCAAAGACAGCCAAAAATGTAACTAATTTATCTCTGTTCTTGGTAAAAATCACCCAAAGCGCGAAAATTAAAGGAGTAATACCGACAAACAGAATCCCTTCATAATATTGGGCAACCCCACCTCTGAAAAAGTTCCAGGTAGCCGGATGACCGAAAAAATCAGGGGCGAGGAGGGTTAGTAGAGATTCAATCGGTAGCAGAAACTGAAAAAGAGTCTCACGTAAAGTAATACTGGCGCGCGCTGAATTGAAATAGAGCTCGGCTGAGGGCAAAAGCTGGATTGCAGAAATTCCTGTCCCTAGCACAAACGCACCGATAATTTGCAAAAAGGTTGTTAAACGCGCAAAGATCTTTACTCGCTCCCGAAATTGCCATAATCTAAAGACCAAATATGCAAAAGAGAAAATCAATAAGTAAATTGTCGTTTGCATATAACCGCCGAAAAAGGAAAAGGCAGTAGATAGAGAAATAATGGCTAAATAGACACCCTTGGAAACACTCCCGGAGTGTTCTTGAGATATCGGCTTGATTTCACTCCGGGAGTGAAGATTAGGTAAGGGATTTAATAACTTTTCAATTGAAAACAATATTAATGGTAGCCAGATAATTGAATGGGGTGACATAATTACTTCCTCTCCCCAAGTCAAAATAAAGGGACTAAAACCAAAAGTGATTGCTCCAAACAAACTGGCCAAAGTCGACAATCCACTAGTGTCATTCCGAACTCGTTTCGGAATCTTAATACTGGATCCTGAAGCAAGTTCAGGATGACGATTGTTTATTCTTAAATTTTTCAGGAAAAGAAACATAAAGAAGGAAGCTAAGATCATCGGGGTAATTCTCAAAAGATGCCAAAATTCAATCTGAGGCAAAATTAAACCAAAAATATTCAAAGGATAAAAAACCGCGCTTTGAAAATCGGCCAAATGTGGATGGCCGGAAAACGCATAAGAATTCCAGAGAGGAGGATTGAAATTCTTAAACTGGTCAAAAGTTATTTTATAGAAAGGGAAATAAATTCGTAGTTGATCCCAGCCTGTCGGCTTGTACGGCAAATTCTCGCCGTATAATCTGTAAAACGAAACTAAAAGGTTGCCGTTAAGGTTGACTTTTCCTAAAAAAACCGGCCAGAAAAGCGAGAAGGATAAAAGAGTAAATAAAATAAAGATAGACCTCATCCTACTGGCCTACTATCCTACCAGCCTTGGGACCTAAAATAGAGTCCCAGGGTATGGGCGTTGGTTCTCTTTTCTTCGCTCATAATTCGCTCAGAATAAAGTATAGATAAATGGAGCAACACCGGTTGTTTGGGCAAATACCAAAAGGATGACAAATAGAAAAAAGACTAGCACAAATGGGATTAAAAAAAAGAGTTTGATCTGCCAGAGAAATCGTATCAACTCGCGAGCTAATTTCAAACTTTTGTTCACCTTAGGGAAAAACGCAGTTTTAATGAGGCAATGAACAACAAAATAAAACCAAAGATAAAGAAGAAGTCTGTCAGTTTTACACTTTGAATTAGTCTTGGGTCCGGTAAAAATAAATCCAAAATAAGCGAGAGTGTAAAAGAAAGCATTCCTAGCGCAATTAATATTTCACTCCAGGCAAGTTTACCGCCACGAAGTCTATAGGCATTATAGATTGCCGAGGCGCAAATGAGTAAGGCGATAGCAGCGGCTGTTGTTGAAATTGTCATTAACTAATTCAATTGTCTCCGCCAGTTAACGGATTGTCAAATGTCACAAATAATCCCGTAATTTCTTTGCTCGCGTCGGATGCCTCAGCTTTCTGATGGCTTTGGCTTCAATTTGGCGAATCCTTTCGCGGGTGACTCCAAATTCGCGGCCGACTTCTTCAAGTGTTCTCTGTTTACCGTCTTCCAGACCAAAACGGTATTCTAAGACTTTAGCCTCCCGGGGTGAAAGGGTCGAAAGCATCTCGCGGATATGATCTTTAAGAAGTGCCTGGGTCGCCTGGTCGGTCGGACTGGCGGAGACGTCCTGGATAAAATCTCCAAGGCGGCTATCTTCCTCTTCGCCGACTGGCGCTTCCAGAGAGGCCGGTTCTTGGGAAACTTTGATAATTTCTCGAATTTTATCCGTGCCGACACCCATTTCAAAAGCGACTTCTTCCGGAGTCGGCTCGCGGCCTAATTCCTGCATCAGTTTTCTGGAAATACGGTTAAACTTATTAATCGTCTCGACCATATGAACGGGGATTCTAATTGTTCTTGCCTGGTCGGCTATGGCCCGAGTGATCGCCTGTCTAATCCACCAAGTGGCATATGTTGAAAACTTATAGCCCCGGCGCCAGTCGTATTTGACAACGGCCCGCATCAGACCAATATTGCCTTCCTCAATTAGATCAAGAAGGGTTAAGCCCCGGTTAACATATTTTTTGGCAATGGATACAACTAAACGTAAGTTTGCATTAATTAACCTTTCTCTGGCTTTTCTGTCACTCTTTTCAACTCTTTTGGCCAAGGCGACTTCCTCTTCATAGGTCAAGAGAGACACCCTGCCGATTTCCCTGAGGTACATTCTTACCGGGTCGGAAAGATAGCCTTCGCCCATTGCTGCCAGATCTTCGAGTTCTTTTTCCAGTTCGGAAACAGATTTAGAAACGTCGCTGGTGTCAACCTCAGTTGTGTCAAAAACATCTATTTTCTCTTCAATTAGTTTGAAGTAAAGATCATCGACCTGGTCAATGGCGGTTTCGGGCATGGGAAATATCGCCAAAATCTCATCCTGAGTCACAAAACCCTGGTCCCGGCCCCTTTTAATAAGTTTGCGGATTTCTGCCTTAGTATCGATTTTCTTTTCAACCGGCGCTTTTTGGGGCGATTCGCTCTTAACCGGCAAAGGTAACTTTTTTCTCCTGTTCATATATTCATCTTCTCCAAATTTTCCGTTAACTTATCGAATTTCTTAGTTAAACTCGTAAGCTCACGATTTAAATTTTTTTCCTGGGCAATCTTAAGCTGGTGCGCAATTGCCGAAAGTTGCCTTTTCAGAGATTTTTGCTTTATTCTTTTTGCGACTTTGACAAGTTCTTGTACCCAGCGTTCTTTCTCGCTAAAAGCCGGGCTAACTGACACCAAATATAAAGTATCGACAAAGCCGCTAAGCTCTTTTGGCAAGTTAGTCAGTAACTTTTTAAAATTTTGACCGCTTTGGCGACGACGCGAGGATTTAATTATATCACGAGCCCATTTCCAAAAATGGGCAGCTTGCTTGTTTTCAAAATCGACAGGTAAAACGGGTATATCCACTGGGCTGATAATATCGTCTCGCGAAATATAAAGTGCCAGAAAATATTCTTCCAAACCAATTGCACTTTTATTTTGAGAAAGGGATGAAGGGGCTTCCTGATAAATTTCGCTCGTCTTCTTTTCCACTGCTTGGGCTACTAAATTGACATCAAGATCGAGACCTTTGGCTAGTTTGTCGATGTAATGTGCCCTGACTAAATCATCAGAGATTTTAGCCAAGATTGGCAGGATCTCGCGGCCGATTTTCTTTTGGCCTTCCGCTGTTTGAGGATCGTAGCGTGAAAGTGCCGACTCGATAAAATAATTATAAATATTTTGAGCATTGCCGATTGCCTTTTTGAAACCGGCGGGGTCTTTTTTACAAAACTCGTCAGGGTCTTTGTATTTAGAAAGCCTTACCACTTTGACATTGACTCCTGCCAAATCCAAAAGTTCAATGCCCCGTCTGGCGGCTGCATCCCCGGCAAGATCCGTATCAAAACAAAGCGCAACGTTTTCTGTGGCCCTTGAAAGCAAAGCCACCTGTCTTTCAGTTAAAGCAGTACCTTTGGAGGCAACCGCATTGGTAATACCGGCCTGATGTGATGAGATAACATCAAATTCTCCTTCGACTAATAATGCCTGATTTTTTTCCTTAATTGCTCCTCTGGCTACGTCCATGCCAAATAGCAGGGAACCTTTGTTAAAAATCGGAGTCTCGGGGCTATTAATATATTTTGCTTCTTTTACCGAGTCACTAAGGAGTCTCGCCGAAAATCCCAAAATGGTGCCGCGACCATCTTTTAATGGGAAGATGATGCGATTTCGAAACCGGTCGTAATAACCTTGCCTGCTACCCCTTGCGATAATCAAACCGGCCATGGCGATATCGGCAAGACTATATCTGCGTTTTGTCAAAAGCTGGGAAACTGTTTCCCACCCGGCAGGGGCAAAACCAAGGTCAAATTTTTCCCAAAGACTATTTTTGATGCCTCTTGAGCGCAAATAATCTCTGCCTTTTTGACCAACAGGATGTTTATTTAAAAGATGGGCGTAAAATTTGGCGGCTAGATTATTTATCGATATCAATTTCTCTTTTGTTCTGGACGCTTCTGTGGGTGCGAACGACTTAAGTTTGACCCCTACTCTTTTGGCCAGTTCTTCCAGAGCCTCCCGAAAATCCCAGCCTTCGATTTTCTCCAAAAAAGTAAAGACGTCGCCTGCCTCACCGCAGCCAAAACATTTGAAAACTTGTCGCTCAGGGGAAATCATAAACGACGGGGTTTTCTCGCTGTGAAACGGACAAAGCCCGGCAAAATTTCGCCCGGCTTTTTTTAGAGGAAGATACCCGGAAATTAGTTCAACTATATCAACCTTAGTCTTAACTTCGTCCTTCTGATCCATTGTCGACGACCTCAATAATTCCTTTGTGCCCCTGGGCCGATTCGAACGGCCAACCTCTTCCTTCGGAGGGAAACGTTCTATCCGTTAAACTACAGGGGCCTTACTCCTGCTGACTTCTTCGCGAACCTCATCGATCCTTATACCATATTGATCTTGTAATCTCTGCTTTATGTCATTCATAATAAGAATTATCTTTTTATCGGTCGCGACTTGTCTTTCAATTCCGAATCGTTCCGATGCAAATACTCTACCTTGATATTGTCTTGTTTGCTGTTCGATTAAATCACCAAGTTGATCAAACCTTATAAGGTTTCCGTCTTCAGTTTTTCTTCCCATATTATCAGCAAACAACAAAACCTGTTGGCCAAGCGTTAGTTGATTTATATTCGTAATATTTCCTCCTCTACCAAATAACTGCTTTTCTGGAACTTGTTTTCTTCTCACATCTTCCCTGACACCAAGTCTTAACAACAGTGATTCGCCAACAAGATTTGTTCTGAAGTAACGATGGGGAGAAATTAAACGCCCGATATCATGAATCATACTCAAAGCCTCCAATTCATGGGGATTCACTTGCAAGCCTTTACTTTGAAGCCTTTTTCCAAAAATTCGCGCGAATCTACCCGCCAAATCAATGTGCTCCCAGTATGATGGCAAAAGCTGGGGATGAGGATCCTGTTTGTATTTTTCAAAAAATTCTCCAACTCTAGAAACATCGTCTTGCCTGAATTCTCTTTCTTGAACTAATGCCGTTTGTTCAAATATATGTCTGCCGATTTCAGCTAATCTTGCCAATCGAAGTCTCGTATCAGCCCGCTCTTCATGCAATATTTCTGCGGTTTGTACCATAAATTCCAAATCGATGCAGCGGTGAGGGAGGGATGTACGCTTCGCGTAGAATAGTGCCTTCCAGTTGCACTATTTACGAACCCTCGCCACCTTCGGCGGTGGGAGTGGGATTCGAACCCACGATGACGTTGCCGCCATACGGTCTTTCCAGGACCGCCAGTTCAACCGCTCCTGCATCCCACCGTATTCAATATTCAATTTTCAATTTTAAATTCTCAATTCTCGTTTTTGCTTTTCCCCATAACTCTTTTGTATCTTTAAACGTCAACTTCTCCTCAACTTTATCAATGGGCAACCAGACTTGATCCGAAACCTCAAAAGCAGTCGTTGCTTCACCTTCCTTAATATATTTCATCAAGTAGAAGGCGACTGTTTTTAAAACGCGTTCACCTTCCTCATAATAAAAGTATTTAGTTTCTCCGACTCTCTCGATAATTTCCGCCTTAACTCCAGTCTCTTCTTCGACTTCTCTTAGTGCAGTCTGCTCCTCAGATTCATAAATTTCCCGATGTCCTTTGGGAAAATCCCAACCTTTGTGTCCCGAATGTTGAGTAACGAGAATTTCCCATCCGGGTTTATCCTTTCGGATCGAAGATCTCCTCGAGTCTGAGCGACCTCGGAGTCGAAGACCTGAGCGAAGCCCTGTACCAGACTGTACGGGGCGAAGTCGAAGACCCTGAGTGTAATCGAAGGGTCGAAGGACTATTCCGCCAGCGCTAAAAATTCTCTTAATCGGCATGTTTGCCCGATTTTATCATTTTTAGAGAAATTTTTACTTAGGAATTTTGTCTACCGTTTTCCGTGAAGGCCCATGGTTTTTGCTTTTGCTTTTCTTATGGATTCATATCCGGTTATTTCAGATAGAAATTTATCAGTAGTAACCAAGGATGAAGCATTACCCTGCATTTTTGCGCGAACATTCTTGACTAAAACTCGCCTGATCAGCTCTTCGATATCAGCCCCACTCATCCCTTCAGTTTTGGCAATCAGGCTTTGCATATCCAAATCATCTGCGAAGAGTTCTCTACCTGCAATTTCTCTTGCTTGTTGCATTTTAATTTCAAAGATCACTCTCTTCTCAGCATCGTTAGGATTAGTAACTTCGATCAATAAATCAAATCTGCCCGGCCGCAGCAGTGCAGGGTCGATGGCGTCCAGTCTATTTGTTGCACCGACAACCACAATATCCCCGTTTCTTTCCTCAAGCCCGCTTAATTCGGTTAATAAAACACTGACTATTCTACTGGTGGCTTCTGAGGAATATTGTCTTTGAGCTGCCAGTGCGTCAATCTCATCAAATAGAATTACGACCGGTGCATCTTGACGGGCTTGTTTAAATATTTCCGCAATCAGTCTTTCAGATTTTCCATACAAATGATGAATAACATCAGAAAGTCTCACAATATAGATATTTGCCTGGGCTTCTCTAGCTAAAGCCTTCGCAAGCATTGTTTTCCCTGTTCCCGGCGGGCCATAAAGCAAAACTCCTTTTGGTGGCCGTGTTCCTTCTTCTTGAAAAGCATCAGGATTTGTAAGAGAATAAGCGATTACTTTAAGCTCATCCTTAGCTTTTTGTTGCCCTCCAATATCATCAAAAGAGATATCAGGTCTTTTTTCTAAAAGTATCCTATTTCTGATATCTGCGACTAGACTTTCATCATCAAGTAAACCTGCAGCGGTAAGTGTTTGAGTTAATGATTTCTCCAATGTTTTGTTTTGAGGCTCTGTACTTTTTGGAGGAGCTAGAGATAATGTTTTAGAAGGTGAAGGACACCCCCCTGCCTTATATATAGAATCAGCAACTAATTTTAAGAGTTGGGCGAAATCGCTATATCTTTGACTGAAAACGTTAACATCACTCTCAGGAGAGCCATGGAAATGCAAACAATAAGCCTCAGTCATCAGCGGCCGGTTAAAGTGATGAAGAACGTAGGAATCCCCCCGGTCTGTCGAGGGTATAGCCTTCGTGATACGAATTAGACCAGCTTCTTTATCAAATTCAACACTAAAGTCCGTGATATTTAATCTTTTTTTTAATTCTTCTCTAATTTTACCCAGTTCTAACTTTCTTCCTCGATTCCTTTCTGATGGAAATGCAACTGGAATGGCTAAACTATCACCAAGTGATATTGGTGGACCAGAGAATGGTGTGTCTTGATGGGGAACAAAAATCGCACTCATTTCATAATCAAGGTCTTGTGGATTGTAACTAACACCGGCACCTATGGTATCCAAAACTTCATCTTGCGTCTCAATTCCTCCGAGATGGAGTGAGGTCTCAAAATTGCCAGTTATTCCTTTACTGGCGATGTTGTGTCGTATTCTTAACCAGTTAAAGATAACGTCGGCGCCTTCGGCTTTTACCGAAAATTCCCCTGGAGTACCTGGGGTTTCTTTTCCTCTTGCCATATTAAATGAGAATTATATCAGATTATAGGATAATCTCAAATTTTACTTCTCGGAAGTATAAATCTCCTACCAGCTGAAGTGTGAATACCTGTAGATAAAAATTCGTTTTATCGCCATAACTCGCTGATTTTACCATCTTTGGGGGAAGTGCTACTATTAAATTGATGAGAAAAGGTGTTACCCTCATCGAACTTTTAATAGTTATTTCCATTCTGGTTATACTGGCGGTCATCTTCGCAATGGTATTCATAGGTCCCGCGGCCAGGGCCAGAGATAGCGGCAGACTCTATGATTCAGACAGGTTAAGGAAAAATCTGGAGATTTATCGCTCTGAGAATGACAAGTACCCGGAGTCAGATGAATGGAAAA
>Ga0209210_1002312_pt1 | contig 14079 bp, 20 predicted proteins | sample RifGroA1_FD_183991 | JGI IMG/M metagenome (GOLD analysis project Ga0209210, IMG submission 183991) | Contaminated groundwater microbial communities from Rifle, Colorado, USA - Rifle Groundwater A1 (SPAdes) (version 2) | ecosystem: Environmental > Aquatic > Deep subsurface > Groundwater >...
CCAGTCTTATTTTACCTCAATTTTTTAATAAATTCGAGTACTTTTTTGCCATACGGAGTCAGCTCATGATAAACAGTTTTTCCCGATTGGTGTTTTTCAACTAAGCCTGCTTTTTCTAAACGAGCCAAATGTTGAGAAGAATTTCTGAAATCCAAATTTAATGATTGGCTGATAACCCAAACACTCGTTTCATTAGCATCTTTTATAAAATTCAAAATTCTCAAGCGATTTTTATTCGCTCCACCCTTAAACACTCTCTCAGCCCTCTTAATTATCTTTTCAGACATCGTCTTCATACACCTCTATCATACAATTTCCTTTGATAACATTCTATCGTTCTATAGAATAATGGAATATCATCTAGAAAACTTAGTATCTAAATATGCCCATATTTAGACTTGAAGGTTGGATTTAGAAAGTTAAGAATTCAAAAAATTAAATTTTGTTAGAGTTATTACCTGTCATAAGGGTCAACTAAAATCTCCGAAGAATTATCAGGATTTCTGTAACCACCGATAGTTGGGTCGTAAGCAGTAAGCGACAGAGTATAATCTTGACCAGTTGAGGGTGAATATAAATCGGATTCTTGTCCCATAATAGCATCGGAAAAATTATGCGAAGTTTTATCGGTCACCTGATTACGATATTCCCAAGATTCCATGATCGGCGAGGAATCGTTAGCCAAATCAGCCGCTGTCGGAAGCTTAACTTTGTCAATGCCTCCCGCTTTTGACGCATTAATAATCGTAATTGATTTGGCAATTCTTTCCAATGTTGGAGCCCATTTTGACCACTTCTCAGGTGTTGTCTGAAAAGCAGTTATCATCCCCATAAATTGGCCATAACCATTCAAAACCCCGGCGGATGCTTTAGCTTTAATTTTTTTTCCATCCTTATCGAAAGTAAATATTTTAGTTTTCATTTGCCATTTCAGATTAGAGCTTGAATCGGTGATTTCTGCCTGATCGGATGAATTTTCATAAGCAACATTTTGAGCGCCAATAGCGTTTAGCATAAAATCAATAAAACCATCTGGCGTTTGTGAGCCAAACCAACCGACAGCAACCGCACCGGTAGCACCAGTGCTTGAATCAGTGTTGTCCACAATATCAATGCCGCTTTCGTTAGCAGTTACATTCCAGCCCTTAGGGACTTTGGCACCGAAAACCTCACCCGTATAACCAACTAAAGTGTAAGCCGGAGGCGCTTCGGGAGTTGTGGAAGATTTGTCCTGATTATTTTGAGTAAAACTCTCCTTAGAACTTTGTGTGCCAGAATAATTTTTATAAATAAAGTAAAAACCCACTCCCAAGCCTAACAAAAGTACAATTACGCCACAAATTACAAGAAGAGTTCTTTTATTTTTCATTTCCCTCCCTACCTAATTCTAATTCTCTTTCATGATTCAGTCAAGAAAAAATATCTGGAATAGTTGGCAATTTTTTTATATAGTTTAACGAATTTGTTGGGAAAAAGAGAACCGTCCCCTAGACTCTGCTTTGGTAGAGGGTCTCGATCCAAAAAAGGGTGAACGTAGTTTTACTATGGCTGCCTACATACAGTTTATTTGGGAGTATCACAACCTAAATAGTCAACTAAACAATGATTCGAGATGGAAAAGAATCAGAAATCTGGTTGAGCTTTTCCCAGAAGGTGATCCTAAAGATCGTAATCCGCGCACCTATATACAACATGTTACAGAATCGCTTCCAATTGCAATTCAGCCTCTTGGGAAACAACATTGGAATCAAATTCTGAAACTACATAATCAAGCTCTGGAATTACCAAGCTATATTTCTGACAAGCTTCGTCTAGCAGGGATAACTTTTTCTACTCTTCTTGTTGAGGTTTTACCTTCGGACGAACTAAAAGTGTTCTTAGAGCAGGAATCCAGAATTCACGAGAAAACAAATCTCGCTATTTTACAAGCTGTTGGCCAAGGAAAAGTTGATGCTGTTCGGGCCGAAACTACTGGACAGACCCAACTTGTTATAGCAAGCTATGACGAAAAGAAGGCTAAAATTGATGTTAAAACAGTCTTACTTCATCTTGGACTTGAGTTTAAAACAATAATGAACAAAGCAAAAGTGTTCGAATACGAACAACTAGCAATTACTCCTAATGAAGTCAGACTTGAGGGTGTCCGTTTATTAGGATAGGCATTAGGAAGAGCTATCGGAAAGTCAGTCGAAATCCCCATTGGAGATATTCAACGACACTTTATCTCTTGCCAGGATCAAGGGCTTAATGATCAAGAAATACTCGACATCACAGTAGATTATGTGACTAATAAGGTTAGGGCTGAATTGGCCGTTGTTGAAAGAAAAGCAGCAAAACCAGAAGATAATGAAATCATTAGTGACCTAAATAACCAAGACTATCGTCGATTTGGCGACGCGCCGCCAAAAATGTAAACTAGCACTGCAACCCCGATTTATTCGGGGTTTTTTGTATTAGAATTCGTCAAGTTCTAGAAATACAAAGCCCGCAGTTCCCTGCGGGCGCGGCATGTTATTTAATTGCTCGTCGGTTGGTTACTCGGGCGGATTCTGCTTCTCTTTTAGAGCAACAATCCGCTCTCTGGATTGGAACCATCTCCCAATGATCCAAGCCATGGCAACGATGCCGACGATAACGGCACTCGCCCAATCCATTTTCTCACCTCCCTGGGTAGAAGTATCCAAAACAACTTTCTAAATATAGCGAATAAGCAATTAAAAGTCAATAGCTCTAAAGATAGAGACCAGATGTTAGAGACTAGATAGCCGAGCAGCATAGTTAAAAGAATAAAAATAATCGTTCCACAATTTATCGGTTGAGTGATATTGATTGTCAAAATAATTATCAACTAAGACTTCGCGGACACGGGCAATTTCTTTAAGACGAATGCGGTTTTTTGGATCAGCCATAGTTATATCCAAAAGTTCCAACGCCCGCTCAAATGCCAATTGATAATTATTATTATCACGGCCTTTCCACTTAAGCATTCGAAAAACTTCCGAGCCCACATTTGCCATTTACTCATTGAAGTTAAATTTGTTCCATCTTTTCTGAGTTAAACCTTTGTGACGAACTATTTTCATAGCTTAATTTTAGCAAAAGAAGAAGAAAGATGAAATAGAAGATACGACTAGTCAAAAACTCTTTTTGAGGATAAGTTTTGTGGCAAGAAATAAAACAAAACTGACGAAAGTAAAAGCGATAAGAATAAATACCACCATATTTAAAACTAAAGATAGTTTGCTAAAAAGAAAATCGAAACGGTTAAAGGTAAAAGCTGTATAGCGAAGGATTAGATAAAAAAAGCCGGTTAAAATAATAATGGGAATCAGCATGTTGGTCAGATCCTGACGGCTGGGGGTCATAGTGACAGAAACCGAAATGAGAAAATAAAGAATTATAATATTTTGCCAGGAAGAAAAATCAATTGAGTTTATCGTTGATCTAAAATTCAAGTATAAGGCATTAAAATCTAATGTGTTTCCCAGATGAATACGGCTGGCAAGAAAATAAAAAACTAATATTCCCAAAATTAAAGGCGCTGTGGATATAATTATCGGACCGAAAATTGGAATTATCGGTTTTTGGTGAGTGACACTTCCCCCTTCTTTATCAAAAAAGGAAATATTAACTATTTTGGCACCGGTAATAACACAAGCTGCAGCATGGCAAAGCTCATGAAAAATTACTCCTGGGGCAACAAAAAGCCGCCAGCGATTGCCTAAAAAAGAGTGCGACAAAAAATAGTTTGTAAAAAATGCAAGGACCAAAAGAAATACGAATAGGATTAAAAAAGTAGTCATGAATTAATTATATCAAGAAAAGAAAAAGGACGCTTGCGCGTCCTTGGATACTGACATATTACAGATTATTTCTGTTTTTTTGATTTTGATCGATAAATCTTAACCGCAACAGAATGTCCCTTCAAAAATGGATAAACCGCTTTGCCGCGAGAAACACTTTTCGGCTCACCGTGAGGAACAAAGCGCAAAAAGAAAGGAAAAAGTCTTTCCGCCACCGGCGGCGGCAGCCGTACGCAGGCATGACTGGCATAGCTGCCGATTGAACGAGGCCTGTTGGTTGAATGCTGGTTAACGCCGTTTCTACTCAATTTTCCCTTTGGGCCAAACTCGTAGCCCGCGGGTTCTTGAGAGAAAATCAGGATTTCCGACATCCAACGGCCGTATGGACTATGGCGATTCGGCCAAGGCTTAACCGGCTTGGTATTTCCTCCCCATTCTTTTGGCGGATAATACCACGGACTTTCCGTTACCCGTTTTAGGCAGAAATTGCCCACCGGCGTATTCATCCCTGGCCTGCCGGTTGCCACCCGAGTTTATGAAGAAGATTGAGCTTATCTCCTTCATAAACTTGAAAAAGCTCCAATCGATTGGTTGACAGGTCAATTTCTTCTTGCAAAGTCATTGAGGTAACCATGTAGTTTGCCGGAATATTGAGATTAACATCGACTTTGCCCTTGGTCTTACCGAGATTTTCAACCTCGATTTTGGCTTCAAGAACCAATGCCTTTAAAGCTTCCTTGTCTATCACAAAGGTTGCTTCAAAAACTGCGTCTTCGACGGACTTTATTCCGTCAACATTCAAGGTGACCTTAGTTGAGGTAGTAGGTATTGTTTTCGGTTGAGCATGGCTGATACTGCCTGCGGTTGCTGCGATAATTAAAGCGATGAGTGGCCGAAACGTTGCTGCCATTATCTTTCACCTCCAAGGTACAATTGCTGGATAAATCATAGAACTTTTTAAAAAGAAAGTAAAGGAATTTAGAGGTTGATTATGGCCTCAAAATATGATAAGATGGATTGAAATGAATAACCAATTTGCTTTAGCAATAATCGGCGGAGGGCCGGCCGGCATCATGGCGGCGCTTGCGGCGATAAAATCGCCAATTGTTTTAATTGAAAAAAATGAAGCGGTGGGACGGAAAATTTTAGCCACCGGCAACGGCCGTTGTAATTTAACCAATCGCTTTGCCGAAGTTTCGCGCTATCACGGCGGCGATCCAAAATTTATCGAAGGTGTCCTTAAAAAGTTTAATCAGTTTGCGGTGATGAAATATTTTGAAAATTTGGGCGTAGTTTTAAAAGAAGAAGATTATGGACGAATATTTCCACGCACCAATCAAGCCCAAACAATTGTTGATGCTTTGACCCACAAACTGACAGAAAAGAAAATTTTAGTTAAAACAAATTGTGATGTTAAAAAAATAAATAAGACGAAAAACGGTTTTGAAATTGTAACGCGGCCCTCGACTTCCCTCGACAATGCTCGGGATAAATCGCTCGGAACAAGCACTATTTTAGCCAGAAAGATAGTGCTTGCCACCGGCGGCAAAGCCGCCGCCCATTTGGGCACAACCGGCGACGGTTACTATTGGGCCGAACTCTTGGGACATAAAATTACACCGATTTTTCCCGCTCTCGTTCCTTTAGAAACTGTAGAAGCCTGGCCGAAAGAAATTTCCGGGCTTCGGGTTGAAGGTAAATCAACAGTAACAATTGACGGTAAAATAATTTCGGAAAAATCAGGCGATATTTTATTTACCCACTTTGGTTTATCTGCTCCGGCCGTGATGGCCCATGCCGGAACGATTGCTCCGCATTTAGGAAAAAATGTTCAAATCCATTTGGATTTATTCCCCGAAACTTCAGAAAAAGAACTTGATAATTTATTAGCAAAAATTTTTGCAAGTACCGGCAAAAAATCTCTCAAGAATTCGTTGAGCGGACTTATCGCCAATAATTTATCACCGATGATATTAAAATTATTGGAACTTTCTGAAACAAAAAAAACGGCCGAAGTTTCCAAAATAGACCGTATAAAAATTGCTAGAAGATTGAAAGATCTTACTTTACAAATTAAGGGATTGCGGCCGTTCAAAGAAGCGCAAGTTACCAGCGGCGGTATGGACTTGAGTGATATTGATATCAATACTTTAGAATCTAAAAAGACTCCCGGACTTTATTTTGCCGGAGAAATCTTGGATGTCAACGGCGACTCCGGCGGTTTTAATCTTCAATGGGCATGGGCAAGCGGCCACCTTGCAGGACAAATGTCTACGAGTTCTTAAAAATAATATAATTATCTTGAAAGATAAAATAATTTTTGGAGGAAAAATGTCCAACCAAGAATGGATTCAACTTTTTACCCCGGCCAATATAGTATTGGTCAATGTTCTCTTTGTCGTTTTGATCTTTTGGAGCTTAATTTGGAAAGGCATCGCTCTTTGGAAAGCGGCCCGCAACGACAGTAAGCCATGGTATGTGGTTTTGTTGATACTAAATACCGCCGGCATTTTGGAAATCTTATATATCTTCGTGTTTTCCAAAAACCAAAAAGAATCATAGACCTACTTAAACAAAATCGAGTGCAATTTGGACCAGTTAGTGATAACAAATATTATTAAAATAATATTAATAACGGGAAAAATGACAAGATTCTCAAACCACTTACCGGTGGCAATTCTGAAACCGTCAAAAGGTTTTGGCGGCAGGCCGAAAAAACGGTGCCAAGGAAAAAGTAGTGGCACGCCTTGATTGGTGAACATATCGGCCAATAGATGCGAAAAATAGGATGATAGAGCCGCAATTGTAACTACATGCGTATCGATCCCCCAATATGATGGAAATCCTTTGAAAATATAAGTTAGTCCAACACTGACAATTGCTGCCCCTAAAATTGAATGGGTAATGTTACGATGTTCTAAAAACGGATCGGAGATTTTGCCTAAAGTATGGCCGAAGGGAAAAAAGTGCCAGAATTTACCCGCCGGCTGATCAATATCTGGCAAAAGCGCTGCCAAGTACGAAAAGGCTAAAACCGCACCAAAAGTCGCCGGTTCGTAAACAGGCGGATGACTTAATAAAAAATAGCCCGTCCCTACCGTAATACCTAAGAGTTGATGAGTTTTACCAGTCATAGATTAATATTATCATTTAATATCAAAATTAGAAAAAAGCCGTTGCGATATTGCAAACGGCTTCTAAGCTCTATAATTGCCCCATCGGTAGGAAGCCATTGACATATTTTGGCGAACGCGGGCAAGAACGCCTTTATTGGCAAGAGAATGAATAATCCGTATCGGCGCAAGATTAAGCTTAATTTCTCCTTGTATTAAAGCTTCATCCAAAGTTTTTTTGAGCCTAGTAAAGAATTCTGAACCTTTTACGCGCACGATTACCAGCGAACCAAGGCCACTATGGTAATTTATTTCTTCCTGCTTTAAGAAACCAATTACCGTCTTTTCGTCAACCGAGAAAATCGGCCTGGACGGCGTTACTACCAAAGGTGGCTTTTTGATTTTTTGGCATTTCCGACAGTCAAATTGGATATTAGCATAAATATCAGGCATTTCAAACTTTTCAGTACAGTTAGGATTTCGGCATCCAATCAACATTTCCTTCACCTCCAAGGTGCAACGACCACTTAGAGTATAAGTAAAATAAAATAAAAAAACAACATCAAAAAAATATCGATGGCATTAAAACCAAGTTTTATTTTAATTATATGATAAATTTAATATTGATTCGACCTATTTAAACGGTTCTTTGACGATGGCTTTGGCTTGCTCGATACCCTTACGAACATCTTCGCCGCCTTCTTCGGTAATCTCGCCAGCCGCTTTTTCCGCCTCAACGATAACCGTTTTTGCGCCTTCTTCGGCCGCGCCGGCTGATTCTGAAGTCGCCTTTACAGCGCCAACAACAACATCCTTGACCAATTCAGTTGTGTCTTTGCCAGTTTCCTTGGCAATTTCAAAAACGGCATGAATTAGATCACCAACGGTCGCCACTCCTTCGCTGATGATTTTATGGCTTGCTGAAACGACTGTCTCACCGGCCTCGCCGGTGCCGGAAATTACTCCCAACAAAGTTTCCTTAATGTCCATTTGGACCTCCTCTTAATTTTATTTTTTCTTATAAATAATATAACCATTTAATGTGGTAATTCGAGTTGACGGGCTGGCGCCAAAATTACTATCCTTTACTTGCATATTGATGTCATCTCCGCGAAAACCATGGCCGAACTCTAAAGTGTTACTTGAAATTTTATAAATATCGTAGAATGTCTGATTTTGATCGGTGTCCAAGACATTTACCTGTCCTGAAGCCGGTATTGTTAGTTTATAATTGTTGGTAATAGTATCATTAGAGCTACAGTCTTGTCCAGACGAGCTCCAGCGGGTATGAACAGCCGAGCCGTCTGATTTAATGACAAATTGATGCTTTTCCGACCAAGGACTATCGGCATCGGGAACTAAGCATTCCGAAATCCAAGTGCCTGCCAGATTAGCGTCAAATTTACCTGCCGACTGAATACCAGTTTTAGTTGTCGTTGGACTGGGAGTTCCAGAATCATTATTTACTTTTCTTAAGATTGCCGCCAATCCTAAATAGGCACCGAAAAGAACCACAAGAACGATCACGATAATCCCAAGTGTTAACCAGACTGATTTAGAATTAGATTGATTTTGCACTTTTTCCTCCTTTAGTAATATTATACCAATTTTCCCAAACAAAAAAAGGGCCCAAATTAGATAACGAAAAATGTTACCAAAATATGGGATAATATCCGATTAACAAAAAATGAGCGGAGATTATTCCCCATGACAAAAATGAGCAAACGAGAATATCTAATCGAATTAAAGAAAAAGTATCGTCAAGTCAGTCGGAAAAAGAAAACCCAGCTTTTAGATGACTTTTGCGATTTTACCAGCTATCACCACAAAGCCGCTTTGAAATTAGAAATTAAACAAAGATTAGACGAGCTACGAAGGACTCTAAAGTAACATTTCTTAATTATCTAATACGTCATTTGCACCAGATTTGTTCTAACACACAGCTCGCTCAGGATAAATAAAAAAACCGCCCTGGGTGTAAAGCCTAAGGCGGAAATTATCGCAATAGTTCTGTAAACCAAAGAGTGTTCATTTTGGCCGGATTTATGGGCCGACCATATTCGTCAACTGTTCCATCTTCGTAATCCCGCTCGTTTGGGACATAGCCCAGACAGTCTTCCATAACATGAATGATAGCTGCTTGACCTCCTAGAGAACCGAATTTAAGCTCGGCTCTTTTTATGCCGCCTAAATGATGAAGATATCTGCGATGAAGGTGAGCGTTAAACGGATTAGTAAGAGGCAGGTGGTACTGATCAAGAAAGTTATGAACCTCGGTAAATGGCTTGCCCAGCAGTTTTTGGCAGTGGGCTTCGTGGACACAAAGGTCTGACATTCACTCTACCTCTTCTTTTTGGAAATTTCGTCTATGCTATTTTGGGCATCACTTTGCCTCTCAATAGCCATTTGATGCAGCCTGGAGCTTGGCTCATCCAAAGTCAGACTAATTACTTTTTTGGCCAGTTTATCAGATAGCCGATATGTAGCAAGGGTGGTTGGCTGGGGAACATCGAGAACCTGTTGATAAGTGCCAATCATATTGATAATGTTGCAAACAATCATCATGTTCCTTGGCCAAACGATCTTTCCCTGATAATGAGTACCAGGAAAATATGCCTTTAATGAAAGTTCCGATACATCATCTTTGCCGAGTGTTTCTTCGACTATCATATGCGCGGATTGAACCCTAAGCCATTTCTTATAAGCTTGTCTGTCATCGGTCGAAGATACGCTGAAGCTTTCAGCCAGAGTAATCTGCAGCGGCGCAGAAGGTCTGTCGGTCAGATATTCTAGAGCGGCCGCGGCCTTAACCAGTTTGTTAGCATCAGATTCCAATTGCTTGCGGGCAGTGATGGCAAAGCCTAGATATTGTCCGCGCTCCGCATAAGATGTGACTCTAATACCCATGGTGATACAGTTTTCAAATTCCAGTAGATCGGCAAGACTTACGATTGTCAACGACATGGTTTTGAGTGCTATCGCCGTATTGGCCTCCGGAGTTTGCGGGAAATCGCGTTTGACTATGTCAGATAAGGCAATCGCACGGTCAAAATCATATTGCTCGAAAGAAGTAAATGTATTCTGCAGAGCGGTCTGAGCGTTACTGTTGGTCTGGGCTTTGGCTGAATTCGGAACGAGGACGAACAGGACAACAAAAGCTGCGATTATTCTTTTCATTTTCTCCTCCGTAGCCAGAACGATGCATCTTAAATTATACTTTTTAATTCCCTGGTGTCAATCCCTCGACATGCTCGGGATAAAAAAACCCTCACGACCAATTTTGGCGTAAGGGTAAACCGCCCCGAACGCAAGACCTAAGACGGAATCTTTTACGGGCTATCAAGCTTATTTTCTACCAGCTTGACCATGAAGTGATTAAAGCTTGTAATGCGGCCGTTATAAGCATATTCTATTTGACCATGAGCTTCGGTGGGAGACATGAAGGCACCGCTAATAGCATACGAATCTGTCGGGAAATTTCCGGTTATTGACTCACTGCTACGAATTTCTCCCCACACATTGTAGAAGGTACCAGCGATAACGGGGATATCATCGTAGCGATTACTGTCAGTCGAAATTTTGCCGTCTTTTTCAATCACACTGAAATCTTCATGATTGGTACCCTTCAGATCAGACGAATACGAACCGATTTTTGGATCAATATTAGTCGGTAATTGGCGAATCACATTCCAGTTCGCCTCGCCAAGCAAGGTGCAACCCGTAAGTGTCAAAGCAAGCACCATCAAAACAATCTTTACCACTTTCTTTATTAACTTACCTCCAAGGTACAATTACTGGTTAGAGTATAGGCCAGAAATGGCTAAAAGTCAACAAAAAATCGGCCGGAAGGCCGATTTTTTGTGAGAAAACCTGGAGCTATTTCTTTTTAGAAACAAGCTTCCAGACAACAACGATCACAACGACGGCAATTAATGCCCACCAATACCATACCATAGAAACCTCCTTAATTAATATTACATATTAATTGTAGCAGATGCTCTTATCAATGTAAATATATATTGGTATAATTATGTCAAGCAATAAAAGGAGGAATTATGTTTTTATCAACTAAAAGAGCTATTTGGTCGGCAGTTATTTCATTAATTTTCGTAATTTATGCTTTAAACTTTGTTAATAGAAATGTGAGCATTATCGCTCAACGAACCCTAAACCGCCAAATTTTAGATTATATTGTCAATTTTTTAATCTTTTTTGTAGTGGCTTATTTAATTTTATGGCTTTTAGAATATTTGATAAGAACTTTTAAGTAAAAAAAGATCTGTCGAAGGCAGGTTTTTATTTTTAGAGGTTGAATACCTCGTAGCTTGCTGCAAGATAGTTTATTTTATACCACTTTTATGATATATTATTGGAGTGGTATATTTAAGATTAGAATTAAATGACCGATCTATTTTACTTATCTTCTAAAGTTGCGTAATAAATACCTTTTTCGTGCTGACCATAATACATAAACCATTTGCCTTGAATTTTGCTCAGGGTCGGATCTCCAGGTGGGTTGGGGGCCAGTTTTAGATTGGGATTTTTATTATTAGTAAAATCGAAATCCGGCTCTTGGCTAAATATACCATTTTCAAAAACTAAATGATAAACCCCTTTGTAGGACCAAAAATATAATCTGATTTGGTCATTATCCCATTTGACGAGTTCGGCACCGTCAATAAGACCCTGAAAGGTCTCGTTACGGCTGTCGGCCGCTAAATTTTTTTTCTCCCAGGTTAATCCGTCTTTGGAAACTGCGAAGTACAAAATTTGCGTACTATCGTTAGGCACTTCTTGGGAATATCTTTCTTTAATCATCACCCGATAAACCATTAAAAAACTGCCATCGTCAAGCTGAATGACAGTTTGGGCGCCGACATTTTCGATGTTTATCAACCCTTCTTCATTGGCGTCAATTCTTACGCCTTCCTCATCGGTCCATGAAAGTCCATCGGCCGATAAAGCGCTTTTGATAACACCGGCGTTTTGAAAGTATAAACGATATTTCCCATCAGCCAGTTTGATCACGCTGGGAAAAGTGGCAAATTCTTTACGGACTCCCTCTTCTTGCGACCAGGTAATACCATCGGTTGAAGTACCCGAGTAAAGCTCGAGCTTATTTCCCGGAACTTCCGGCTCGACCGAATAGTACATTCGCCATTTTCCGTTCCCTAATTCAACTAAATCCGCATCGGCATATTTACCAGCAATTGCCACCCCACCTTCATGCCATTTTTCGGAAGATAAAGGACTTCGGCTTAACGATGGACTCGTAGCCGTTTGCGTTTTATAATATTTCATATATAAAAAATAGCCACCTGCGCTAAAAATTATTAGAACAATGATAATAATTGATAATGTCTTCGGCATATTCCTCCTTTTTAGAATTCTTCTCAACTTCGTTTGAAGTAAATGGGGTGGCTGATGGGATTCGAACCCACGATCTCTTGGGCCACATCCAAGTGCTTTAAGCCACTAAGCTACAGCCACCATAAAAACAAATTTTCAAATCCTAATTTCTAATATCTAAAGCTATTTTACCAAAAAAATCAACTTTTCGCTGTAATTTTGGCAAGACGCTTAACATCTCATGTGTCACTCTAAGCGTGGCGCCCTCGAGAGGATTCGAACCCCTAATGCCAGATCCGAAGTCTAGCGTGATATCCATTTCACCACGAGGGCATGAGCGGGTAGCGGGAGTCGAACCCGCGTGTCCTGCTTGGAAAGCAGGCATAATGCCGTTATACGATACCCGCTGGTCGAATTTATTAAACGATGTGCGAATTTTTTTTGAAGAAAAAAGTTCGCTGTAATGATGATGCCGCCGCCGCGAAACCCACCCCGCGCCGACCTGTCCCGAGTATTTCCGAGGGATACTCCGCCGTTGGCGGAGAGGCAAAAATTCCCTCCCCACACCCCTTCCTTTTTGCCTGCCTGCTGGGCGAGCCGACTGATTTTTTTGTAATTTTTTAATAAAATTATTTCAAAATATAACGGGTGTCAACGATATTATCAACATTAACATCTTTAGACAATAAACCCTCGACTTTCCAAATATTGTTGGCTATTCTGGTAATATCTTCTATATTGTCTATATTACCTTTGTTGCCTAGAAATTCTTGGTTTTTAATTATATCAAATAAAATCAAATTTTCCAATTGTTTTTCGAGTTCGCTATTAGACAACATTAAATAATGAGCTACAATTCCACAGGATTCTCGAAAATTTTTCTTGAATGGTTGGACTGACTTGTCCCAGACATCAATTAATTTTTTAATTTCTGCTTGCTTTGTTTCTAAAACTTTTTCTTTTACACAAAGAATATCATAGATGACAGGAAAATTTTTTGTGGAGACAATTATCTTTCCATCCGAAAGTTGTTTAGCCTGAGTTAGCCAAGGTTCAAATGTAACCGCCGCTTCTACCTTTCCAGAAATTAAAGCCGCTCCTATGTCGCTTCCTTTTAAAAATACTATCTCAATATCTTTGGAAGACATCTGATTTTCATGAAGTAAATATAATAGGAAAAAATGACTAACCCATTCTCTTTCGACAGCAATTTTTTGCCCTTTGAGCTCCTTAATACTTGTTACTGTTGGTTTAACCAATAAACCATCGCCACCCGATGACTGGTTAAGCACGAAAATGATCTTTAATTCTGGAATTTTTTGTTTTGCTAATATAGCGCTATCTAATGTAGAAACAAATAAATCTACCTCATCTCTAATAAACGAATCTACGCGGCTTTCCTGCTTTTCCAAATCGATTATTTCAACCTCTAGATTATTTTTCTGATAAAGTCCATATTCCCTTGCAAGATAAAAAGGACTATTTCCTGGCCAAGCATGAGAACCAATCTTTAAAGCTTTGGGTCTTATTTTGCTCAATGGCACATTAGCTGCTTTGATAGCTTCCCCCCTCACAAGATAGGATATATGTTTTTTCACCTCAAAGAATTCTTTAGACAGTTTAATTTCGGCAGTTCTAGGACGAGGTAAATTTATTGTTATTTTTTCTTTTATGACGCCGGGTTTAGCGCTCATAACATAAACCTTATCTGAAAGAAAAATTGCTTCTTCAATATCGTGAGTAACAAAAAGAACTGTTTTTTTAGAATCTTCCCAAATAGAGGTAATTAATTCCTGCATCAATCCTTTTGTTTG
>Ga0209210_1002314_pt1 | contig 14060 bp, 16 predicted proteins | sample RifGroA1_FD_183991 | JGI IMG/M metagenome (GOLD analysis project Ga0209210, IMG submission 183991) | Contaminated groundwater microbial communities from Rifle, Colorado, USA - Rifle Groundwater A1 (SPAdes) (version 2) | ecosystem: Environmental > Aquatic > Deep subsurface > Groundwater >...
CGAGGCTTATAATAATAACCATCGATGTGAGCGTGAGAGGTTAACTTCATTAAATTTTTATAACCTTCGTTGTCTTTGGCAAGAAGAATAAGATGGTAATTTTTCCGGTCTTTGTCGGTCATTTTACCGTCGGTCATATAGGCTTCAATGCCGATAATCGGCTTTACGTTTTGTTTTTTTGCTTCCTTAAAAAAGTCAATAACGCCATACATTGCCCCATGATCGGTGATAGCTAAAGCATCCATTTCGTGCTCTTTAACAAATTTTATTAGTGAAGAAGTGGTAGAAAGTCCATCAAGAAGTGAATACTCCGTGTGGACGTGAAGATGCACAAATTTACTCATGCTTTTTTTGTTCCTTAACTACATATAGCCTTTTATCGACAACCCCTAAAACATCTTCAAGGTTCGTGTAATTTCCAACCTCTTGCATACCTGTACTTATGGTTAAGGTGTTTTTCAAAAAAACTTTTTCAACTTCAGGTAAAATATATTTTTGGGCACGAAATTGGTCGCAATCTAACAAAAAGATAACGAATTCATCCCCTCCATAACGAAAAAGCAAATCGATTTTTCTCAAAGAATCTTTTAAGTCTCCGATTGTTTTTTTTAATAGTTTATCGGTATTAAGATGCCCTAATCTATCGTTTACGGATTTAAAAGCATCAATATCAAACATCACAACAGTAAGAGGGATCTTATGTCTTTTCGCCATATTCATTTCGATTTGTCCCCATGTATTCAAAGCATCTCGATTGAAAGCTCCTGTTGTAGAATCGAAAAATCTTTCATCATTTTTTTCATTCCATCCACCAGACCTTCCTAATGATTTTCTAATTTTCAGTTCAGCAATTTTGTCAGCCATAATTTATTAATTTCTGTCTAATTTTTGAAACATCGCCTTTTCCTTTTAATTTTTTTTGTACTTGGCCGATTAAGAAGCTTAAAATCTGGACTTTTCCATTTTTATAATCTTCATAGGCCTTCTTGTTTCCGTCAATAACCTCTCTAACTGATCTCTCTATCTCTATCTTGTCTGCGTATTTTACTTTACCTAGTTTTGCAATTTTAACAATATCAAGTTTTTTATTTATGATCAAATCCGCCACCACCTTTGGACTGAAATCTTTTATTTCTTTTACGGCCCTTTCAAAATAATCCGCTTTTTCCATATCGCCTATAAGAATCTCGATATAATTTTCAGGCAGTCCGTATTGTTTTTGTAATCTTTCTCTCTTTACTTTAGGTAGTTCCGGAATTTGAGATTTGAGATTTGAGATTTGAGATAGAAAGATTCTGATTGGGGGAATATCCGGTTCCGGAAAATATCTGTAGTCTTTGGCTTCTTCTTTCGTTCTTTGAGAAAAAGTCTTTCCGGTTGCTTCGTTATAACCTCTTGTCTCCTGTATTACTTTCTCGCCTTCATTTAGTAATTTTTCCTGTCTTTCAATTTCTGAAGCAATTGCCTTTCCTAGAAATCTAAATGAATTTATATTTTTAAGTTCAACTTTGTAGTTTGGCAAATTCACCTCGGGAGAGTCAAAGCCCACTCCCGAGGTGGGACTAAGCGAAATGTTTGCTTCTAATCTCATGGAACCCTTTTCCATATCGGCGTTGGAGATATTTAAATATCTGGCCGTCAATTGAACTTCTTTAAGAAAAGAGGTCACCGCTTCTGTATCATGGAAGTTGGGTTCTGTGACCATTTCCATCAAAGCAACTCCGGAACGGTTAAAATCAATCAGGGTTTTACCTTCTTCGTGAATAAGTTTTGCGGTATCTTCTTCGAGATGGATTCTGCGAATTAATCTGTCTTTACTTTGACCACAAAGAGGTAGATCGTATTGCGATATTTGGTATCCCTTAGGAAGATCGGGATAAAAATAATGCTTTCGATCAAATTTTGAAAAGGCATTTATCTTGCAATCAAATGCGATCCCAAACTTGATTACTGAATTTATAGCTTCCGAATTGGCAAAAGGCAAGGCACCGGGTAAACCCAAACAGATAGGACATATTTGTGTATTCGGAATTTTCGCAAAATGATCGGGAGAACAACCGCAAAACATTTTGGACTTTGTAGAAAGTTCAATGTGTACTTCTAAACCAATAATGGGTATTAATTTAGCCATTTATAAATTTATCTCCAAAATGTCTTGAAACAAAGTAAAGTGAAATCGAAATTCCCGAAATTATAAAAAGGAAAAATTTAACTCCCAAAATTTCCACGACACTTCCGGCAAAAACAACCGGTACGACTGAACAGACGGCAACCAAAAACCAGAAATTTCCAAAAACTCGTCCTCGCAGTTCCTTTGGCGTCCACTCCTGTAAATATGTTTGCGACGGAATAATCACGCCAAAAAAAGAAAGTCCCAGTAACATTATCGATATAAATGATAAAAAGACTCTAAAATAATAAGATAGATTCGGGATTATGAAAGTAAAAGCAAGAATGATAACCCCGATTATTAATAATGAATTATCAATTACTCTTTTTTTCCTCCAGCCTTTGGCAATAAGTTTAGGCAATAGTAATGCCCCTAAAATTGCCCCGATTCCTGCAGGAACTAATAAATAAATCCCGGCAGTGTTAAGAGGAATAAAAAGTAAATTTTTGGCAATAATCGGCACTTCAACAATTGAAATTTGTAGGGCCACCTGAAAACCCAGAAGGAGTAAAACCGGCGCCAGCACTTTTCTTTCATTTTTAATAAATTTATAGCCGCCGAAAACATGAGAAAAGAATTTGGCCACCGCTTCTTCAAATTCATTGGGCACTTTAGTTCCTGATATTAGTTTGGGTAGGAAGGTCGTGCTGACAAAGGCAATAAAAAGAAAAAATGCACAAACAAGAAGGGTATTATTAAAACCCAAATAATGTTTAATAAGGCCTGCCACTGCGAATCCTAAAATTAATGACCCCTGTTGAGTTAGAAAAAACAGACTATTCCCTTGAGTTAATTTTTCTTTAGGTAAAATGGAAGGAAGGGAAGCCGCTTCAGCAGGAACGTAAAACTGATTCAATAAAGAATAGATGAAAACAACTTCATAAAGAACAAAGATGTTGGCGTTGGGAAAAATGGCGTAAATAAAAATCGTTAAGGCTTGAAATAAATTAGTAAAAAAAAGCATTTTTCTTTTATCGGTTAAATCGACAATGGCTGAAGCAAACGGCCCAATAAGAATAGCGGGAAGAGAAAATGCTACCCAAAGAAGGGATGTGGAAATTGCCGATCCTGTGGTTTCAAAAAGTTTAATCAGGAAAACAAAATTCATAATATTGATGCTTAACTGTGAAAGGACTTGGGATAGCCAAAGAAACTTAAAATTTCTATTATTTATGACTGGTTTAAATTGATTAATCATATGTTAGCGATTTTTGGTTTATATCCTGTTTCTTTTTCAAACATTTTTCCAAGACTAAATAAAGTTTCTTCTGAAAATCTTGGCCCCATTAATTGAAATCCTAATGGTAAATTATCTTTAGTAAAACCAAAAGGGAGTGCAAGAGACGGTATTCCTGTAAGATTTGCTGTCGCGGCAAAGATATCGGTTAAATACATTTTTAATGGATCTTTGGTTTTTTCGCCTATTTTAAACGGAGGAGTTGGTGAAACAGGAGCAATTAAAGCGTCAACCTGACTAAAGACATCATCTACTTCTTCCTTTATTTTGGTTCTTACTTTCATAGCCTTTAGATAATAGGCATCGTAATAACCTGAAGATAAAACATAAGAACCAAGCATAATTCTTCTTTTTGCTTCATCTCCGAAATTCTGCCTTGTAGAACCATACCTTATTCCGTCAAATCTTGCTAAGTTTGAGGATACTTCCGCCGGCTGGATAATATAATAAACGGAGATCGCATATTTGGTTGTAGGCATATTAACTTCTTTAATCTCAATCCCCAATTTTTTAAATACATTGATTGCTTTATCTAATCCTTCACCAAAAAACTCTTTAGCGATGCCTATCTTTAATTTAGAATTTGGTTTTTCACCGTTTGTTTTTTCAATCACCGTTGAATCAAATCCGTCTTTACCTTTTATCACATCAAATATTTGTTTTACGTCATCGACCGAATGTCCTAAGGGACCAACACAATCTAAAGAGGAAGCCATGGCAATAACTCCATATCTTGAAATCACACCATAAGTAGGTTTTAAACTTACCAAATAGTTAAAATTGGCTGGGACTCTGATTGAACCGCAGGTATCGGTTCCTGTTGAAATAAGCGCCATATTAGCAGAGAGAGCCGCGGCTGAGCCACTTGAAGAACCCCCGGCAACATAATTTTTATTCCACGGATTTTTTGTGGCCCCAAAATCTGAATTCTCGCCTGAGGAACCATGCGCCCAGGCGTCGCAATTGGTCTTACCGATCATAATTGCCCCAGCTTTTTCTAACCGATCAACAATTGTCGCGGAATAAGTAGGTACATAACTTTCTAATACTTTTGACCCGGCAGTTGTCCGAACTCCTTTAGTCAAAAATAAATCTTTGTGAGCAACAGTTACCCCAAGAAGAGGGTAGTTACTTAGTATCTTATCTGCCCATTTTGCTTTTTTGTATGCTTCTTCTTCAGTTACCGTCAGAAAAATATTTAGATCTTTATTGTATTTATTAATTCTTGCCAGGTAAGAGTCCACAAGTTCAACTGCTGAAAATTTTTTATTCATCAGTCCTTCCTGCGTTTCTTTTATAGTTAAGGGTAAATCTATCATTTTTCTTTATTTAATATTTTGTAAATTACAAAATAATCATCATGTGTCAGATTTGAGATTTTTACTTCATCAGGTCTAAAAACATTTTCAAGTCCTGTGGTCTGACTGGTTGGCTGACAATTTGAAGTATCAACCTCAGAAAGATTACCAATATAATCCACTACTTTAGAAAGTTGTACTTGAAATTTTGTTATTTCCTTTGGAGTTAAGGTTAATTTAGAAAGTTTTGCTACATGCAAAACATCATCCTTTGATAGGTTTCCCATTAAACCATATCATATAGTGCTTTAATTCTTTCTTCAACGGGTGGATGAGTGTTAAAAAGATTAGAAAACCAACCAACCGAACCTTGACCACGCTTTCCTTTAAAAGGGTTTGTTATATAAAGGTGAGCAGTTGCTTTATTGGCAGCTTCTAATGGTTCAGTATCTTTAGATATTTTCTCTAAAGCAGAGATTAATCCCCTGGGTTGTTTTGTTAAGGCAACACATCCCACATCGGCCATAAATTCCCTACGTCTGGAAATTGCCAGTTGAATAAGCTGAGCAATAATCGGAGAAAGAATAGCAAAAATAATTCCTAAAGCCAAAAAAATCGCCCCCATGCTTTCTCTATCTCTATCTCTATCTCCAAACATTCGCATTCTTAAGAGCCAATCTCCCAATAAGGCAATTAAACCGACCATTACCGCAACAACTGATTGAAGACGGGTATCATAATTTCTGACATGCGAAAGTTCGTGGGCAATAACTCCTTCCAGTTCCGTTCTTGAAAGTTTATCCAAAAGTCCGGTGGTGGCACAAATAACAGCATGCTTCGGATCCCGTCCGGTAGCAAAGGCGTTCGGCGCGGAATCATCGAGGACAAAAAGTTTAGGTTTAGGAAGACCTGCACCAATTGCCAGATTTTCGGCAACAGTATAAAAATCAAAATATTCCTTTCGATCTGCTTCTTTAGCTCCGGAAATTCCCAAAACTATTTGATCACTGAAATAATAACTGCCGAAAGAAATAAATCCGGAAATAATTAAAGCCAGACCAACACCTCCCAAACCACCCGCCTCATAACCCCAGTAATAGCCGAGAGCTTGGGATAAAATATAAACTGTTAAGGCCACAAAAACTACAAAGACGACAACGATAATCGTGCTTTTTATCTTATTAGCCGACTGTACTTCGTAAATATTCTTCACAATGAAATTCTAGGTGTTTTTGTTTCTGCTTCGGAAGCTTTAAAACCTTCCTGTTCGGAAATTTTAAACATGTTGGCAACCAGACTTGATGGGAAAGTAACTCTCTTAACGTTAAAGTCAGCCGTCAAATCAATCAAAAGACGTCTGGCGTACATTACTTTATCGGCCGTGTCTCTAAGTTCATCCATTAAACTTCCAACCACCGTGTTTCCTTTCAATTCAGGATTACTTTCAACTACGACTTGCAACTTTGGTAATAATTCCGCAATTTTAGCTGACGCATCTTTTCCTGTTGAAATTAATTTCCTGGCATCTGTTAACATCTGCAATATTCCTTTTTCGTGCGACAAATATCCCTTCACTGAACTTTCTAAATTGGGAATAAGATCTGCTTGTCTTTTAAGTTGATTGCCGATTTCCTGAGTGGATGCTCCGATTCTTGTTTTAGACGAAACAAAAAAGTTATAAACAGAAATAATCCAAATTACTATTACAATCAAAACTATAATGGGATAAATAATCATAAATTCTCACCCTCTTTCAACATTTTTTCAAATTCTCTCAAACTCAGACAGTTTACTACATTTTCCTTTTCGCACCAACCCCGTCTAGCAACGGAAACTCCATAAACCATATTCTGCATCATTGCTTTATTGTGAGAGTCTGATCCCAAACTTAATTTCACGCCAACTTTCACCGCTTCTTTAACTAAGAAATCCGGTAAATCCAAACGCATTGGGTCAGCGTTTATTTCAAGCAATTTATTATTTTTAAGACAAAAATCAAATATTTTCGGCCAATCAAGCTCAACGCCTTCTCTTTCATTTAACTTGCGTGTAGTGGGGTGCGCAAAAATTAATACCTTAGAATGCCAAGATAAAGCATCAATTACTCTTCGGGTCATCTGGCCTTCAGAAAGGCTAAAACTCGAGTGAATAGAAACCAAAGCAAAATCTAAATAATCAAAACCCTTTAAAGGAATTGGGCACGACCCGTCGGGCAGAATATCTATCTCCAGGCCATTGAACACTTTATTTACACTACTTTTCACACTATTCACGAGTGAGTAATTAATATCATCTATTTTTTTGCCTTGCGGTTGGCAGGAAGCCGCCACATCTCTTAACAGTTCGGCAATCTCAAGATTGGTAAATTTCTTATTTGGAGTCATAAAATCATTATACTCACCATTTCACTTATTAATCTATAAATAGTCCTTGCAATAGGTATGTGGAGGTCATATATTTAATTAATGAAACAAACCTCGAATGTAAAAGGTCAACTTGCCGTAAGTAAAGCTGAATTAAGAGCATTTGAATTAGGATATATTCCGTGCAGACCCCTGTTTGATTGGAGATATGATCTTATTATTGACGATTTCAAGTCTCTCAGGCGAATACAGGTAAAATACGCCGATGGTAAATTATCTCATAGTGAGGGTTCTGTTAGAGTTAAACTTGAATACATTGATAGGAAAAAGCATATTTACACATACGATAAAGATGAAATTGATGGATTAGTAGTTTATATACCAAAAATCGACAAACTTTGTTTTTTCCCCCCTGAGGTTTTTGTCGGAAAAAGAGATTTATGTGTAAGAATTTCCCCACCCAAAAATCACCAAAAAACTAATATCCTTTACGCAGATAAATACTACTGGTAAATATACAGCTGGAAGTATATTTTAAAACATAGTAAAATACGCATGTTGGGGTCGTAGCGTAGCAGTTAACGCGCCTCCCTGTCAAAATGGCAGCGCTCCGAAGCAATTCGGAATGTAAAACTAGGCTAATTCGGGGAAATCTTTGTAAAAAGACAATCCCGAGCTAAATCACTACTTTGTAGTGTAAATGTGTAGAGACTATATACCTAGCATCCCACAAGGATGATGAGATAGTCCAAACCTTGAATAAAGGAAGCACGGAGGAGATCGAGGGTGCGAATCCCTTCGGCCCCGCAAATAAAACTCCCCTTGACTTAAATCCCTTCTTCATCTAAATTCAGCGTGCCCGGGGGGTGAGCATATTGAAATTAAATCTTAAATCCATTTTAAAAAAATTCAAATTAAATGAATCAACAATTAGTATGGTTTTTGGGGCAGTAGTTATTGTCACCGTTGGAGTTTTAATCACTAATTATTTTAAAGATAAAAATATCGGATCTCTTACTGAAAATGGTGAAAATACAACCGAATCAACCTTTAACCAAACTTATCTAGTTTCTAAAGGAGATAGCCTTTGGACAATCGCCGAAAAGGTAACCGGTTCAGGGTATAACTGGGTAGAAATTGCGAAAGAAAATAATATTGAAAATCCTGGGATAATATATGAAGGACAGGAACTTAATGTTAATCAAAAATCTGAAGTGGCAGGTGTTAAAACAGATATCACACAGGATTCTATATCCGGAGCTACATATGAAATTCAAAAAGGAGATACTCTTTGGAATATCGCGCTAAGAGCATATGGAGACGGTTATCGGTGGAGTGAAATTGCTCGTGAAAATAAATTGGTCAATCCAAATATAATTCACTCAGGCAATATTTTGATATTACCTAGATAGTTTGAATAACCGAAAATTGGTATAATAGTCTCGCCAGAATGTTTGCGGGATTAGTATACCGGTAGTACGCTACCTTCCCAAGGTAGAGAAGCGAGTTCAATTCTCGTATCCCGCTCAAAAGCGAAAGAAACGGACAGTGGTAAGAAGAAGGTTACAATAAAGTGATGAACATGCTATATAAAAACTTTGTATTAGATAACCTCAAAAATGCTGCAAAAATAGCCTCAGATAATTTTAATAAAGTAAAAACTGTCGAAAAAGGAACTGATAATAATCAAGTATTGACTCAAACGGATATTGAGATTGGAAAACTGTTAGTGGGCGAAATAACGAAACATTTCCCCGAGCACAACGTAATAGACGAAGAAGCTGGTGTAATCAATAAAAAATCGAATTTCACTTGGGTGGTAGACCCAATTGATGGAACAAGTAATTTCGCTAACGGAGTTCCAATGTACGGCATAATGGTAGGATTACTTGATAAAAATACCCCTATCGTTGGAGGAGTTGCGTTGCCAGCCTTCGGTGAATTTTACTATGCAGAAAAAGGCCGAGGCACATATTGTAATGACCAACAGATTAAAGTCACCGATGAAAGCGACTTATTAAAGTGTTTAGCTGTATATGCTCTTGACGGTCATCAAGAAAACCCTGAGCTTACATACCAGGAAAGTAAGTTATTAGCCGATATTGTCCTTAACATAAGAAATCTCAGATCTAGTAATAGTTGTTTCGACATTATGATGGTGGCTTCCGGAAAGTATGGTGCGTGGTTAAATCGAACGAGCAAAATTTGGGATAATGTGGCACCCCAAGTAATTATTCAAGAAGCTGGAGGAGTTTATACAAACTTTATAGGCAAGTCCATTGATTATTCAAATCCCTTAGGTAAATCAGAGAACAATTTTACTGTCTGTGCTTCCGCGCCTTTATTGCATAAGAGACTACAAGAAATTATTCAAAAACATGATTTCACTGACTAGTAAGATACATAAAGCTTGTTATGTTAAGGTGTTCTTTTAAGGCTGAAAGTTCTAAACCTAACTCTAGCGTGATATACTTTGATAGGTTCGAGCCCAGTACGGTATCCAGCTCAAAGGGTTTTGTTATTTAATTTAGTTTTCGGAAATAATATCGTTCTTACTCTCGTATGCTGCGGGTCGGAAGCGCATGACCTATTAAAATGATGTTCTTTATTAAAAGACGGCGAAGCATCAGGTTTTACATAAGTAGACCAATATTCCTTTTCCTCGCCGCCTAAACTGTCTGCCTCTTTTTGATAATTAACCATCTAATTAAACAAAATACTATTAACTTTATAATCTGTAAAGTGAATAATTTATATACTTTGATATAATACTTATAGAAAGGTAAGCCGATGTAGCTCAGTTGGTAAGCGTAGCTTGGCCAACTGAGGAGTGCATCAACATCTTGCCGATGTAGCTCAGTTGGTAGAGCAGAGCTTTCGTAAAGCTAAGGTCGGTGGTTCGATCCCACCCATCGGCTCCCATGCTAACAGAAGAAAAAAGGAATACCAGAAAATCGGTTATATTTGTTCTTTTATCCATTGTTATTATTGTTTTTCTGGCCACAAATGGTCTTTCTTTAATTACTAAAGCTATTAATTTTGCTTCATCTTTTAAAAAAAATCCTCAGACTTTGGAACTATTGGATAAAACTCCGCCTTCGCCTCCCTTTTTACAATCTGTTCCTGACGCAACTAATTCTTCGCCGTATGAAATTGCAGGAAGAGTAGAACCCGGTAATACCGTGGTTATTATCTTTAACACTAAAGACGAAGAAATTCAAACCGACGAAAACGGTAACTTCTCGGCAAAATTTAATTTAACAAAAGGAGAAAATACTTTCTTTGCCTATACCAAAAATCCGGCAGGTAATAAAAGTCAGGATACTAAAAACTATGTTTTGATTTTCGACAATGAAGCTCCGGAAATTAAAATCAGTGAACCAGCGGACGGTAATAGTTTTTACGGAGCTAAACAAAAGAACACCAACATCAAAGGCACAACTGAACCAGATTCTTCCGTTACTATTAACGACAGGATTACAACCGTTGATGATAGTGGCGCATTTTCTTTAAACTATTCCCTTTCAAATGGAGAAAACAACCTGATAGTTAAAGCTATCGATAAGGCCGGCAACGAAAAAGAAACAAGCCTTAAATTATTCTTCAACGAGTGAGGCCATAATTGCTAAATACCCCATAACCCAAGGGTAGAATAGACTGTTAGCAAAAAAACTATGAATAAAAACAGCCGAAAGAATAACCAAAAAGATATTGCTATAAAAACCTTTATTAAGATTAAAAATAATCTTTAAAATTGAGGAGATAAAGACCATAAAACCCACAATTCCCGTTGTTGCTAATATCAAAAGAAGACTGGAATCCGACCCCGAACAAGAATGAGAATTACCACTTCCTTTGTAAATACAAAGATTATTAAAACCGACTCCAAAAACAGGAAATTTCTTAAATATTTGAAATGTTTCTTGGTAATTTTCAATTCGGAAAGTGATGCTATATGTTCTTGCCAAATTTACCCCCTCTCCTGCAGGTGTAGGTAAAAGAAAAACGATAGCCACGAAACAGCTGATAGAAATCAAGAATATTTTTAATTTCTTGAAGATTAATGAGGCAATAAATAATGAAAAAACAAAGGCTAAATACCCCGCTCGGGAATAGGTAAAGGCTAAAGTTATAACAAAAAAAGAAAACAGCAAATATTTTTTCTTGGCATACGAAAGTAAAGCTCCAAAGACAATAATTAAACAGGTAAATCCGGGGTCCAAAAATGTCCCCACCAACCTATAAAGATGGTCATCCCAGCCAAAATATTTTAATGAGGTTAAATCAGGATAGATGAAATATTGGAACCAACCAAAAAGGGCCGAAAAGAAAGAAATCAACAAGAGAGAATTAAATAATAGCTTCTTATCTTTAAAACTCCTGAGAAATAGATAAAAATATAAGTAAGATGTAAGTCTGGCAAAGTACAAAAAACCAACTGCAACCTGAGAATTCTTAATAATAAATATCGACAACAAATAGCTAAACAAGGCCACTGACAAAAAACTATTAAAATATCTAGGTTTTTTGTATCTTTTTAAAATTGCTACTATTGCCCCTAATAAAACAGCAATATCTATCGGATTAATTTGTCCGATTTTAATGATTTGACCGAACGGAAATAAAATCAAGAATGCAAAAAGTATAATTTGCTCCATGATAAAAATGAATGAAACGACTGCATTAAACTAAAAACAAAGTGTCTTGATTTTACAAATGTTTGAATAAATTTAAATATCGGAAAGAATATGATTTTAAAAAGGGTGGCTTTTTTATTTTCTTTTTTATTTGCCTTAGCGTGCAATGTTGAGTAAAAGTTTGCCTTTTTCACCATTCCTAAAATATTTATGTCCTCATTATGAATTATTGGATTTTTTAAATAACCTACCTTTCCCCTAACTCGCCATACCTCATGAACAAACCTCTCCCACTTTCCCGCACCTTTTCTCCCCAGTCTTAATAATTTTTCCTCAACAAAGCCTCTCCTTGGGATATAGTAACCATTTACTTCATCATTTGGATTTAAATTCTTGATTTCTTCTTTTAACTTATCAGATAAAACCTCATCGGTGTCCAAAAACAAAATCCAATCCGCATCTGATTTTTCCAACAAAAGATTTCTTTCTTTGGCAAAATCGACTATCTTCTCTTTTTTTAGTGTAATTATCGATACCTTCATTTAAAAACCTTATTTAACAAATAAACGGTTATCGGAATTGCCAGTAAAGCACCAATTAGAGAAGAAAATCCTGCCCCGACTATATCATAATTTTTAACAAATGGATAAATAGTGATTGTTAATCCTAAAATCGAAAATAGAGTAATTAAAGACACATAGTTCTGTTTTTTAAGAGATAAAAATAAAGGATAAGTGGTTTCCGTTATAGCCCTGACTACTCCAAAAAATGATAAGGCTTTAATCACCGGCACAACGGCTAACCATTTAGGTCCCAGTAAAATCAAAACTATTTCGCGGGAGAAGAAAAATAAAATAGTTCCGATCGGTAAAACAATTAATGTGGTCGAAAGAAAACTTTTTATAAAAGCTTTCTTTAGTCTTTCTTTATCTTCAGCTATTTTGGTATAAACAGGAAAGGTTACCTTTTGAATAACATCGGATACTTCTGTCATAGGAAGAGATGAAATCTTGTAGGCCATTTGGTAAGTTCCCAAAGAGACGGTATTTAAAAGTCTACCGACAACTGCGTCGTCAATATTTTCAAATAAATAATTAAATATTCCGGCAAATGTTACCCATTTACCTCTATTTACAATAAGTTTTAATTTATCTTTAGCAAATTTTAGTTTCGGTCTGGGTTTAACAAGTAGGTGGGAGAAAGTAACTTCAAAAACAGCGCCTGCCAAAAGACCATAAACTAAACTTAGTGCTGAATGAGTCACTAAAGCCATGACGATAGCGACAGAAGCATCCAATAAATAGATTATTAACCTAAATATAAATTCTTTAGCAAAAAGAAGATTTTTTTGAAATTTAACGATAGAAGGATTGATAAAACCTCTTATTAAGGGGGTAATGGAAATTGCATACATGATATTTAAAGATTGTGGACTATTAAAAAAATGGGAAATAAAAGGGGAAAAAAGAAAAAGAATTATGGCAATAAATAATCCTCTTAAAATAGAAACCACCCAAGCAGTATCGAGAAAAGAGTCAATATTGTCCTCCTCCTGAATTAAAAAGATATTAACCCCTGTTTCGGAAATAATTTCAAGAAGAGATAAAAAAAGCATGGCAATTCCGAAGACACCAAACTCAAATGGTGATAAAATTCTCGCCAAAACAAGAATTTTGACAAAAGCAATAACTCTTGTAGACCCTCTTAATCCGCCCATCCAAGAAAGGCCTGTCAACGTGTCTTTAAAATATCCCATACAAGAATCCTAACATAACAGCAATATCGGATACTATTTGAACGACTGGAAGCCACACCCTAACCTGCCAAGATCTGCAAATATCGCGGAATTTCCAAACTGAATAAAGAAGATAAAGTAAAACAAGTATAACGAGTATTACAGGTATAAAAAGTAAAAACAAAGCCACAAAATAACGTAAAAAAACAAAAAGTATCTTTATATTGTGCGACATAATACCAGAAATTGGATAAATCCAGATTTTGGTCTTTGCATCACCTTTGGCATAATTAAATATTTTCCAAAAGAAATCTTTAAGGGTGAAGTATTTTGTTTCTTCCCAAATTACTCTTGCATCCCCTACCCTAGCGATTCTAATTTGATTTTTCACGCATGAAATAAAAAACTTAGTATCTTCCCCTCCTTTTTCCAGTTTTTCATCATATCCGCCGATTTTCTCCCAGACCTGCGTTTTAAAAGCTACGGAGCGGGCAGAGGGAAGAAAAGTTGAGGGATTAAATCTTTTAGGATGAACACCTAAATATAAATTCATCGCTTTTTGTAAAGAAGAGTTCGCTGGCATTTCATAAAATCCGGCTGAAACCCCAACACCTGTCTGA
>Ga0209210_1002317_pt1 | contig 14056 bp, 12 predicted proteins | sample RifGroA1_FD_183991 | JGI IMG/M metagenome (GOLD analysis project Ga0209210, IMG submission 183991) | Contaminated groundwater microbial communities from Rifle, Colorado, USA - Rifle Groundwater A1 (SPAdes) (version 2) | ecosystem: Environmental > Aquatic > Deep subsurface > Groundwater >...
AATCCTTTCTTGGAACATATCCCGTTTGAAAAGTTGAACAGAGGAAATATTCGAGGCGATATTAAAGATTTCGGGAACTGTTAATTTTAAGAGCCAATCTCCATTTTGTTTAATTTGTACCTCGTCAAAATCGATAATTTTTTCCGCCTGCTGTTTCCATGTCTTGATATTTTCTGCAATCTCCTCTTCGGTAATCTTTTTTCTTGTTTGAGCACGTTGGGATGGATCGCCTACTAGTACTGTTCCGGTGCCAAAGACCAAAATTGCTTCGTGCCCAAGATCGGCAAATTCCTGCAACTTACGCATCGGAATGGTATGGCCGAGATGTAGCTTTGAACCTGTAGGGTCAATGCCAAGGTAGACACGGATTTTTTTCGAGTCCATTAACCTTTTCAAACCTTCTTTATCCGGTAAAATTTCGGCAACGTTATTTTCTAAAATTTTAGAGGCACTTTTCATATTCTTTGAGCATCTTAGACACAAAGCGGCACCTTTTGCAACTGTTTTTTGTAAATTAACTAGGTTTGTTATAATACTTCATATTAGCCTAAGCAGCTTTTTTGGCTTATAGCTATTTAAGTTGTAATCAGGCGAATTCATGAATTTTTCGACCTATAAACCCCGCACGCGCAAATTTACTTCAAGGCTTTCAAGGATTTCCAAAGACTCGGCAAGCCATCCTTTTGTGAAACAATCTTATTTTAACAAAAGGCGTTTCTGGATAAGATTTTTTGGGCTCTCGGTAACCGTACTTTTCTTCTCTTTAATTGCCATGATTGTGTTAACTTTGTTTGCTTTTGTTATCTTTGCCAAAGATCTGCCTTCACCCAATAAACTTACAGCCCGAGATTCCTCTCTTTCCACAAAGATTTTTGATAGAAATAACAAGCTTCTTTACGATATTTACGGTGATAAAAACAGGGCTTTGGTTAACTGGAATCAGCTTCCGCCGTATGTCAAACAGGCAACGATTGCTATTGAGGACAAGGATTTTTACAAGCATAGGGGCTTTTCGCCAACAGGGATTGTCAGGGCCGCCTTTAACATAATTGTGTTTAGGAAACTTCAAGGGGGTTCGACAATTACCCAGCAGGTTGTCAAAAACACACTGCTTTCTTCAGAGCGTACGATAACCCGCAAAATTAAAGAGTTTATTTTGTCGATTCAGGTTGAGCGCAAATACACCAAGGATGAAATTTTGCAGATTTATTTGAACGAAGTTCCCTACGGCGGTACTGCCTGGGGAATTGAGGCGGCTGCTCAAACTTACTTTAACAAAGAAGCCAAAGACTTGACGCTTGCCGAAGCAGTAATTCTCGCCGGTTTTCCCCAAAGGCCTTCTTATTACTCTCCTTACGGTATTAATCCCAGAGCATATGTAGACAGAGCGCAGGCTGTCGGAAAAAGAATGCGCGAAGACGGCTACATTACCAAAGAGCAAGAAGAGGCGCTCGAAAAAGAAGTTTCTCAAATTGCATTTTCGCCCAACGAGCAGGGAATACAAGCCCCCCATTTTGTTTTTTATGTGCAGGAGATGCTTTCGGAAAAGTATGGTGAAAAACTGGTTGAGCAAGGCGGCCTCAAGGTAACGACCACTTTGGATCTGGAACTGCAAAAAAAAGTTCAGCAGATTGTTGCCGATGAGGTTGGTAAGCTTTCCGAATTTAAAGTGGGCAATGGCGCCGCAGTTGTTATTGATCCCAAAGAGGGCCAGATACTTTCTATGGTTGGCTCCAAAGACTTTTTTGCCAAAGATTATGAAGGTCAGGTTAACGTTGCTACTGCCCATAGACAGCCGGGTTCTGCGCTAAAACCCTTTACTTACGCTACGGCTTTTAAAGCAGGCTACACGCCGTCATACACCATTATGGATGTCCCGACAGAATTTCCGGGTGGCACTGGTCAGCCGCCTTATAAGCCCGTCAATTACGACGGCAAATATCGTGGTCCTCAGCAGGTAAGGTTTGCTTTAGGCAATTCTTTGAATATTCCAGCAGTCAAAATCCTGGCTCTTGTCGGAGTCAAAAATATGCTTCGTACTGCTTTTGATTCAGGGATCAAATCTCTTGAGCCGACGCAAAAAAATCTGGAACGTTTTGGCCTGGCTATAACATTGGGCGGCGGTGAGGTAACGCTTCTGGAGTTGACAACAGGTTATGCAACACTAGCGGCAAAAGGTGAATATTACGAGCCGATTTCTATTCTTAAGGTGGAAGACCGGAACGGAAAAGTTTTGGACGAAGTTAAGGAAAACAAAGGAAAGAGGGTTATTGATGAAGAAGTTTCATTTTTAGTCTCACACATTCTTTCTGACAATAACGCCCGAACTGCTGTCTTTGGCCCGTCGTCGCTTCTTGCAGTTTCCGGCAAAACTGTCGCTGCTAAAACCGGAACAACCGATGACAAGCGCGACAATTGGGCAGTCGGCTATACACCCTCGTACGTTGTCGGAGTTTGGGTTGGCAATAACGATAATTCCCCGATGAATCCGCAGATTGCCTCGGGTGTTACCGGTGCAACCCCAATCTGGCGCAGTATCATGAGTGAGATCTTGTCTGGGAAATCCTCGGAAGAATTTGCCAAGCCGGATAACGTGACTGCGCTTATCATTGACGCTTTCGGTGGCGGTTTGCCCTGCCGTGATTTTCCAACGCGAAGCGAATTTTTCATCAAAGGCACGGAGCCGACTCGTGATTGTCTGGTGCAAAAAAATTTAGACGGTAAAGAGTACTTTGTCTTTGCCGAGTTTGATCCGGTTTCAACAGACGGCAGAAACCGCTGGCAGGATGGCATCAATGCCTGGGTGGCAGGGCAGGCAGACCCAAAGTACCGTCCGCCTTCAGAGCTTCTAAACGAGCCGACCAAAAATCCTGATGACATTAACGTTGTCATCAACAAGCCTGATAACCATTCACAGGTTGATTACAGTTTTGAGACAGAAGCAAGCGTGGAAACCGGCAGGAAAATAACCAAAGTGGAATTTTTTGTGGACGGTTCGCCAAAGGCTTCAAAATCCGGAGACGGCCCTTACAAATTCAACTTCACCTTCGCAGAATCCAACAAAGGCAAACATAAAATTAAGGTGAGGGTAAAAAATGAGGCTGACAAGGAAGCGGAGCGTGAAATCGAAATCTCAGTTGGTGAGCCTTGGAGTGATTGAGGTTTATTTCTTGCGGATTCGGGCGAGGAGGGATTTTTCGAGGACTGAGGAGATTTTATTTCTGGCTTCGGTGACCTCTTCCTGGGCTGGTGTGGCGTCGGATTTTTGGTAAGTCAAACGCAAAGTTACGGATTTTTTATCAATACCCAGTTTTTCGTCTTGGAAAACATCAATCACCTCAACATTTGTGACTAGCGGCAAGCCGGCTTTTCTGGCAGCTTGGATTATTTCGTCAAGCGCAGTTTTACTTGTAAAAATTGCCGAAATATCCTCAATAACCGACGGATATTTGGGAATTGATTTATAGGTTTTGGTTACAGCCGGTAGACCGTAGAGAGTGGACAAGTTAATCTCCAAAGCACAAACAGCGTTTTTAATGTCGAAATAATTAGTTGTCTTTGAATCTAATATTCCGACTTCCCCAACCTGCTCTTTTCCAGAAAAAACGCCAGCTGACTGATTTTGCCGAAACAGAGGATGTTTTTTTGCAATCGGCTTAAGCTGTATTTCACGGCCTATGATTTTTGCTATATTTTCCAAATAGCCTTTAACCTCGAAAAAATCTCCGGGGAAAACGGCAATCGCAAGCTGCAAATCCTGCTTTGGCAAATCGTCGCCTTGAGCAATATATGTTTTGGCGATTTCAAAAATTTTTAAATCTTGCTGAATATACCGGTTTTGTCCGATTACTTCTGTAAGCGATATGAGAATTGATGGCCTCATATACTGCCAGTTTTCGGTTAGAGGATTTTGAAGTTCGACAATCTCTTCTTTTTTCGGTTGGGCAAGGCCCAGCATCTTTTTGGAAATGATTGAGTACGAGATAATTTCCGTTAGACCTAAGAATTTGAGAGCCCTTTTTAGCTCGATTATCTCTTCTGTCACATTTTTTGGTGAAATTGGAATTTCGCCTTTGGGGATTTCCGATTTTAAATTTTGGTAGCCGTAAATTCTGGCAATTTCCTCAATTAAATCAACGTCATCGTCAACGTCATCAAGCCGCCAGCTTGGCGGCTTGGCAATGATTGATTTTTCCTGCAGTTTTGCTTCAAATCCTAGAAGTGAAAGGATTTTTATTGCCAAATTTGGGTGAATTTCTTCGCCTAAGTAATTGTTTAGTTTTCTGATATTCAAGGTTATTGCGGGAGTTTTAGGTTTGTTTTTGTAAATGTCGATTAACTCCGAGGCAATTTTAGCGCCGGCGTTTGTTTTGGCCAGATAAACTGCTCGCGACAGTGCGTTTGGAATTGTCTCCAAATCAACACCTTTTTCAAACCTGGCAGCTGCTTCTGTTCTGAACGAGAGGTTTTGGGTGGTTTTCTTTATGGTTTTTGGATCGTAAGCCTGTACAAATAAAACGGCTTTTTTGGTTCTTTTGGAGATTTGCGAATTGGCTCCGCCCATGATGCCGCAAAGGTCAATCAGCCTCTCGGAATCTTCAATGACAATTGATCCTTTGGGCAGTTTTCTTGTTGTTTTATCCAGGGTGACTATTTTTTCGCCCTCAATAGATTCGCGAAGAACCATTTTTGCTCCCCTGATTCTGTCATAGTCAAATGCATGCATCGGCTGGCCCATTTCCAGCATGATGTAGTTGGTGATGTCGACGATGTTGTTTATCGGCCTAATACCGGAAAGCATCAGCCGGTTTTGGATGACGGCAGGTGAAGGTTTTATCTTGACATTGTCTATGATAATTGCCGTAAATCTCGGACAAAGGTTGATGTCTTTGATTACAACATCAAGACTCAGGATATTTGACGTATCAGGTTCCAGCACTACATCTATGCCTTTTGGATTAACAAGATGGGATTTTTCGCCCAAATTCGAAAGAATGGCATTTGCTTCCCTGGCCAGCCCAAAAACCGAAGCAGAATCGGTCCTGTTTGAAGTAACTTCAACATCAAAAACATAATCTTCTTTTACTTTTTCAATTTTCTCAATAGACGGACCGGATGCCGACAGAACATTTGCCAAAGTTTTGGCAGCAACATCTGTTTTAAGATAATCACGAATCCAGGAAACGGGTATTTTTATATTCATAATTAAAACTGTTCCAAAAACCTGATATCGTTTTGAAAAAGAAGTCTGATGTCGCCGATTTCTGTCCTCATGGCAATTGTCCGCTCGATTCCCCAGCCAAAAGCAAAACCGGTATATTTTTTGGGGTCTAGTTTTCCGGCTTTGATGACATTAGGATGAATCATGCCTGCTCCCCCCAATTCTACCCACCCGGATTTACAAAACTTACAGCCGCGGCCCAAACAAACTCCGCAGGTCACATCGACTTCAAATGAAGGCTCGGTGAAGCGAAAATGATGAGGCCTGAGTCTGCTTTTTCTTTCTTTTCCGAAAAACTTTTGCGTAAAATAGTCCAGCGTTCCTTTTAAATTGGAAATTGCGACGTTTTTTTCAATTAGCATACCTTCGAACTGGTGAAACATCGGTGTGTGCGAAACGTCAACTTGCCTGCGGTAGCATCTTGAAATATTAAGCATTCTTACAGGCGGGTTTTTAACTCTTCTCATTTCCCTGACCTGCCCGTTTGAGGTATGAGGGGTTAAGACTTGATTGCCCAAAGTTGCATTTGGCTTACTCTTTACAAAAAAAGTTTCCCATTCGTCGCGTGCCGGATGATTTTTGGGCATATTTAATGACTCGAAAGCATACCAGTCCCAATCTACTTCCGGATAACTTTGCAGAGAAAAACCGATTCTTTTAAATATATCGACAATTTCGTCAATTGCCTGGGAAACAAGATGAATATGCCCGATCTCCGTTTTTTTACCCGGAGTCGTGATGTCGATTGTTTGCTTTTCGTCCCCTGACGTAATCTGCTTTTTTTGCTTTTCAAAACTTGCCAAAATTTGTTCTTTTGCCTGATTTAAACTTTTCCCAAAGTCGGCTTTTTGCCGTTTTGGAATTTTGCTAATCGATTTGGAAAGTTCTGTAAATTTTCCCTTTTTGCCAAAAAAATCTATATATATCTTTTCCAGATGTTTTTGGGAAGAGGCAGATTTTATTACTTTTTGGGCTGCTTCCAAAACATTTTGGATTCGGTTTAACATGGGCTGATTATATCTCAGCGATTCGTCTTAAGACCAGCGCTTCTAGATTTGGAGAGCTTGCGGGGGTCCTTGTAAATACCTCTCGGACTTAAAATTAACTTCAAGAACGAGAGGCGAAAAGATTTATAGCAAGTAAAAACTTTATTGTCAACTTTTGAGCTTTAGGTCACTTTTTTTACCAGCTTTTCGAAAGTTTTAGGATCTTCAAGGGCAATTTGTGCCAAAATTTTGCGGTCGAGTTCAATATTTTGTTGTTTAAGTTTGTTCATAAATTTGCTGTAAGAAATTTCGTGCGGTTTTAAAGCAGCTGAAATCCTAATAATCCATAAAGATCTTATTTGGCGTTTCTTCTCTTTTCTGCCGCGGTAAGCGTCTGCGCCGGCGTGTACTACGGCATCTTTCGCCTGCTTGTAAAGTTTGGACCGGCCTCCCCGATATCCTTTTGCAAGGGCAAGGTTTTTTTTATGTCTTTTATTTACGGTTTTTCCTCTTTTTACTCGCATTTCCAGTTGTTAGTTATTAGTTCGTAGTTCATTGATCGTAGTCGAGAGATAATTACAGATTGTAGGGAAGTAAATTTTTAATATTTTTCTTTTCAGGTGCTGAAACAAAGGCCTTTTTTTTATATCTCGTCTTGGCGCTTTTTGATTTTGCAGATTTTAGATGGCCTGCCATTTGACGTCCCCTTAAAATTTTACCGCTTCCGGTGATCTTAAATCTTTTAACTGCTGATTTTTTAGTTTTTAATTTCATTTATTTCAGTCTTATCTTTATTTATTCTTGCGCCCTTGGCAGGTTTTATTATTGTAGCGAACCTTCGTCCTTCAAACCTTGCCGGCCGGTCAAGCTCTGCAAACCCTTCCAATTCTCTCATAATATCATCCAAACGTTTAGGACCAAATTCCGTGTGGGCCATTTGCCTGCCCTTAAACACAACGGTAATCTTGACTAAATTTCCCTCTTCTATAAACTTTTTAACTTTCTCAATTCCGGTTTCAAAATCGTGTTTTCCGATAAACGGCGAAAATCTGACTTCTTTTAATTCCGTTTGTTTCGTATGCTTTCTTGCCTCTTTTTCCTTCCTGTCCTCGAGATATTTAAATTTTTTAAATTCTATGATTTTGACAACAGGCGGATTGGCTTCTGGTGCGATTTCGACCAAATCCAGCTCTTTTTCTTTAGCTTTTCCTAATGCTTCGGAAAGCGAAAGGACGCCGATCTGTTTACCCTCCTCGTCTATTACTCTAACCTCGCGTGCCGTTATTTGCTGATTAAGTTTATAGAATCTTTTTACTTTCAGCCTCCTTTTTTGCTCGTAGGCAGGATGTTATCATTTTTTAAACTTTTTTTTCAATATCTGTTTTAATTTTGGCAATAATTTCATCTGTTGTCATTTGGCGAAGATCTGCATGATTTTTTTCTCTTACTGTGACTTTATCACTTTTTTGTTCTTTTTCTCCGACGACCAGAATATAGGGAATTTTTTGCAAAAGCGCATCGCGGATTTTGGCCTGTAACGTTTCATTGCGCAGGTCAAGTTCTACTCTGATTTCATTCGGCCGGATTTTTTGGGCAGTCTTTTGGGCAAAATCTGTGAATTTGTCAGAAACCGGCAGGACAATTGCCTGAACTGGAGAAAGCCATACAGGTAGATTGCCTTGGGTATGTTCGAGAAGAATGCCTATAAATCTTTCAAGCGATCCAAAAATTCCCCGGTGTACCATCACAGGCCGTTTTTTCGATCCGTCGCGGTCAGCGTATTCCAGCTTCATACTTTGGGGAATTTGAAAATCCAGCTGAATTGTGGCCAACTGCCAGTCACGGTCTTGCGAATCATATATATGAATGTCGATTTTGGGACCGTAAAAGGCTCCATCTTTGGGTTTTATGTCAAATTTGACATTAGCATCCTTTAATGCCTTTTCTAAGCCGTTTTCGGCCTCTTTCCAGGTTTTTTCATCCCCCATTGCCTTGTCGGGCCGAGTTGCTAAATAAAACCTCGGTTTAAATCCCAAAGACTTGTAAACATCTGCTGTGAGTGTTAAAAGTTTTTGGATCTCATCGTGGATTTGTTCGGGGGTAACGAATATATGGGCGTCGTCTATTGTGAATTGACGAACTCTTAAAAGTCCTCCGAGGACGCCGGAGAGCTCTCTTCTATGCAGAGTTCCAAATTCGCTAAGCCTTAGCGGTAAATCATTGTAACTTCTGGTTTTTGACCGAAAAACTATCGCGGCTTCAGGACAATTCATCGGTTTCAGGGAATAGTTTTCTTTATCAACTTGAAGGTTAAAGATGTTTTCCCCAAAATGTTCCCAATGGCCGGACTCTTTAAACAATTGACTTTTAACCATTACAGGCGTTGAGATTTCCAAATACCCTTCTTCTTCTGTTTTTTCTCTGATGAAATCGACCAGAAACCTGTAAATTAACCAGCCTTTCGGATGCCAGAAAATGGCGCCGGGTGCATACTGGTGAAATGAAAAAAGATCAAACTCGCGACCAATTTCGCGGTGATCTTTTAGGTTTACTTTACTCATCTTGTTGTGAGATTGGATTGGGCGGATTTTATCACATCCGCGGCAAATTTACCGAAGACCGGAACAAAGTCTATTTTGGAAACGAAAAGGCCAATCAGATAGACTACGACTGCTGTACCGAGCGTTAAGCCTACGCCCCAGCCGATTCCACCTGCAAACCCGATCAAAAAGCGCTTTTTTGCAGAAGCACTAACCTCGATATAGTACTTCTCAACAGTTTTTTCTGGTTGTTGATTATTTTCTTCTGACATAATCCTTAAGTTAAGGATCAATAATACTCCAACGATTTAATTGTAGGCTAATAATAATGTCGCTGCAAGGGAAAATATTATTTCCTGCTGAAGGGATTACTTCTTATAAGATTTGTTGCAGTTGTGATATCTGTTTCATTGGTTAATTTGACTTCTTCTCCGGTTGTTTTATCAATTGCGGTGAAGTTTTTTTCCGGATCAAGCGAAGGAATTATTTCTACATCTCTCGTTCCATTCTCGACACTCATAGATATTGAGGACGGTGGTTTTAGAGATTTGTCCTTCACGAATGGATGATCAGACCCCGATGGTTTCCTTTCAGGAAGAGGGAATTGTTTATCTGTTTCAAGGTGTTTGTTCATAATGAGTGGGTTCGACAGGATTTGAACCTGTGGCCTCCACGATGTCAACGTGACGCTCTAACCAACTGAGCTACGAACCCAATTGGGTTATTTTACCAAAATCTCCATTAAGAATCTATGAACTGTAAACTAATTTATCCCTGAAGAGTTAGTGTTCCCTGTTCGTGAACCTTCATCTGCTTTCCGGAAATCCAGGCAAGCATTCCGGTTGTCCTTTTGGCGTTTTCTCTTTGGGCAACCATGTCCTTTCCATTTTTCGAATCCTCGACTTTTGCGGTTAAATCTTTAATTATTGACTTAAGTCTTTTAATATCAAGGAGGCCGATTTTTTGGGGCGGAGTTTCCATGTGTGCAGTAGTTTTAACACCGGATGCCTCGGCCAGTTTTGCAACTTCTTCACGAAGTTCTACAAATTCCTCTTTTAAAGTTCTCTGTTCTTTACTATTGCCATTTTGGGAATCATAATTTCGGTATTCTTGAAGGATCAAAGATAATTCTGCCGCTTTTTGATCGGAACTATAATCATCTTCTTCTGTCCTTTCTCCTAATTCTTTTTCTTCCCTGGCTCTTTTAAGTTCTTCCTGGCCTATTTCTTTGGGTTTTGAACTAATACCATCTCTGGAACCAAGAAAACTGCCAAGCCCAAGTTCTCTTTTGGCTTCGTCGATTATCGGACCGGCCAAATCACTCCCTAATTTTTCAAAAGTGGCTTCTCCTATAGTTTTAATAGTTTTTACTGCTTGTGCAGTTTTCATTTTCTACATTTTACTACTTTTTGAGGCTAAATGCAAAAAACTAGAGGTTTAGCTCAAGCCCGTCATAAGCAGGCTGAAAATTTGGACCCCCATTTTCCAAGAGATACTTTTCTAGGAATTTATAGGTGCCGGTTTTATGGCCGATGTGGATAAAATAAGTTTGTTTTGCCTTTATTTTTTGGGCGATTTGAATGCCGTCATTCATAGAAATATGGCCCGGCCCTTGACCTAGTTTTCCCAGAGTAGAGCCATCTATTATAAATATATCGCACCCTCTTATTATTTTTTGGCTTGAAGGCAGAATTTTGCTGAAATCTGGAATATAAGCGACAATTTTATTGTCTTTGATCTTGATTCCAAATGCTGGTGTATGTCCGTGAATGACTGGAAAGTAGCTGATTTTTACATTCTTGAAATGGATGGTTTCATTTTCCCTGACTATTTTTATCTTTAGCTTTAAAAGGTTTGGTGAAGCATTGATTGTTTTTCTAATGCCACCAAAGACTGGTTGTGTAATGTATAGTGTAGGATGCTCTTTCTGATTGTAAATATGTGATAGATCCCAGAGGCCAATAGTGTGATCCGGGTGTTCATGTGAGATAAAGATAACCTCTATGTTTCGAGGATTTTTATCTAAAAGATGTTTATATGTATCGGGTCCCGCATCGAGAAGAATTGTGTCATTTATCAAAAGCTGTGTTCTTGTCCGCGTGTCTTTGGGGTCTTTTGATGTACAGATTTCGCAGCTGCAGCCGAGTCTTGGAAGCGGCCATCCTGCAGATGTTCCTAAAAATTTAATCTTCATAATTTTTCCTTAAAGTGCTAAAATTAGCTTTGCGCCGAGGTGGCGGAATTGGTAGACGCGCACGGTTTAGGACCGTGTACCGAAAGGTGTGGAGGTTCGAGTCCTCTCCTCGGCACTCTATTTTACTCTTTTGCTTTTTCCATTGCAGAATTATGAGCTTGCCATTCGAGAGTATCGTCAAGCGGTTTCAGTTTTACTTTTCCATAACGTCTCTCTAGCGCTTTTGAAATTAAATAATCGGCAAAATGGGGGTTTTTGGGCAAAAGCGATCCGTGAAGATAACAGCCGAAGGCGTTTTTATAAACTGCCCCTTCGGTTTTATCTTCTCCGTTGTTTCCCGCCCCTTTAATGACTTTACCTAGAGATTTTGTATTTTTGCCAAGATAAGTTTTTCCGCTGTGATTTTCAAAACCTACTAAGTTGGTAGTTGGTAGTTGGTAGTTGGTAGTTTGGTAAACAGATTTGATTTCTTGCTCTAATTCCGGATTGATTTTAATCATCAGGTTTTGGATCATACGATTGTCAGACCCTACCGTATAAGCATCGAATAAACCAATGCCTTTTATAATCTCGCCTGTTTTTGTTTTGAAATATTTTTGTAAAAGCTGGTAACCACCGCATATTGAAAGAAAAACTGTTCCATTATCAGCTGCTTTTTTAAGTGTTTGCCCTTTTTTCATTAAGTCTTTGCCGACAATTGTTTGAGCCTTATCTTGGCCGCCGCCAAAAAAGTAAAGATCAAAGCCTGAAGCAGGGAGTGATTGACCAATTGTGATATTTGTAAGGTTGATATCAATTCCCCGCCACTTGCATCTTTTTTGGATTGTAATAATATTGCCTTTGTCACCATAGGTGTCCATAAGGTCCGGGTAGAGATGACAGATGTTTAAGGTCATTGTTTTTGCCATTTTGTAACATCCTCCCCTATCCTATTTAAAGTTTTTTGTACATCCAGAAGTGCCGTATATGTAGGCAAGACTATTAGAGTATTTTTATTGCTCATTTTCTTTAACGTACTTAATATTGAGTAATTTACTTCCTTATATATATTATTTTTACTCAATCCTATTCCGGCGTACTTCATCCTGAGTGCCATATCGAAACAACGGGTACCCGCGACAAAAACATCCCTAGTTTTATCTTTGAGAATTTCCCAATCTGTATCCCATATCCACGAGACATCTCGGCCGTCGGCTATTTTATCGTTGAGAATTACAAGCAGATTATTCTTTGACAGTTTTGAGATTGTCCTAATCACCTCATTGGCCCCTGCTGGATTTTTGATTAGAAATGTCAGAAGTTCCCTGTTTTGAATTTTTGTTCTCTGGAATCTTCCGAAAGCTGACGAAAATGTTTCTATTTTATTTTTGACTGTCGGAAGAGCAATTTTGTAAAGGGAAGCAGTGGCTGAAGTTGCGAGTATATTGTATACGTTATAAAGCCCAGGAAGCGAGTAATTAATGTTTAGCGTTTGACCGTTTGCATTTAACGAAATCGAAGTTGAGAAATCGGGTTTGAAATTTAGGTTAACAGCAGAGACATTTGGAGTTGGCCTTTTAAAATCACAGTTTGAACAGCGGTATTTGCCAAGATGTGAAGAAAGCTGTGCGGAAAATATCAGATTTGCGCCGCAGATTAAGCAATGTTTGACATCGACAACGCTTGTAACTTCGGGGAGCCTGACGTGATTATCACCGACGCCGAAAAAAATTGTTTTGCCTTTGTGCGATTTTTCCAAAATGCTGATGCCTGGGTCGTCGCTATTTAGAATTAAAGTTGTGTCTTTAGGAAGAGTTATTAGGGTTTTTTGCCATTTGACTCTTATCGAATCCACCTCTCCGTATCTGTCCAGCTGATCTCTAAAAAGGTTTAAAAGGACTATCGTTTTGGGATAAACATTTTTGATTGATTCAGGAAGTGTTGCTTCGTCAACTTCCCATATGGCCAGGTCGAACTTTAGTTTTCCCGGTATTGTGGACTGGGAAATTAAGGTAGAGGCAATGCCGCGCAACAGGTTCGAACCCTGACGGTTATGGATAACCTTATATTTCGTGGAAAGAACATCATAAATTAGTCGTGCAGTTGTTGTTTTGCCGTTGGTGCCCGAAATAATAACAGAGCCAAATGTAATTTCTTTATTAAGTTTTCTGACCAGATTCGGGTCAATTTTAAGGGCAATCAGGCCGGGAGCGGCTGTTGCCCCTCCTCCAAAAAACCTGATGACAAAAGCCAAAATTTTACCTGCTAAAATTGCAAGGAATAACTTGAAGTCCACGAATTCGATTTTACTACGAAGATGATCTTAACAACTAATATCTATGAACTATGAACTATGAACTATGAACTAAGTCACAGAGATTCCATTTGCGAAAAGAAGAAGTTTATGTCTTTTGCCCATTTACCGCCTGTGTACATTTGAGGAGGGGCGTAAACCGGCATGATTTCTTCCGGAGTCGCCATTCCCCGATCTATGTATTTTTCCTTTAGTGTTTTGGCAACAGACTCTATCGCATCTTCCCATGAAGTAAATTGTGTCGAGCCGTTGCCGAATCCCCAGGCATTATAACTTCCCGAAGGCGAGGCATTACCCCCGCCGGTTTCTTTCATGGCAATTGCGGGGATTAGCCTGTAGTCAATATTGTATTTATCTGCGGTCTTAACCAGGAATCCGGAATGATTCTCGAGGGGGGTATTTTTCAGAAAATCTTCCACAATATAAGGCCGTATGTCTTCAATCTTAACTGACAAAACCTGCCCTTCAATGGTGTTTAGGCCTATTATGTCATTGGTGACTTTTATTGGTTGAGAAGTTGAAGCTTTTTTACCAGCTTCCTGACTTTGAAGAGAAATTACTAAAGTTGCTATGGTTACCGGCGCAGCCAGGAACCATAAAAAAACAAGGCCAAGTCTTTTTAACATGGTCTTGTCCTAATATCGCATTTTTAGGTATGTAATGTCAATTCCAAAAGACCCCCCATGCGATATATGAACTTTACTTGTTTATTATTCGAAATCTAATATATAATTTAAAACTGATTGCGGGTGTAGTTTAGTGGTAAAACGTCCGCTTGCCAAGTGGAAGAGCGTGGGTTCGACTCCCATCACCCGCTCAACT
>Ga0209210_1002319_pt1 | contig 14047 bp, 15 predicted proteins | sample RifGroA1_FD_183991 | JGI IMG/M metagenome (GOLD analysis project Ga0209210, IMG submission 183991) | Contaminated groundwater microbial communities from Rifle, Colorado, USA - Rifle Groundwater A1 (SPAdes) (version 2) | ecosystem: Environmental > Aquatic > Deep subsurface > Groundwater >...
TTATAGTAGAAAATATTCATGTTCGGAATAAGCTCGTTTCTTAGCAACCTTCCAAAAACAGCGTTTTCCAAAAGCCGACCAAAGTTTTCAGAGTTTTGGAACCCTACTGAAGACACCAATCCATTATCCACCGCATAAATCTTTTTACCGTATCCGAACTGTTTTTTTAATTTATGATTAAACCTGTTTAAAGAGAAAAACAATAATGTTTGCTCCAGCAGGTTTACGTATTTCTGGGTTGTAACAACCGAGGATAAATCTACCGCTTTTTTCAATGCCTGATACGAGTAGATAGACGCAAAGTTAGCCAGCAAATATGACGCTAAATCGTATATTTTTTGAGGATGCCTTAAATTAAATCTTTTAGTAATATCCTTGAAAAGAATTGCCTCAAAAAGAGTTTTGAGATATGACCTTGGATCTAGATGATTTACAACAACCTCGGGATATCCTCCGGAAAACAGGTATTGAGACAGCTGATAATCGGCGTTAAATGATTTGACTTCTCCAAAACTAAACGGAAAAACTTCAATCTGAAGATACCTTCCTGTTAAACTTGAAGCTATTTCACCACTTAACAGTTTTGAATTAGAACCTGTTAGAACTAAGTTGTATCCTCTTCTCTGAAGTTTATTAACCAAAAACTCCCAATTAGGTAAATTCTGAATTTCGTCAAAGAAAATATATTCAAAATTCGGATAAACTATATTTAACCAGGAAATTAAATCATCATAATTTTTAATCTTTAATAAATTCTCATCATCAAAATTCAGGTAAGCGAAATTTTTACCTTTCAAAAGTAAAAGACCAAAAACAGACTTCCCTGCACGCCTAGGACCAATTATTACTTTTATTAAGTTTGAATCAAGAATCTTTAAGGCTTCTTTCACGCCTTTTCTTTCTATATAGACTTGAGAAAGCATTGAATCTCTTTCTTGTTTTTGAAGTTTTATCGTATCCAACGGCATTACTATATCCATCATAACTGTATTGTACAATATCTGTCAAATTTGTTCAATACAGATATATTAAATGGACAATTTACCTATCTAGGCGACGCGTTCCTTCAGTGCACGGTAAGCGATTGTTGCTACAATCATAGCTTGGCCGTGCGCAGTCGTCACGCGACGCGTTCCTTCAGTGCACGGTAAGCGATTGTTGCTACAATCATAGCTTGGCCGTGCGCAGTCGTCACGCGACGCGTTCCTTCAGTGCACGGTAATATTTTTGAAGATAATCTTCCGCCTTTACCCAATTGCCTCTATTTCTGGCAACGGCCGCCAAAACCCGCAAATGAGCCGCTTTAGCTGCCTGAAAAAGAGAAATTCGATATGTCTCGGAAAGAAATTCTTTAGTTGTTTCTTCATTCTCCCCTTTTTCTTTGTGCATCTTAACTTCAAGATATGCAACCAGCTTGGGTTCGAATGCGAGTCTAACTTCTCCCTTTACAAGCTCGTAGAATTTTTTCATTTTTAGTACGGCTTTCTCATATTTTTTGTTGTTTTCTTCAATAATCGCTTCGATAAGAAACTTGGCAGCTTGGGCAGCTAGACGACCGGACAACCCAAACTGCTCTTTAAGATGCTTAATCGCGTAGTCTCTGAAACGTACACCCTCGGGGATGTTTGCCAGTCTCCACCACGCAATTTCTAATTTTGCGGTAACTTCAGGATTAAATTCGAAATGTTTTAAGGTATCATTTCCCCCAAATCTTCTTCGCCTTCGAGAGAAATCCAAAATAGCCTCCCTTAGTTTTTCAGGGGAAAAATCCGGAAGGTGTTCCGATTCAAAATAATATTCCGAATATACCATCTGCCAAGGAAGAAGACCGGATGTTCTTTGCTCTCCCGAAGTTCTGATAAATAGATCAACATATGGGTAAGGCTGATCTTTGGTATCCAGATACGAAGCAAATAATTTTTCGTCTATTTTTTCTGAAGGAATTTTATCTTCAATTATTTTTTTAGTGGCCCTAATTATTTCGTCCCTGCCCCCGTAATCCAAAGCCAGATTAAAAATACTATTGTAATCCTTAGTTTCCCTCTCCAGCCTTTCCAGTTGAAAGACAATATCTTTTGGAAATCTGTCTTTTCTTCCCAAATGCACAAGCCTTACTTTTTCTTCGTGGGCTTCTTTCCGGAATTCTTCAAGCCCGACCCGAAGAAGTTTAAAGATTTCGTCTATCTCCACCTGAGGTCTTTCCCAATTCTCCGTCGAAAATGCCCAAATCGTGAAAGTGTGAACACCAAATTTTCTTGAAGCACTAGCAAGTTTTCTGACGGCTTCATATCCGGCTTTATGTCCTCTCCAAGGTTCCATCCCTCTAGCTCTGGCCCACCTTCTGTTTCCGTCCAAAATAATGGCAATGTGGTTAGGTATAACCGTTCCTTTGGGAAGAGAAATTTCATCTGACATCGTGTAAGTATTATAATACAATCCAATGGTACAAGAAACTTTAGAGAAAACTAAACACCTTGTCTGGCCCGAGATTGAAAAATACTTGAAAGACCCCGTCTACCCTACCCAATTTACAATACCGGCTAATTATTTGAAAGATATCAATTCCTATTGGAAAATCGTCCGGGAATACCCCAATAGAAAAGGCAAATATTTAAGACCTACTCTGGTTCTTCTTGTAGCGAGTGCGATGGGAGCAAAAATAAAAAAGGCGGTAATAACCGCGGCTGCCATGCAGCTTTCCGAAGAATGGCTCTTGATCCATGACGATTTGCAGGATAATTCCGAAAATAGACGTGGGGAAAAAACACTGCACAAGCTATACGGAATGGAACTGGCTGTCAATGCAGGAGATACGCTGACAACCATTATGTGGAAGGTCCTTTTAGATAACGAGAAAGTTTTGGGACCCGAAAAAACTTTTGAGATTATGAACGAATTCTATAAAACATTGCTTCGAACCGAGCATGGTCAGGCAGTAGAAATAATGTGGTCAAAAAAGCGAAAAAGAATATCCGATTCTGACTGGTTTTTTCTTGCCGACGGAAAAACATCCTATTACACAATATCTCTTCCCGTAAGACTCGGGGCAATTGTTGCGGAAGCAAGTAAAGAACAAATAGAAAAACTAACTGAGTTTGGCCTCTATCTAGGTCGGTGTTTTCAGCTTGTCGATGATATTTTAGATATCGAAACCGACAAAAAAGAAGGCAAATTAACAATTCCTATTATAAAAGGTGTCCCCTACGCACAAAAATTGGCGACCAATCTAGGGAAAAAGGCTGGAAAGATCTTCGAAGAAAATCTAAGCTTTTTATCTCACGAACCTGCAAAAACCCAATTGAGGGAACTTATTGATTTTGTTTTGGAGAGAAAGTATTAAACTTCCAATTTCTCTAAAATCTTTTTAAACCATGGTGTGTATTTTTTAGGACTTTCTTTCAAATCTTTTTTTAACGACCCAATTCCAATCCACTCATAGCCCGCAGCTTCCAGAGGGTTTGGGGTAATCTTTCCTTCATATTTGCCTGTAAATACATGATCAAGTTCATGCTCTCCCCAAATACCATTGTCTCCTGCAAAGCTGGACCGCGCTTCGCTTGGCATTCTGGCTTCATATATAAGTTTAAACACTTTCCTTAAGGGGGTTCTGAAACCAAGTTCTTCGAACAGTCTTCTTTTGGCTGCTTTTTGATATGTTTCGCCAGGTTTTGGGTGGGAACAAACAGCATTTGACCAAAAATAAGGCCAAGTTGGTTTATTAGCGGACCTTTTGGTAATGAGCATCTCACTTTTATCCTTGTTGAAAATAACTATTGAGATTGCCCTATGGAGGGGAACCGGAATTTTATGGGTTGCAAACTTTTCTTTAAGTCCTAAAACCTTGTCGTTTTTGTCTACCAATACAATTTTTGTCATAATGGTTTAAATTATATGTGCTCCAGATGCTGGTTTATTAATTAACACTTCTTTTACACCTGCAATCAAAGCTACTTTGACCTTAACCTTTTCAAGATTTTTTCTTTCACAAATGACGTGAACATTGGGACCAGCGTCGATTGTAAAATATACCTCGAGACCCTGACTTCTCCATTCGATAACCTTTAAAATTATTTCAAGGGTTTTTGGAGTCCAGTAAAATAAGGGAGGATTCGATGTCATCATTACGGTATGCATGTTTACAGCTTCGGCCTCAAGAATATTCCCAAATTTAGTAAAGTCTTTATTCTTTAAGGCAAGTTTTATCTCTTTGACTTTAGAATTCATTCCCGAAATCCTCGCTTTATAAAAAGGGCTGCTCTTGGACAATGTATGTCCTTCAGTGGAGCTTACTTTTTTACTTGTTTGACCAACAATTGCAATTACATCATAAATATCCCAATAATTAGCCGGGTATAAACTGTAGGCATAGGAGTCTTCATTTCTTGTACCTTCCTTCCACTCAACAAAACCGTCAGGAATCGAACGGCATGCAGAGCCTGAGCCAAGTCTTGCCAAAATAGATAAGTCCTTCTTGGAAAGCTTAAGTCCCGCAGACAGTGAAGCCGCTAAAGTTAAAGCTGCAAAACCGGATGCGGATGAGGCAATGCCCGAGGCCTTGGGAAAATTATTTTTACTGACAACTTCCGCATGGATAGACTTTCCCAATATTTTCCTAATTAGATCAAGGTGTTTTACAACACGCTCTTTTTCGCCCTTACTAGAATTAACCCCGTCTATATTAACAATATCTTCTTTGAATTTATCATCAAAATCAACGGAAGTTACACTAAAAGCATTCGATAAGTTCGTCGAAATTGAAGAATTGGCGGGAATTCTCAATTTTTCGTTTCTTTTGCCCCAATATTTAATAAAAGCGATGTTTGCAGGTGCTTTAACAGTTATTTTCATTTTTCAATTCTAACCCCTTCTGCTCCGCTTTTGATAGAGATTACTTTTCCGCCTGCTTTTTCAATAGCTTTTCCAATAGATTTTCTCTTTCCATTAGGCACAAAAGCTATCATGCAATCCCCACCTCCGGCTCCTGATAATTTTGCCCCGTATGCTCCGGCACTTCTTGCCGCAAATATTAAATCCGACAACTTAGTGGTACTTACACCCAAAGAATCCAATAGCCCCTGATTCAAATTCGCCAGTTGTCCAAGATTTTCAAAGTCGCTCCCAACTATCAATTTAGGGGCTTTGTTAACCACTGAGTCAATAATATCGAAAATTGAATCTACCAGTTTCTGATTGGATTTTCTTAACCCAGAAACTTCTTTAACCAAAGTCGCCGTATCTGCCTTAATTCCTGTATAACCAACAACTAATGGCAGTTCTCTTTCTGTAATAACATTTATTTTCTTTCCTCCGCCTACAAAATATAAAGTACCTCCCCATATCGCCGCGGCAATATCAAACCCGGAACCCACCCCCTGAACATCAAGAACAGACCAATAACATATATCAAACAGAACATTATTGTTAATTTCTATATCAAATATTTTAGAGAGAGCCTTAACAACACAGACAGTCACAGATGAAGAACTGCCAAATCCAAACTCACTTGAGAAATCGCTTTTGGTTTTAATAAGCATTCCTGATGTAACTTTAAATCTGTGACTAAAATTTTTAATTGCCGCAAATACAAATCTTGCTCCTTTAGGTAGTTTATCTAACGAAGAAGAAATAGAAGCCTTAAAACTTATTATCCCAACATCCGGTGCCACAAGCTCTATCTCGTTATCATTAGTTGTTTCTAAAGTTACTCTCATTCTTTGATTTACGGCTGTTACGATACAGGGCCTTCCGTAAACTACAGAATGCTCGCCAAAAAGCATAAGTTTCCCTGGAGCCGAAACCTTAATTTTATTTTTCAATTCTTACCCCCTCCTCTCCCAATTGTATTTCAATTAGTTCTAATTGTTTCTTTTTGGCAAAGTTTTTTAGCTTGTTTATATTTTTATGATAGACAAGCAAGATTCCGGATTTGTCTTTCCGTCCTCCCGCACCGGAAATTTTCGCGACTCCGCCTGTTTTTTCAATCTCACAAATAAGTTTAATTGTAGAATTTGAAACAACTCCCAATTTTTCAAGCAAAACCTCATTTTCTTTAATAAGGTTACCAAAATTGACAATATTTTCTCCTTGAAAGTATTTTAAGAAGTTTTTCGAAACTCTCTCTATCTTCCTAAATACAATTTCTGTACTTAAGGGATTCTTTTTATATAATTTCGCAACCCGGGCAATCATTTCTTTAGTAGATTCCACAGGCCTCCCCGTATCAATTAAATACATTTTGGAAAGAGTTCTCTTTACTTTAACAGGAGAAAATAACTTTAGGTTTTCCGACTCTTTTCTATACCATAAAAAACCACCGTAAGTTGAAACGGTGTTGTCTACACCACTGGGGTTTCCGTGCCTTTTCTTCTCAACTTTATATGCAACATCGTTTATTTTTACCAAATCAAGTTTCCCGCTTTTAAACACGATATTTGCAGCAGAAGTAGCCACTGCGTATGCAGCCGAAGATCCCATTCCGCAACCGATAGGTATTTCTGACTGAATTTTTCTTTTTCCCTTTGCTGATACAACAGTAAGCCTCCTGTTTATCGCGGTAACCAAAGCGGGGTAACCATAAACAACTGCGTGTTCCCCTGAAATTATTAATTTCCCCGGAGCAGAAACTTGAATCATGTCAGACATTACTTTTTCTTAAGAAGCAAATCTAGAGCTTTTTGATCTGTTTGAGAATCAGAGGAAGGTAGTGTTGACCCCGAAGCAACTCCGCTCCAAAACCTCTGTTCCCTATCAGGATCATTACTGACAGCGTCTCTAGAAACCAAAACAGGACTTTCTTTTGTACCTATGTTAACTAATCCTGGATTTGCCATATTTACTGGTATTATACCCTTTCGCCTCTCTTTTTCAAAAAATAGTAGCTGGATTTGGTCGATCCTTTTTTTGACAAAAATCCTTTGTCAATCAAAGAAGACAATAATGAATGAGCTTGCTGACGGGAAACTTTCAATTTTTGAGCCAATTCCGGAGCAGTTATTTCCTTTTGGATTTGAAAAATTTTTAAAACCTCATTTTCTTTCGTTGTTGGCCTATTTTCAAAATTCATCGACTCAAAAGACGTATTGTACCTACTTAGAGCGCTTTGCAAAGAATATTTTATCCCATCCGTAAAGTATTCCAACCATTTAGTTTTGTCACCACCATCTGCTGAATGTAATTTATCCGAATAGAGTATCCTATCTATGTCGTACCAATCATCTAAAACAAAATATTTATTAATAAGGTAACCGGAAGATAATAACGATAAAGCAGTAAATAATCTACAAATACGGCCATTGCCGTCTTCGAATGGATGTATATATACAAATTGATGATGGAAAATTCCTGATTTTATAACTGCAGGGGCTTCTTTTTCTTCGTTTGCCCAATTTAAAAGTTCCTCTAGAGCATTTTCAATTTCTTCTCTTTTATGAAAAGGCGGATTATGCTTAATTAAAAGCTTTGCTTTACCCTCAATGCTTTTATATCTACCAACAACAATCTCTTTATCTCTTATTTGTCCCGCAATTTCATCATCGGTCCCGGTCAACAACTCCCGATGAACCTCTATAACTAGAGAAACCGAAAGTTTTTGATGGACATAATTATTAAGTTTTTTTAAAATTTCAAAATAGTTTTTAACCTCCTTCTCGTTTCTGTTGGCAGGCATCCTGTCACCCAAAAGCAAATTGGTAACTTCAGGATAGGTAAGAGGGTTTCCTTCAACACTGTTAGAAATATATGAAGACTGAATCAGGTTGCGTTTTTCTATATCTAGTTCTAACTTGAGAGGTGTCCGTACCGCTTCAAGCTGCCCATAAAAACGTTCTATTTGGGAAATATTAGCCAAGATCTTGGATGTTAACTGATATTTGGGATTAAACATTACAGATAAAGAATAACACCAAAATTAATAATTGTAAAGCTTTTTGTAAGGTTAATTGTAAACGTTAATTATTTAAGAGATTCTAAAAGAAGTTTAAGATGAAAGATCGCTTCTTTCTTTAAATTGTCCTTTACCCAAACCTTTAATTTGTTGTCCAATAATTCCCCAATTCCGGACAAAATATACTTATCCGACATCTTCCCTAATACTTTAATGCACTTCTCAATATATTTATCAAACCCCAAGTTCGTTCTTTCTTCAACCAATTCGTAATTTATAGGCCAGCTTTCCTTAGCAAAAAACCAAACATCAAAAATATCTCTGTTAGTTAGTTCTTTTCTTCCCAGAAGTGCCACAAGCTTGTTTGCAAATATGTCATTCTTTTCCATCGCCAAAATCGGAATTCCCAGATAATTTTTGAGTTCATATTTTGATCCTAAATTTCTTTTTGAAATTTCTACCTTTAGTTGCCTTTCCCCTGAACCGTAGCTCAAAAGAGAAAATAAAGTAAAATGTTTATTCCTTTTCTCCCTTAGTGTTCCAAACTTTTCCAATATTTTCCCAATCTTTTCCAAAACATAATCTTCTTTTCCTTCCTGCAATAAATCAAAATCTAAATCGACCGAAAAACGAGGTAAATTATATAATAAGTAAACAAGAGTTCCGCCTTTAAAACCTAAAATTGGACCCAAAGAGAGATCCGAATAAATCTCTTTCAAAATCTTGACCATTATAGTTTTATGTAAATTTGTATTAAACATAATTCTTCAAGCGTTTTATTAAAGCCTTACTTTCATAGATTTTAGCAATTTCAAAACAATTGTCCCAATTTATTCCATCGACATTATCAAAATGATATTCCTTATATAGATACAGTGCATCCAACAACGCCCTTTCCTTTGAAGCGATTACATATGTTCCTGTATTAATAAGGCCGATGTTGTTTGTAAGAATTTCATCTTTTACCTTTCTGAAAGCAAATTTTTTCTCGTCAATTTCAACGGTTCGAGTTTGATAGCTTACAAGAGAAATGCTCTCTTGATTTTGGAAAATAACCCCTTCTTTCAAGAGAACAGTCTCCAAACTTATATACGAAGGGGAATAAATTCTTGCGGCCAGTTCAAACTTGAAATAATTGTTATCTTTCGCATAAATTCCCCTTCTAAGGGAAATTAATTCTCCACTTTTAATATAATAATGAATTTTTGATTTGACCAAATCCATACTAGTTTCTCTCAAAATAATGGCTATTTCCGGAGCCGTAAAAACTGTTTGTTTAGACGATAATAGGCTGTAGGTAAGATTTTTCATTACTTCCAGCTTACAACTACTCTAATTGTTTGTCAATAGCTGTTTGGAGTATAATAACTTTAATATGCCTTTTGAAAACGTATACAAGAAACTTGCTCTTCCCTTAACCAAATTTGTCGTTAAACATATCGGCGGGAATGAAGAAGCTGTTGATGAGGTACTTTCCGCTACCATGACCGCGGCCTGGAAGGGCTGGCATAGCTTTGAACATAAATCAAGCTATTTTACTTGGCTTTGCCGAATTGCCTTAAATAAAATCGCCGATTACTACCGCGATCAGGTAAATAATAATTCAGGGATTATCGTTCCTTTATTCGGAAACCTTAATATTCCGGATGATAAATCCCTTTCCCCCGAAGAAAAGATTTCCCTGCAGGAACTTCGAAAATCGGTAGATAATTGCTTAAATCTTCTTCCCTACGAAAAAAGGAAACTCCTCTGGTTTAGATATTGGGAAAATCTCTCATATGAGGAAATAGCAAAACTATTAGGAATAAGTGAACGTGCAGTAGAAGGTAAACTCTACCGTGCTAGGCACGCTTTTGCCAAAGTCTGGAGCAAAGAACTTTCAGAGGAAAAACAATCACGGCATTAAATATTCTAAACCATCTCTTGGGTTCGTGCAGCACCCTCCAAAGCCACTCAAGACCGATTTTCTCTATCCACTTAGGCGGCGGTTTAGCTTTGCCAAAAACATAGTCAAACGTTCCCCCGACGGTCATAGCTCCCCCGACTTCAAGTTCGGGCAACCATTTGTGTATCCACTTTTCTTGTTTGGGTGCTCCAAAGCCAACAAAAAGGATATCAGGATTGAATTTGTTTACTTTTCTTATAGTCTCTATCTCTATCTCCCTATCTCTATCTGATATCGGTTCCGCATTTTCATCAAGCATGGGACCGGCAGTAACATTTTTAATTCCCTTTCCCCCCACAAAAAATACTTTCCGGTTTTTCTTTCGGGCTAAAGCAAGCAATTCTAAAAAGAGTTCCCTACCCTTAATAATTATTAATGAAGGTTCCGCTATTTTAAGTCCGACACCGTCCGGAATATTAATGTCGCTTAAATTAAGTACCTTCTTCAAATCTCTATCTCTTTCTGCCATCACCAAAATTTCAGGATTGAGTGTGAAAACGCTGAATTTGTGCTTAGATAACAAAAAACCGCCGATAGTATTTAGCACTGAGCTTGTCGAAGTGCTATCTAACCTAACACCCAAAATATTGACGTAATTACGGATCGAACCTGCCTTTTTAAGGCTAATTTTTTGCATATTTTTTACCTAAAAGGATATGTTTTCTGAGTAACTATAACTACAGGTCTGCATTTTAACACATAATCTTAAATTTAATTCACAATTTGGATAAAATATTGATACTTTTTTTAGCTTCACTTTTTTAACTTTATCCTCAACTCATGCACTAGATACTAGATATTAGATACTAGATACTAGAGGCTACCCTCTAGTTGAGATACTTCTTCGCCACAATTCTATGTTTTCAAGAACCAGTCCGGTACCCCTCACCACACATAAAAGCGGTTCATCAGCAACATGGGCCGGAACTCCGGTTTCTTCGGTCATCAGTTTATCAAGGTTTCTTAACATGGCCGTGCCCCCGCTCATGACAATCCCTTTATCGATAATATCGGAAGCTAATTCCGGCGGAGTATCCTCAAGAACTAGCTTAACCGCCCCAATAATTTGCAGAAGTATCGGACGAATCGCCGCCGTTACCTCGGATGAAGTCACAACCACACTTCGGGGAAGTCCAAAAACTAAATCTCTGCCTGATATTTCCAACTTCTCTTCTTTAACTAAGGCAATTGCCGACCCTATTTTTAATTTAATTTCCTCAGAAGTTTGATCTCCGATAATTAAATTGTGTTTCTTTTTTAGGTAGCCCGCAATTGCTTCATCGATTTTATTTCCGGCCACTCTCACCGATTTATGAACCACCACTCCCCCCAAAGAAATCACGGCCGCCTCGGTTGAGCCTCCGCCCATATCCACAATCATGTGCCCCGAAGGCGCTGAAACAGGTATGCCCGCTCCGATTGCCGCCGCTAAGGGTTCATCAATTAAATACGCATGTCCCGCTCCGGCGGCTAAAGTTGCATCCAATGCCGCTCTTCTTTCCACCTGGGTGCAGCCGGCAGGCACACAAACCATGACATTGGGCTTAAATATTTGAAATCTGCCTAAGACTTTACCGATAAAATACCTAAGCATGGCTTCGGTTACCTGATAATCTGCAATTACCCCGTCTCTCATAGGCCTACTTGCGGTTAGGGCTTCAGGAGTTCTTCCCAACATCTTTTTGGCATCTTCCCCTACGGCCACAACTTTACTGGTATCTGCTTGTATGGCCACAACCGTAGGCTCATTAGCTACAATTCCAACACCGGCTACCCAAACCACAGTATTGGCGGTTCCTAAGTCTATTGCAATATTTTTACGCCACATAACCGGATATAGTATAATACGGCCATGACGAGAGTGCGAGTACTTCTATTTTTTTTAGGAATTTTAGTTGTGGGCTTACTAGGCTATATCGCCATAACCTTCGCCAAAGGCTACCGTTTGGATTTTAAGACCTTAAAGATGATATCAAAAGGTATCTTAGTAGTTAAAACAGATCCAACAGGTGCCCAAGTTTTTGTTGATAAAGATCTGATTGGCGCCTCCGATTCTAACTTTACTCTCTCTCTGGGTACATATGATGTTGAAATTAAAAAAAGCGGATTTATTACTTGGTATAAAAGGTTAACCATAGAAAAGGAAACCGTCACCGAAGTTAAAGCCGAGCTTTTTAGATCAACTCCTTCATTTTCCCCGATTACCCAAGACGGAGTCATTCAACCCGTACCTTCAGGTAATTTCTCTCAAATTGCATACGGAGGAACGGATGGATTATGGATTTTAGAAAATATGAATTTTCCCATCGGCTTTACTAAAGATCCGAGAAAAATTACGGATGGAAACCTCACCGGATCAAGTTGGCAATTCTCTCCTGACGGCAGAGAACTTCTTCTTGATACGCCTAACGGATTATTCCTTTTGGAGACAGGAAAATTTACCCCTCAAGGACAAAGAATAAACATGTCTTCAAAGAAGACCTCTATTTTAGAAGCCTGGCAGAAAGAAAAGGAAACAAAAATTTTAGCCCAAACAAGGAATTTGCCCTCCGAACTTCAAGACTTACTGCAAAGAAAAACAAGCCAAATTACCTTTTCCCCTGACGAAAACAAAATTCTCTATACAGCCTCTTCCTCGGGCATATTAAATTCGAATTTAATGAAACCTATTCCCGGAGCCTCTACCCAAACCGAAAATAGAGATATCAAAATAGATCACACCTATGTGTACGATATCAAGGAAGACCGTAATTTCCTGATCGACGGCGCTAAGAAATTATTCTGGTTGCCTAATTCCAGAAACTTGGTCTCAGCCGAAGATAACAAAATTATTATTATGGATTATGACGGAACAAATAAACAAGTCGTCTTTTCCGGAGGCTACAGCTCCCCTTATGTATTTCCATATCTTAATGGAGAGAAGTTATTGATATTAACAAACCTCGGAGCCGATTCCCAAGTTCCAAATCTTTATTCAATCAGCATTAAATAACCCTTGACAAATACCCAAAATAAATACTAATATTGGGATTATGATCTCAAGAGAAATACAGAAAAATGTAAGAAAGACACTACTCGAAAGTAATAAAATTACTATCATTCTCGGAGCAAGACAAACAGGAAAAACAACGCTTATTTCCCAAATCCAAAAAGATTTGCCTGGTAAAAAATCTCTTATCCTTAACTTAAATTGTGATCTTGAAGAACATCTCAATTTGATTAATACTACCTCATTCGAAACCTTAAAAAATGTGCTGGCAAATAAAAAATATCTAATTCTCGACGAAGCTCAAAGATTATCAAACCCGGGTCTAACGCTTAAAATTATCCACGACAATTTCCCTAACGTAAAAATACTGGCCACGGGATCATCCAGTTTTGAAATAAAAAATGCCCTTTCCGATGCCTTAACGGGAAGGTATTTTGATTTTATCCTCTATCCCTTCTCATATTCAGAAATTTCGGATTCTGACCTATTAACGCCTAATACTTTGGAATCAATCCTTACCTATGGCGAATATCCGGATGTTTTTTTAGAACCTAAACCAGAGTTAAAAAAAGCACTTCTGGCAAAAATCACCGAAAGTTTCCTTTTTAAGGATGTACTTTCCTTATCTAAAATCCGAGGTTCCCAAGCCATAGTAAATTTGACTAAAGCACTAGCTTTTCAAGTGGGATCAGAAATAAACGAGAATGAACTTTCCGGCAGAATCAAGATTGACCGCAAAACACTTGTATCCTATCTTGATATTTTAGAAAAGTCCTTTGTGATCCTAAAACTTCACCCCTATTCCCAAAACCCAAGACGCGAAATAGGCAGAAGATATAAAATATATTTCACAGATCTTGGAATCAGAAATCACCTTATTGGACAATTTAATCCTTTGGCTCTTAGAGAAGATTATGGAAAAGTTTGGGAGAATTTCTTAGTCATTGAAAGAAGGAAATATCATAGCAGTTCTCTCGTCCCGCCGCCTTGCTATTTTTGGAGAAACTTAAACGGCTCTGAAGTAGACTACCTGGAACTTGTGGAGGGCAAAATTAATGCCTACGAATTCAAACTCAAGAAAACAAATAAGATAAGGTTTCCGGATACATTTATTTCAACTTACAAGACGAGACCAACCTTAATCACCCCGGCAAATTTTCGATCATTCATCTACCCAAAATAACGCCGACTCCCAAACCCCCAATCTTTATTCCATAAGCATTAAATAGTC
>Ga0209210_1002320_pt1 | contig 14046 bp, 18 predicted proteins | sample RifGroA1_FD_183991 | JGI IMG/M metagenome (GOLD analysis project Ga0209210, IMG submission 183991) | Contaminated groundwater microbial communities from Rifle, Colorado, USA - Rifle Groundwater A1 (SPAdes) (version 2) | ecosystem: Environmental > Aquatic > Deep subsurface > Groundwater >...
AAGCAGACGCAGAGGCACTTTTTGACAAGCTTCCACTAGGACTTAATGAGGCAGACGGGGAAAGGGAAGCACTAGGTGATAATGAAGCGCTTGGTGATTGTGACGCGCTTGGGCTTACAGACGGACTGACACTTGAACTGCCTACTGCTACTGGCGCAAAAGAAGCGGCAACAAGCGCCCAGTCTCTACTCACACCTGTACTCCAATCAACCGTAGTAGCCCCAGCGGGAGATATTGGACCATATGTGCTTCCCGCTCCCCTGGGAGCCTCACTGAAGGAATCAAGACCATTCCACCTCTGAGTCCTTCCGGTATGGGCAGCCATAGTGACTGTTCCCGTTCCTGATATTGCTACCGTATCAACAATCCAAGCATTATCTGCTACAGTAGTAAGAGATAATGATTGAGCCGTTCCCGTCCCACCACCAGAATTACTGGCATCAACTGGATTTGTCTGATCTACTCCCGTAAGTGATACCGATCCTCCGTTTAACCCAGAACAAGCTCCGTTTGTCGTGACACTTACCGCATGAGTACCAGTTGCTGGATTGATTAGATACCAAAGTTCTGAATGATCGTTGGGAGTATCTTTCTCAATAATTTGAGTCAAAGCAACTCCGTTATAAGTAATGCCATCTGGAGAAACCTGTCTATCGGCCAAACTAGCATCTTGCAAAGAAACACCAACCACGAGGATTAAATTGGAACCAGTACACGTATGGTTCCAAGACATTGTACTGCTTGTGTCGTCATTACCACTTGCTGTAGCATCAAAAGCGATTGCCATATATTAAAGTGTACTTGTGTATTTATCCATATAAGTATTTCCTACTGTTGAATATTTATTTACATAACTTGCTGGCGATGGCGACGCGCTCGCCGAGGCGCTGGGAGATAAAGAAGCGCTAGGAGAAAGAGAAGCACTGGATGACCTTGATGCACTGGCCGAGGCGGAGGCAGAGGCGGATTTTGATGCCGACGCGCTGGCGCTAGCGCTACCAGATGCCGACGCGCTGGCTGACGGACTAAGAGAAGCTGACTCGCTGGCGCTGGCTGACGGACTAGCTGAAGCGCTGGCTGACGCTGAGGGAGATTGAGATTTACTCTCTGATGCCGAGGCACTTCTGCTGGCACTGGCACTCTCTGATTTACTCTCTGATGCCGAGGCTGATTTTGAGGCAGACTTAGATTCAGAGGCGCTCGCACTCTTTGATTCACTAGCAGAAGGGCTAAGGCTTTTAGATTCAGAGGCGCTGGGAGATAAAGAAGCGCTGGGAGATAAAGATTTAGACGCTGACGCGGAAGGACTTTGTGATGGTGAAAGGCTAGCGCTTGTACTGCTTGACGGACTCTGAGAGGCCGAGGGACTCAGAGAAGGGCTTCCACTAAACGGTACATCAGTTGAAAATACTGGACTACCTGTTGCTGTTAAATCGTTATTATTAGCCGTTTCGTCAAGATAATCGTTATCAAGCTGCCAATAGGCCACAAGACCCGCTTCGTTGCCGACTAATTCCGTCTGGTATTTATCGGATATTTCCGTATCGGTTCGTATGTCATTCCAGATTCTTACTTCATCTATGAGGCCGTCAAAAAACTCACTAGCAGGATCAAGTGAATTTGCACCAACATGGACTTCATAGGTATTGTTTCCGATGGTCGTTGCGCCGGTAAGCGCCATCGTATCGGTAATGAGAGAACCGTTAATATAGACCTCAACGCTTGGTACGCTGATGTCTACTGCTATGGCAATATGCGTCCATGTTCCTGAAGTAATAGCAGTATTACCAACTCCAACAGTAACATTGCCACTCGCGTCACCAAAACGGATAACCGCTTTATCATCGCTCGACCGTATGGCAAATTCATATCCTCCGTTTACATCAGATCTGAACTTGGAAATCATGGTAAAACCGGCTCCGGCCGTTGACGGTAATTGTTCCAGTTTTACCCAAGCCTCAACAGTGAAATCCGTCGATAAATCAAGACCCGTTTGAGAAGCATCGGCAATAGAGGCATATTGTGAGCTAGAAAGTTCAAGATCAAGAGAATGGGTATTATCGGCCATACCCAAAGATTAGAGGACTAATCCCCAATGAGGTACTTCTTCGCTTTCTACCCAGTTAATAAGAAGTTGTTGATTCTTATATTGATCTTTTTCCCACCGCATACCTGTAGAATTAACACCAAAACGAATGTCTATATTAGGAGCCTCTGATTTCCACCTACCTAGGTTAAATTCATGTTTCCACGTAACTCTATGGTGAGTAAAAGGTTCAAACCCTGTGTTTCTGGTAAATTCTTCTTTCGTGAATCGTTCATATCGTTCTCTAAAATGGGTAATTGCAGCTTCCCGCCAAACACAAAGTCCGGATAGTTGGTTTACGTCATAATGTAAAGCATGGCCGTCTTCTCGTAAGTACCAGATATTTTGGTTATAGTAAAACGTATCTTTATCCGATGGAGTGAAATCAAAATGTGAAGGATGATAGAGTACGTCATGCTCACAAAAGAAAATTATATCCGACTTGCTATTTTCCAACGCTCCCAGAATTTGTTTGAACATAGTGAGATACCCTCTTTTCAATGAAGGGAACCGCACGTTTTTAACTCCAAAGTCCATCTTTTTTAATGACGAACTGACTATAAACACACTTTTATCTTTCGTTACCTTTAAGAGTTGGTCCCGCACCGGCTTTGCTATTTTCTCGTTCAACTGATTGTCTGTATAAAATATCGCTCCCTTAGTAATTCCCCAATCGGGAGGATGAAACTTATCTAATATCCATTGGAATTTACGGGTAGCTTTGGGCCACTTATCTTTTTGAAACAACTCTCTTGAGAGTTCTCTATTTTCATTAACTTTGTTTTGAGGATTAGAATATGGGAAACCAAAATCCCCTCCACGAGTCCGGAAGCAATGCGCGTACCAAGTTTTCATATTGACTAAAACCTGCCCACCTGAAAGCCATGTTTTACAGGCGACCTCAACACCATTCTGTCCCCAGCTATTAAATTCTTCGCTAGTTAAATCTAATTCTAAATATTTTTGTTTCGTAACCATATAACATGATCCCTGTATGCTCATCGTCTCTCTATAATCTTTATTATAATTTGATCCTATAAGTACTCCTCTTTGAGCTTCTTCAGTTTTTGACCATCTGCCGTCGTATTGAAAATGCATCGTCTTATCAAATGTAAAAGCGTGAGTAGCAGGACTCTTTTTAGGAATCCAAACAACATCTTTTACTGTAGATTTACCACACTTTTCACACAATCCTGATGGGCTTTGATAACGCCTATGACCATCTGGACACACCCAATCAAAAATGTGCATATTACGCATAATAGGAATTAAAGTTGTATCATCCCCTAATTCTTCCATTGCTTTAATCATCTTTAAATCAAAATCTTGGTCTACTGCACAATGGGCATCAAGTTTCATAACATATTTTGAATTAGATAATCTAACACCTTGATTAATAGCTCCACGCTGACCAACTGATACAGGATTATAAATTATAGCAACTCTATGATTAGACTTAAAAGGTGGATCGGGAAGGAAACCATCTAGAACAGCTATTATTTCAGTCTGATCGCTAGTATGTTCCAGTACATCTTCTATGGTTCTGCCCATAAACTCTTCATTTCTTCCTATAATTATTATAGAGAGCTTATATTGCATATTTGGTTCCTTTAAGCTACAATCATATTATGAAATATCTTCAAATAATCTTGACTGATAGTGAGAAAACTAGGCTTTTCTCCAAAATTTTTATTGATCCAATTACCAATTGTTGGAATTGGACTTTTGCAAGAGATAAATTTGGATATGGATTTTTTCGTTATAAAGGAAATACATATAGAGTACATAGATTTATGTATGCCTATCTTATTGGAAAAATTCCTACGGCAAAATATGGCAAAGGAATTCCAGTATTTGACCATCTTTGTAAAAATAGATCTTGTTGTAATCCTAAACACCTTGAACTTGTTACTCAAAAAATTAATCTTCTTAGAGGATCTAGTCAAATGGCAATAAACACAAAAAAAATTCATTGTATTAAAGGACATTTACTCCCAAAAGCTAAAAAGGAAAGCCATGATGGAAAGCCTACCAGACGTTGTATAATCTGTCGCAGAGCCAATCGTATGCGCCGTTATTATGCTACTAAAAACACTTAAATCTACTTTATCCATTTCTTATCCTTTCATTATTTTTTAAAACATCTTTAATAAATTCTGGAGAATAACCTGCTTTTTCCGAAGCCTTAACAATTGCGTTCAAATCCTTGGGCAAACACTTCCCGTCAAAACCCCGTCTATTTTTGTATACAGTCGTAAACATTTTTCCCTGCCGTTCATCTAAAACAAATCCCTCTCTCACAAGAGAGTAATCAACTCCAAACGCTTGTGCTATATTGAAAAACTCATTACAGAGGGTAACTTTAGCCGCAATAGCGCAATTTTCCATATATTTAATGAGTTCGCTTGTCGTTTCATCTACTTGATAGTACGTCTTCGTTGCCCCGAGGACAGGGTAAAAGATATCAAGTACCTCCTCCCTGTCCCCAGGGTCGCCCCCAATTATCATAAAAGAATGATGTTGAGGGTCAGTAGGATGAGGGTAAAGCCAAAAAGGTATATAATATCCGCCTTCACCAACGTACTCGGGACTGTGGCAAATTCGCTTTCCTGTAGCCTGTTTAAGCGACTTCGTAGTACCTGGAGGGATAGTTGATTTAATAAGGATTAAACGAGTTTTAAGCCATCCTACGACTTCCTCTACTATGGAAATGTCGCAACTTCCATCCGGAAGCATAGGGGTTGGCACACAAACGATAGCCAATTCACATTGATTAACTTCGTCGCGACTCTTTTCAATATTCCCATGTCTATCATAAAAAATAGAATCTGGAAAAATCTTTGCATACGCTCTTCCTACATACCCTCGTCCGATAATTGCTATTTTCATATTTATTTCAAAAACCTACTCCAAAAAATTATTCCGGAAGTAATAGCACATGAAACAGCAGTCCCGCCTACAACAAAAAGTGCCAAATTCTCACTTTTTCTTCTCATCTCTTGCATCGCAGAATCTGTCTCATTTATTGATATTTCCGGTTGTGGCACTACGTCAGCTTGCGGTATTGGCTTATCTCTATTTTCTGTCAACATAATCAAGCTCCTTATATAATGTACTAATGTTCTCTATGTGATATTTTTCTGCTTTTTTAAGACATCTTATAGAATATCCATCATAATATGACGGTGAAGCTCTTAATTCATCTAACGCTACTAAAAGTTCTGCCAAATCACCAACAGGAACATAACAGGTTTTCATCTCTTTGAAAGCCTTTTCATCAAGGGCAATAGTCGGTATGCCAAAAGAAGCGGCATTGACTAGCTTTAACGGATTAGATAAAATTTTCTTATACGGCCTCCAAACAATTTGAATATCTATCTTCTGGTAAAAATCTATAATATCCTGTCTTGTGAAAAATCTGGAATACTCAATGAGGTTCATTCCTCTTTCTGCCAGGAGTTGTTTTAGTTCTTTTGGAAGATACAAAAACGCTTTAGCTTCTCCGATAACACCCACCGTATTTACTTCTTTCCTTATCCTTTTAACCCGTTCAAAATTGCAATGATGTTGAGGAATAAGTACAATTTTATTAGGAATTACTTTAGACATGACTTCGTAATCCGCTTCTGAACAAACAATGACTGTTACTTCGGGGTGCTTTTGGACTAATTGACCTAAATTATGACCGTCTATTATATCTAAATAGGGATTTCCCTCAAATACAAAATCATCGCCTTCTCGTACCATTGGTTTTACATAAATACATACGCCATTCTCGTATCCGCTTGTCGGATTAAGATTCGCACCAATGTAACCGGCTATCTGATCTCCCCGGATCATAGAAGAAACACGCATGAGATGGCCCGCTTTCCCCTTGAGTTTCCGACTGGGATCAAACTCTTGACTAGGATTGATATTAAGAAAAGCCCTTTTTGCGAATATAGAAATCATAAGACAAAAATCTTTACTATGTCCGCGACCTTAAGTCTTCGTCCCGGGACATTCATTTCAACATTAAAATCTGGTATCAAGTTTATCGAATGCAAAAATTCATCTTTACTCACTATATAACGGTAAACATCTTGAATCTCGGCATCCCTGTTATTTTTCAAATAATTGATAAGTGTATATGGATTAGATCCCCATGTGATATTTCCTAACCTTATAATGCAATATTTAGGAAAATTCTCTTTTACCAATCCCTCCATCTCTCTTTTATGCTGAATATACCTTGTATTCCCGTAAAAAATAGACAGTGAGCTAAAATAGACAAGTCGTTGTGACCTGTTTTGTGCTAATAATAAATCCTTTTCTCTCTGATACTCAGATTCTCTGGTTTCAAGGCTGTTAGATACCCCTGAAGCGAAATACAGCCTTCCTGGGTCATCCTGTAAAGCGCTAGCTATGTCTCCATGACCAACTATCATGTCTTTACCCAAAACCAACTTCGGTATCTATCTCTAATTTCTCCTTCTTTGTAATCTAATGAACCCACTATAAAAAGGGGTAGCATCCTATAGCTCCACACATACGCTTCCAAAGCTCTTTTAACGTGAATCAGTTTCCTGAAAGGATAACGGGCGTAATCATGTCCTGACATAATTCCCCCAACCCTCACTTTCTTCAACCAATAGTGCAAATCGTTGGTAAAGTTTACAAAGTCATGTCCCGCGTCAATATAGACAAAATCAAGTGAATTATCAGGAAAGTCCTTTACTGCGTCCATTGAATATTTTTTAACAAACGTATAATTCTTATAGGGAGCCATTCTTTTTTGAGCTTCTTTATAAATATCATCAAAGAATTGCTGTGTTTCTCCTCCTACAAAAACTCCTTCTGGATGCGCGTCAAGTTTCCACGCATCAATTCCATAGATGGTAGCTTGGGGATTAACTTTACATAAAACTTCAGAATACTTACCCTTAAATACCCCAATTTCTGCCCCTCTATTAAAATTCAGCCATATTGTCTCGGCCTATGTTTGGAATTTCAACAATATACTGGTTTCCAATATTAAGATTGTATTTTTTTACTATGTAGTCAAATGAGTTCATAACCCGAAAATACGTATTAGTATGTACATTGCTATAGAACCAATAAATGAACCCAAAATTAAATCTTTCATACCCAAAAATCTTCTAAATCAACAAAGTTTGATAGAACGGTTGCATGATTTTTGTCCTTATCCCAAATGATCCGGTACTTAAATAGTGAGTATATTTCCGAGTAGTGATATGTTTTATCTTTGTTACCGTTTGAGTCATGGATAATGATGTACTTTGCAAATTTAGCAAGCCTCTTAATCTCCTCAACACGGCTAGAATCGGGTGTTTGATCTATCAAAACAACATCCCATGGCTTCTCAATCTTCGCGTCCGAGTATTTTTCAACAAAGTTTATTTCGTGTGTAGGACACTTATAACCATAATCTATAAAAAATTGCATCCAAGATTTAGTATTCTCATAGGATACTAATTTACGATTAGAAAGATAACATTGATAATGAAGATAAGGAGTACTAAACACTCCCATTCCCAACTCTAGGACATCTCCCGTAGTTTTAGACATCGCCTTAATAAGCGCTGGCAGATGAGTACCATAATTGCCGGATACGAACATTTTATATGCCATTTTCCTCCTGCCATTTATCTAGTAACACTCTCCAATTTTCGGACCATGTAGGCATTAACTCAAATTTGTCTAAAAACCACTCAAAACTATGGAGATAGTTTCCTTTATCTCCTACAAAATGTCTGGCTGCTATATCATAGGATTTAACCTCTTGAGCATGATCCATATGATAACCACGTTTGTTCCCTTGCTGATGGAGATGTGCATACCAGGTATTCTTATTGACCATTACTTTACCACCCATTAACCAATTCTTCAGTGCTAACCAGATTGGCTCCATTGCATGTCCGTAGGGGTCAATGTTTGGGAAGCCCCCCAATTCAAAATATCTATCTTTTGTCATAAACCAACCGGAACCGTGAATTTGTGGGGTTTCATCCACGCCAAGATGACTTGTAAGCCTCTCTTGAGTTCTCTCTGGCCAATGACCACCTGCCTTGAATCTAAAACCCTTTGGATCAGTGAAGGGACAACAGAGATAAAAGTAATCGTAAAACTCTTCTTTGCCATCTCTCATCTGAATACTCCAATCGTCTTTGATTATCTTGAAGCGGGGCATGACTATCCAATCTTCTTCCATATCAGCTTGGAGAATCTCATCAAAGCCTTTTCCGAAGGAACAGTGTGCATCAGACTTGTAGATATACTTGCCAGTAGCCATAGCGGCCATAGCGTTTATGTTGGTTTTGATGCCGACGACCGAAGGGAAGTGGACTACTTGTGTGTTAGAAACATGGGGGATATCTTCTACTCCATAACCACATTCACCATCAAACCCAACGATAACTTCATACTCTCCGGTCGTATTCTCATAGATACTTTTAAGAGTCCGACTGAGGTTCTCTAATTTCTCCCCCCTCGCCGGTATTATTATTGACACTTTGCTCATGGAATCCTTCCTATAATTATCAATCTATCGTCGTATCTTTTTCCCACCTTCTTAACATTTACATAAAATCCAAGGAGCGCTTTTATTAACTCCTTGCCCACGCTCTCATCTGCCACATCCTCAATTACATAAATAGTTTTTTTACTAAGCATGGGCATGACTGTTGCACAAGTAAAATACTGATCTTCCGGCTTGTGGCTTCCGTCATCAATAACTAAATCAATGTCTGAACCAATTACGTCAATTAAATAAATTAGGTCTTTTTCTATCCCCTGATGACACAGATACGCTACAATACGATCTTCCTTTAAAAGACGTGTTTCATCAATTTCAGCCCCGTAAATCATTGCGTTAGGAAAGAAGTCTCTGAACATTCTCAAGCCCGCCCCCTCTCCAACACCTATTTCCAGAACCTTTTTAACCTCATTCCGCCTGTCTTTGAACAGACCATAATAAACAGGCAGGTAGTTATGCTTTCCTATCTTATCGGTGCCGTATTTTTTACCCAGCTTTTCTAAATCGTTCATTTTTGATCTTTGATTCTCTGCTTTAATCTTCCCGATCCAAAATTATGATCTCTCTTGTTGCGATAAATTTCTATACCTCGCTTTTCGCATATATTCATTCCTGTCACCGGATGGTCCCTGGGTTCGTCTCCCATTATTCGTACATCTATATCAAGTGTACTTAAAATCTCTTTCAATTCTTCTTCGTTTTGATAAACAATTATTTCATCAACATACTTACACGACTTAACCTGTATTTGTCTCTCTACAAGAGATTGGACAGGCTTATTTTTCCAAGGTCTATCTATTGAAGGATCAGTTTCAATACCAACCAATAAGTAGTCACAAACCTCTTTACACTCTTGAAGCATAACAGCATGACCCGCATGAAAAAGGTCAAAAGCACCGGCTACAAATCCTACCCTATCGTTTTTTTGTATTTCTCTCATTGTATCCAGCCCATATTTCTAATTTCTTCTTTCCAATTACTCGGCCAACTTGGCATACCGAGAAATTTATCATCTATAAACCATTCAAACCTGTAAACCATATTCGGCTCTCTATTGTTGAGCCAATGATCTGCTGACCAGCTAGAAGCCTCTATAGTACCTCCGGGGAATTTATAGAATCGCCCATAATGATTCCCCTTGTGGAGATGTGCATACCAAGTCTTCTTATTAACTTTCAATGCTCCGCCGCCGAACCATGTCTTAAACCCTATCTCCTGAGACTCCTGAGCGAACTGACCATAGCCTTCTTCATGTAGGCCATGAAGAAAATTATCAAAGTAGTCTTTAGTCATAAAATAGCACGAACCCTGCATTGAAGGCGTATCATCAATTTCTTCTTTTATATATTCTTGCCATTTTTCTCTTTTCCACGGTACACCGTGCATACCATCATCGTGATCTTTACCTTTTCGGGGGAAATCTATATACATATAATCAATAGGATATTTATTATCAGTCCGTTCCTCTATTTTCCAATTTTCCGCATCCAGCGCATATCTTCTTGGTATCTGTACCCAATTATCCTTCAGGTGATTTTCAATGAGGATTTTTCCGAAGTTTGGGCCAAAAGCACAGTGATCGTCGGTTTTCATAATATATTTACCTTTAGCCATAGCTACACAGGCGTTTATACCCGCCCTCAAACCCACAGGAGCGCTTGGATGGATATAGTGGACTCTTTCATCCTCTACAAGCGACTCGGGCCATTTCTCATCAATGTTGACTATAACCTCTAACTCACACCCAGCGTTTTTGAGTACATCTTCTATGGTTTTAGTAGTAAAAGGTGAATTTCTATTTGGTATAACAACCGATAACTCAATCATTTAATTTACTCCTTGTACTATTATCCAGTCATTTCCTTCAAGATCACCTTGAGAAATCAGCCATGTATGAAATTTACCTTTCGTATAAATAGTGAGCCATTCATCTTTCAAAAAACCGTAATCAGTATTTCCCCATGAAACTCGGGTTACCTTTTTACCCTTGATAACTTCCTTTATTGCATCAGGGAAATCCATAGTTTGAGCCTTGCTCTCTATTCTTGGGGCAGGAGTTAATGTTTCTCCTTCAATTATTTGTGGTTCCATTTTTATCCTCCTTTCTTGATTGTGAAGCACTTACATTTTGAGTAGATAATTTTTGGAGATACTCGTAAATTGTCCCGGGAAGCCTTTTGAGGTATTCAATCTCAGTCTCATCTAAGAAGAGGTTAATACGTTTCATACACGTATGTATATTTTATGTAGGATTTTACTTTAATGCAAGGAGCAGTTTAAGGGGTTTCGGCGTAGACGACTGTAATATCCGGGGCTGTGCCTGCGGCAGTTACAATACGAAGCCCGTTATATAGAGGAAAACCATACTCAATAGCTCCTACATTCGCTGTCGTATCAAGTGTACCCTTTAGATTCTCTTCCGTATCTGCACTATCATAAATCTTAGCTGTATTAGAAGAAGCTCCTTTTGTATTAACAACTATTCTAATCAATACTAATTTGCCAACAGGATTAGCAGGAACCGGAAGCTGTGTAGTCCCGTTTGTTGTTATATTGTATGTTTTATTAGCCGAAGCCTCATTAGGATTCATAGTTATGGGAATGAAATGCTTGCACTCGGGCTTGCACTAGCTGATGGCGAAAGTGATCCAGATGGACTGTAGGACGCGCTGGCTGATCTTGACGCGCTGGCCGATGGCGATGCGCTCCCTGACGGGCTAAGAGAGGGAGAAGCCGACTTGGATGCACTGGCAGACGGACTCTTAGAAGCGCTTGCTGACCTTGATCCGCTAGCACTACCAGATGCCGAGGCTGAAGCGCTTGCGGAAGCCGAGGCTGATTTTGAGGCTGATGCCGAGGCGCTAGCGCTGGCTGATCTTGACGCGCTGGCCGATTCCGAAGCAGACGGGCTGGCAGAACCAGATGGACTGAGTGATGCAGATACGCTGGCGCTTTCCGAGGCAGACGGACTAAGGGAAGCCGATGCACTAGCGCTTTCCGAGGCTGATGCACTGGCGCTTTCCGAGGCTGAAGGAGAAGCAGATTTGGAGGCGCTGGCGCTTTCCGAGGCTGAAGGAGAGAGTGATGGTGACGGGCTTGACGACTTTGATTCTGACTTTGAGGCGCTTTTGGAAGCAGAGGCTGACGGGCTAGCGCTCCCAGACGGCGAAACCGATGGACTAACCGAAGGTGATACTGACGGACTTTCCGATGGTGAAGGACTTACCGATGGCGATGGCGAAGCTACTGCCGAACCTACTATACTCCAGATAGCGGCAGTTGATGTACCAGTATTCCTATACGCATTTCTGCCGGTTTTGGTAAGGTCATAGAAAATTGCACCTACTTTGAACCCCGAATCTCCTGTTGGAAGTGAATTACCCTCTGCCTCTAAAATATTGTCAGTTGAAACATGATCTTCATTGGTCGCACTTGCAACTCGGTCATTATCCCATCGTAAAACCCTGTTTGTTCTATACGGTAAAAGTGCCGTGAGAAAGTTTGCTTCAACAGTGGTCCGAAGTCCACTAGCTTTGGCCTCAATTCGTGCAAGCTCGGCTTGTGTATCTTTTGATAAATCTGCTTTACGCTTAAATACTGCCATATTTTCCTATTAAAAAAAGCCTATTCTCAAAACCTAATGCTTTTTTGAGCTTTAGGCCTTAAGCTTTAGGCTTTACCAATCTAACTATTTATTCTCTTTAGAATGTGGCAAACAATTCTGCTGCTTGGTGTCTCATTATGTCTTTAACCTTAGCTCCATATACGAACAAGTCTTTGTAGGCTGTACCGAAGTCTCCGATTAAATCCTCTTCCATTCGTGCATCAAGTACCTTCTCTGCAAAGGTCAACCAATTCTGGTGTCCTGCAATACAGTGGTAGCCGTCCGTATTGTCGCCGGTAAGTCTATTGCTCTTAAACAATTGGAAGTTTTGCAAGTTACCCATGTAACCCTTTTTAACTAAATCCTGGTATGCCTCGTCTACATGAAGGACTATCCCGGTCCCTTGAGATAGTATTGTGAAAAACTCCGGAGGGACAACTAAGAACCTTCCCTCATCCGGCACTGATGAATACCCATTTTTCTCAGCAAGATCAAGTGCCTGCTTTAACAATGCAACTTTATTCAAAATATTTGCGGCTGTGATTGCAATAACTGTATCTGCCTCAACTGTAAACGTAGAGCTGGCTGCGATTGCTCCGCCTGTATAAGCTGATGTTATATCATCAAAATCATCTTCAATCGTGATTGAGGTTGTATTTGTAAAGGTCTTTACTCTGTACCAAGTCGTGTGTCCATCCGCCTTAAAGCCCCGGCCCACCATTGTTGAAGTGAATGTCGTTCCAGATCCAGTAACTACTCCTGTGGTTGCTGCTACTTCAACTGTTCCGCCGGTTACATCAGTTCCAACCCTGTGTCCTGCTCCAACATCTGTATAAAGCCCAAATGCGAAGCTATCCATGTTTTTGGATCTTTCATTGGCAACTTGAGTAACTATATAGGGATGTGGATCTTTGATGTAGGAAAGCCACTTATCAAGAGTTTTCTCTTTCCAATAGAAAGACTTGTATTGGTCAATAGTTAATTGACCGTTGTTTTCCGAAAGAGAGTCTGCTGTAAGCGCTGCGTCTGCGTAGGTTTTTTCTGTAAGTTTGCTGAAATCTAAAACATTTAGGAGAGAGCCTATGGCGTTAATTTCGCCTTCATAGTTTCTGTTAACAATAGAATCAAGCAAATTCCTGTCATACATCTGTTGCATGACTTTGCTTGAAAAACCTTCTGCTAGCTTTGTTCCGTAGTCTGACATTTTGGTAAAAGTTGAAGATTACTTTTACCGGCTCTTACGAGGTTAGGAAGTTATCTAATGTAGAACTATAAAGACTACTCTTACTTCTTGTCAATACCCCAATTTTGTACCTAAAGGTTTGATTCTATTTTTCCGGCGATAAGGTATTCCTTGTATTTATTGTAATTATTCTCTCGTAACTTTCTGGCTTCTTCAAGAGTTATCTTATCGGACTTTAGTTTTGGTTTATCATTCGGCCCACCGCTACCTCTTTCAAACATTCTCCCTTTGTTGATCTGTTTATTTTTGGCGTGTTCGTGTAAGAAAGCGGATACTAAAATAGTAAATGGTACACTATTATTCGCTTCTTGTGTTGCAAACGTCTTAAACTCTTCAGTCTTTCCTTCTAAATCCGGGCTATCAACTAACGTCTGTGGATCACCTAAAAATGATTCTACCGATTCATTCCACTTCTCAATCTTACTGGCTTGTGCTTTAGCCTCTGATATGACCTTTCTCCAATTACGGCTGATGACCGTTTCTTTGGCGAATACCTTTTCGGTGTCGTTCATCATATCCCAATCATTAAACTCTTTTGCCAACTCTTCTTCTGTGGGTTCGGGTACATCTTCAGCGTC